>Ga0194132_10003205_pt1 | contig 29463 bp, 30 predicted proteins | sample TA2KigOf80mmetaG_FD_148612 | JGI IMG/M metagenome (GOLD analysis project Ga0194132, IMG submission 148612) | Freshwater microbial communities from Lake Tanganyika, Tanzania - TA2015054 Kigoma Offshore 80m | ecosystem: Environmental > Aquatic > Freshwater > Lake | place: Tanzania: Lake...
CGCGCCCGTGCGAACGATCCAAAGCACCCCTTCGACGAACATGCGGTTGTCCCGCCCGGTCGAGCCGCGTTGCTCGGGCCGGCCGATGATCAGACCCGATATCTTGCTCCATTGCTCGTCGCTCAGCACGAGCCGATCCATGACGCCCAAGGATGCCTCCCGAAAAGCAGCCTTCAATCACGGATCGCGCGATTCGAGACTCCCAAGAGTCCACAGGACCTAGAGGCCCTCGGCCTCCTCGCCCTCGCCCGGCAGGTCCTCCTCGACCCGCGGCGCCGGGGTCGGCGAGAAGCCCGCGGCAAGCTGCTGGCTGATCATCTTTTGCTGCAATGCGGCGTCGTCCGCTTCAGGCTCGTCCACTTCGACGTAGCGCTGCAGGCCGCGCACGAATCCGTCGCGCAGCGACTCCACGGCCAGTCTGCCGTCCGCCACCTCGCGCAAGGCAATGACCGGGTTCTTGTCGCGGTCCTCCGGCACCAACGGCTTCTCGCCGGCCGCGATCTGCCGGGCGCGCGAGGCCGCCAGCAGCACCAGTTCGAAACGATTGGGCACCTTGTCGACGCAATCCTCGACCGTGACGCGTGCCATCCGGGTTGACCTCGTTCAAGCTTGAGCCGACACCGAGACATAGGTGCGAAACCGCCGTCGCGCAAGCGGAAACCGGCTCAGTCGGCGCCCATGCCCCGGTAGGGTCGCAGCGGTTGCGCCTCGCCCAGCGCCGCCAACAGCCGCTCCACCGGTAACCCGCTGACCGGGTGACGCCAGCCCGGCGCCACATCGGCCAACGGCCGCAGCACGAAGCGCCGCAGATGCAGCCGGGGATGCGGCAGGGCCAGTTCGCCCGGCGCCGCCGGCACATAGATCCGCTCGTCATAGGCCAGCAAGTCGAGGTCGAGCGGGCGGGCAGCCCATCGCTCTCCGCGCAGCCGACCGAACTCGCCCTCGATGCGCTGCAGCGTCGCCAGCAGGTCGAGCGGCGGCAGCGCGGTTTCGACCAGCGCCACGGCGTTCACGAAATCTGGTTGGTCGCTCGTCGGCTGCGGCGTGCTGATGTATAAGGCCGACAGGCGCCGCAAGGTGATGCGGTACCCCTCGAACCGGCCGCAGACTGCGGCGAACGTCGCCACCGGCGGCCCAACAGGCGACGGCAGGTTGCCGCCGAAGGCGAGTAAGATCATGTCTCGGGCATTGTCAGGATCGGGCGCCGGGCAGTGCGAGCCATCGAGGTTGGCCCGCCCACGCTTCCGCCGCCATATAGAAAGAACAGAGACCGTCTCATCCCAAGAGGACCATGAGCATGCCACTGTCAGTTGATCGTATCGCGCTATTCATCGACGGCGCCAATCTTTACTCGGCCGCACGCGCGGTCGGCTTCGATATCGACTACAAGAAACTGCTCGGCGCCTTTCGCGAGGAAGGGAAACTTATACGGGCATACTACTACACGGCGCTGACCGACGAACAGGAGTATTCTCCGTTGCGGCCGCTGGTGGATTGGTTGAATTACAATGGTTTCATGGTGGTCACGAAGCCGACCAAGGAATTCACCGATGCCCAGGGCCGGCGGAAAATCAAGGGCAACATGGATATCGAACTGGCCGTCGATGCCATGGAACTGGCCGAGCATGTCGACCGCATCGTGCTGTTCTCGGGCGACGGCGACTTCCGCCGGCTGGTCGAAGCGCTGCAGCGCCGCGGCCTGCGGGTGAGCGTGGTCAGCACGCTGCGCACCCAGCCGCCCATGGTGGCCGACGAATTGCGCCGGCAGGCCGACGAGTTCGTGGAGCTGGCCGAGCTGGCGCCGCGCGTCGCCCGCGATCCCAGCCAACGCAGCCCGCAGCGTGCGGCGCAGCGCGCTGCCTTTGCCGAACGCGGCTACGACGAACCGGAATTCCTGCCCCGGTCGAGCCAGTAACGGCGCTCAAGCTGCGCGACGACGCGGCCATTCGCGGCCCCCCGGCCGACTGTGCCCGCTGCCCGCGGCTGGTTGCCTTTCGGGCCGCCAATCGGGCGCGCGAGCCGGCCTGGCACAACGCGCCGGTGCCGGCCTTCGGCCCGTTCGACGCCCGGCTCCTGGTGCTGGGCTTGGCGCCAGGGCTGCGCGGCGCCAACCGTAGCGGGCGGCCGTTCACCGGCGACCACGCCGGCCAACTGCTCTATGCCACGCTGCTGCGACACGGGCTCGCGGCCGGCCGCTATGCTGAGCATGCCGGCGACAGACTGCGCCTGATCGACTGCCGCGTTAGCAACGCGGTGCGCTGCGTGCCGCCCGACAACAAGCCGACCGGCGCCGAGATCGCCCAGTGCCGGCCCTTCCTGCAGGCGGAACTGGCGGCCATGCCGCGTCTCGCCGCCGTGCTCGCGCTCGGTCGGATCGCCCACGACCAGTTGCTCGCCGCGCTGGGCCGGTCCCCGCGCCAGTTTCTGTTCGGCCACGGCGTTCGTCACGCTTTACCTGAGGGACCAACGCTTTACGACAGCTACCACTGCTCGCGTTACAATACGCAGACGGGCCGCTTGACGCCCGCCATGTTCGAGGCGGTGCTGGCCCGGATCCGCCAGGAACTCTTTTCGGGCTCGTGACTCCTCGCTTCCGGGGTTGGCATGAGAGTGGCCGCTTGGACGTGCGAACCTTGGCGTCGGGGACCTAGCCCTTCGCCCGCATGACCCGGGACTGTTCGCGTTTCCAGTCGCGTTCCTTGAGCGTGGCGCGCTTGTCATAATGCTTCTTGCCGCGCGCCACGCCCAGCAACAGTTTGGCAAGGCCGCGCTGGTTGAAGTAGAGCTTCAACGGCACCAACGTCACCGTTTGGCGCTTCACCTGGCCGAACAGCTTCTCCATCTCGCGCCGGCGCAGCAGCAGCTTGCGCGGCCGTTTCGGTTCGTGGTTGAAGCGATTGCCGCCGCGATACTCCGGGATATGCGCGTTGACGAGATAGAGTTCGCCGGCCCGGCTGTTGGCATAGGCATCCGAGATGTCGGCCCGGCCTTCGCGCAGCGACTTCACCTCGGTGCCGAGCAGCATGATCCCTGCTTCGAGCGTGTCCTCGATGAAGTATTCGTGTCGGGCCTTGCGGTTCTCGGCCGCGACCCGTCCCTCGCTCATGCCTGCTGTCGGGCTAGTTGATCAGGCCGGCATGGCGCAGCGCGTCCTTGACCTTGGCCTGGGTCGCCGGCCCCGGCTTGACCAATGGCAGCCGCACCTCGTCGCCGCACAGGCCCAGCACGCCGGCCGCGAACTTGACCGGGGCGGGGCTGGTCTCGGCGAACAGGTTGACGTGCAGCGGCATGAGTCGGTCCTGGTAGTCGAGCGCCTTGCGGAAGTCGCCGGCCAGACAGGCCTGCTGGAACTCGGCGCACAGCCGGGGCGCCACGTTGGCGGTGACCGAGATGCAGCCGTGTCCGCCATGCGCCATGTAGGCCAGCGCGGTGCCATCCTCGCCCGAAAGCTGGATCCACGCCTTGCCCTTGATCGCCAGGCGTTCCTTGCTGGGCCGGGTGAGGTCGGCGGTGGCGTCCTTGACCCCCACCACATGTTCCAGGGCGGCAATCCGCGCCATGGTTTCGACCTGGATGTCGACCACCGCGCGCGGCGGGATGTTGTACACCACGATCGGGATGTCGACCGCGTCGTTGATCGCCTTGAAATGCTGGTAGAGCCCTTCTTGCGTCGGCTTGTTGTAGTAGCCGGCGACGTGCAGGGTGGCGTCGGCTCCGACCTTGCGGGCGTGCCGGGTCAGGTCGATGGCCTCGGCGGTGTTGTTGGAGCCGCAGCCGGCGATCACCGGCACGCGCTTGGCCACCTGCTCCACCACCACCTCGGTCACGCGCTTGTGCTCGTCGTGGCTGAGCGTCGGCGATTCGCCGGTCGTGCCGCAGGGCACAATGCCATGCGTGCCCTCCTTGACATGCCAGTTGACCAGTTTGCGCAGGCCCGCCTCGTCCACCTTGCCGTCCTTGAACGGCGTGATGAGCGCGACGATCGAGCCCTTGAACATGACAGGCCTCCCTTTTGGGCCGGCGTTAAACGCTCGTTGACCATACGCCTGGCCAGGAACGCCGGCAAGGGAATGGCGGCGGCGCGCCGCGCAGTTGTTTGTCAACCATACGCTCCCTAGGATCGGCGGCGCGGGGCGATTCCGGCGGCGAGGTAGGGCGTGGCGTTTGGGCGGTTCGCGGCGTTGCTGCTGGCCGGTCTGCTGGCAGTGGTGAACCCGGCGGCCGGCGACGGCGGAGCGGAGCCGATGCCACTGGGTCAATTGGCTCCCGCCGCCGGACCAGGGGACAACCTGCCGGCGGACGGCGAGGCCGATCGGGCCGGCGCGCTCGTGCCGGTCAGCGCGCCGCCGCCGAGCGCGTTGGCGGCGCCCGGCCTGCCGGTCAGCAAGGCACAGCGTGCGCAAGTCTTGGCGGCGCTCAAAGCGCTGGAACGCAATGACGCGGCCGGCGCCGCGACGCTGGCCCGCGCAACCCGCGACCCGGTCTTGCTCAAGCTGGTCACCTGGCTGCACATGCGGCAGCCGAGTTCCGGGCGCGGCTTCGCCGAGATCGTCGAGTTCCTGCGCGCCAATCCGGAATGGCCCGATCGCGTGCTCTTGCAGCGCCGCGCCGAGGAGGCGCTGGAGGAGGGTCCGCTCGACCCGTCGGCGCTGAACTGGCTGCAGAACCACCCTCCCGTCAGCGCAATGGGCCGCATTCGCCTGGCGGAAGCGTTGCTCCGCAGCGGCCGCCTGCACGAGGGCCGCAACTGGCTGCGGCAGGTCTGGATCAACGACGACCTGCCACCGCAGGCGCGCGGCCTGCGCGAACGGCATCGCGATGCCTTCGGACCGGCCGACCACGCGGCCCGGCTCGACCGTCTGCTGTGGGATGGCCAACTGGTGGGCGCCCGCACCATGCTGGCGCTGGTGGCGCCGGAACAGCGCCTGCTGGCCGAGGCGCGCATCGGCCTGCAGACCGGCGCCGGCAACGTCGATCGGTTGATCCAGCGCGTGCCGCAGCATCTGCAAGGCGAGCCCGGCTTGCAGTTCGATCGCCTGCGCTGGCGCCAACAGCGCGGCCAGGATGCGCAGGCCCAGGCGATCCTGCTCGACCCCCAGCTCAAGCTCGGACCGCGGCCGGAGAAATGGTGGCCGGGGCGGCGCACGCAGATCTACGAACTGCTGGAACGCGACCAGTCGGCCAGCGCCTATCGCATCGCCGCGCGGCACGGCATGGCGCCAGGCGGGGCGGCGTTCGCCGAGGCGGAATGGAGCGCCGGCTGGCTGGCGCTGCGCTTTCAGCGCGACGCCCGAACCGCCTATCTGCATTTCGACCGGGTCTATCGGGCCGTCAAGCTGCCGGTCAGCCTGGCGCGCGGCGCGTTCTGGGCCGGCCGCGCCGCCGCCGCCATGAACGACCCGCCGCGCGCGAAGCAATGGTATGCGCTGGCGGCGGCCTATCCGCACACCTATTACGGCCAGCTCGCGATCGAGGCCCTGGCCGACGGCAGCCTGCGCACCCTGCCCATCGACCCCAAGCCGACCGCCCATGACGCGGGCGCCTTCCAGGCCCGCGAGGTGGTGCGGGCGGCGTTGCTGCTCGCCTCGGTCGGCGTCTTCGACCGGGCGCAGGTCTTCCTCATGCGCGCGGTCGAGACGGCGCAGAGCCCAGCCGACCGGATCCTGGCGTTGCAAGTGGCCAAGGAAATGGAACGGCCGGAACTGTTGGTGCGGCTCGGCAAGCACTCGGCGCAGACCGGCGTGCCGGTGGTCGAACTGGCCTATCCGGTGCTGCGCTTCCCGCGCGGCAAGGCTGAGTTGGCGCTGCTGCATGCGGTGACGCGGCAGGAAAGCGAGTTCGATCCGTTCGCCGTCAGTTCCGCCGGTGCGCGCGGTCTGATGCAGTTGATGCCGGCCACCGCCAAGGAGGTTTCGCGCGGGCTCGGCCGTTCCTACGGGTTGGAAAAGTTGACCGAGGATCCCCAATACAACCTGGAACTGGGATCGACCTATCTGTCGTCGATGATCGGCGCCTTCGGCGGCTCTTATGTCCTGGCGGTGGCGGCCTACAATGCCGGACCGGCGCGGGTGCAGAAATGGCTGAAGGAGATCGGCGATCCGCGTCGGCCGGGGGTCGATGCGATCGACTGGGTGGAGCAGATCCCGCTGAGCGAGACGCGCAACTACGTGCAGCGCGTGCTGGAAGGCTTGCAGGTCTACCGGCACCTGTTGGGCGGCGAACCGCTAAGGCTGGCCGCCGACCTGCGCCGCGAAGGCCCGGCGGTCACCAACGGCTGTCGCTGCTGAAGGCAGCCGCGCCGGCGTCGGACGTGCTATGCTGCCGCGTCAAGCCGGCTGTGCCAGGCACCAGCAACCGAGGGGCCTTGCCATGGACGAACACGGTCTACCGACCTTGCGCGATATCGAGGAAGCGGCCGAGCGACTGGCTGGCCGGACGGTGACGACCCCGCTGCTGGAAAGCGCGACGTTGAACGCGACGGTGGGCGGCCGGCTGCTGGTCAAGCCGGAAATGCTGCAGGTGACGGGCTCATTCAAGTTTCGCGGCGCCTGCAACCGGCTGGGCCGGTTGAACGCTTCCGAACTGGCCCGCGGCGTGGTCGCCTTTTCCTCCGGCAACCATGCGCAGGGCGTGGCAGCGGCCGCCTGGCTGGCTGGCGCGCCCGCGGTCATCATCATGCCCGACGACGCGCCCCGGGTGAAACTCGAAGGCACCGAGCGCTGGGGCCCTGAGATCGTCACCTACGACCGACGCGATCCCGACAGCCGCGAACGGATCGCCGAGGCCATCGTCGCCGAGCGCGGCGGTACCTTGGTCAAGCCCTACGACGACGCCTATGTGATGGCGGGCCAGGGCACCGCGGGCCTGGAACTGGTCCGTCAGGCGAAGGCGCAAGGCATTGTGCTGGACGCGGTGCTGGCGCCCTGCGGCGGCGGCGGCTTGATCGCCGGCATCGCCACGGCGGTGCGCGCGCTGTCGCCGACCACCGAGGTCTACAGCGTCGAGCCGGAAGCCTTCGACGACACCCGCCGTTCGCTGGCGGCGGGCGAACGACAGCGCAACACCGGCGACATCGGCAGCATTTGCGATGCCCTGCTGGCGCCCCGGCCGGGAGAGCTGACCTTCCAGGTCAATCGCCGACTGCTGGCGGGCGGCCTCGCGGTCAGCGACGCGGAAGTGGTGGCGGCGATGCAGGCCGCGTTCCAGCACTTGAAACTGGTGGCCGAGCCCGGCGGTGCGGTGGCCTTGGCGGCGGCCCTGGCCGGCCGGTTCGACTGCCGCGACAAGACCGTGGTGGTGGTGATGTCGGGCGGCAATGTCGACCCCGCCCAGTTCGCCCGGGCCTTGGCCGCCTAGGGCGCGGCGGCGCGGCCCGCGGCTGGCACGCCGAACAGTCGTTCGGCGAATTGCGGATAGGGATCGGCCACCTGGCCGGCGATCTCGCCACGCAGCAGGGCCAGCGTGCCGGGATCGGGTTCGGCGGTCACCGGCACGGCTTCCGGCAGGTCGAAATCGAAGCCGGTATTGTCCCTGACCTCCGCGACCTCGTGACCCGGATGCACCGATGTCAGGCGGAAGCGCGCGCGATGCTTGTCGAAATGGAACAGGCAGCGACTGGTGATCAGCGCGTAAGGCCCGCCCGGCCGATAGACGTTGGCCGGCGAGCTGCCGGGCGCGCTGATGAAATCGACCTTCTCGACCAGCGTGCGCCGGCTGTGCTCCTCGCGGAACAGGATCACCTTCGGCACCACGAAGTAAAGATAGGCCGAGCCGAACGAGCCCGACCAGCGCACCTGCTGCGTTGGGTAGTCGCCGACGCCCACCAGGTTGACATTGGCCTGGCCGTCGATCTGCCCGCCCGACAGGAAGAAGGCATCCATCCGCCCCTGCCCGGCGCAGTCGAACAGTTCGACCCCGCCATTGCTCCACGGACTCCACTGGCGACTGCCCAGCACCGAGACCCGCATGCGTCCGCCGCTTTGCCGCCGCGCCAGCAGGGCGGCCGAACCCGGAATGGGCGACAGGGCGCCGACCGCCACATGCCGGCAGCCGTGCAGCAGACGGGCGATGGTGACGATCAGCAATTCCTCGGTGCTGGCGTCCATCCCTATTCGGCCGCGGCGCGGCGCCCGTGCACCTGCTCCTCCAGGTAGCGCGCGAAACCCTCCTCGCTCGCCGCTGCCCGCGCGTAAAGCCGCAAGTGTTCGCCGTCGGGCGGATAGCGGTCGGTCAGACCCAGGGGCCAGGCGCCGCGGCTGGCCACCGCGATCCGCTCGACATAAAGCCCCGGCAGCGTGCCCGGCGCATAGCGCGCATCCGCCATCAGGTCGAACTCGACGATTTCCTCCACCGTCACCAGCGTCGTCTTGGCGGCATGCGCCATGGTCATGCATTCGCGGTCGCGACCGACCCAGACATTGCCCTGGCGATCGGCCAGGGCGGCATGGAACAGACTGATGTCGGGCCGGCAGGCCGGCAGCAACACGATCGGATCGTCCTGGCCGAAGGGATTGTCGATCTGCCGCCAATCGGGGCGATGACGCACCAGGTCGCTGCCGATCAGGCCGCGCAACGGCATGAACGGCAGCCCCTTCTCGGCAGCTTGCAAGCTGGCATGGATGGCGGGACAGGTCGCATCCAGCAGCCGCACGCGGGCGCCGCGCACCGCGCGGTTGAAGGCGGGCGCCAGGCCGTACTCGCCAAGCGTGATCCCCGCCGCTTCGACCACCGCCACTCGGCCGGCGCCGATCAGCAGGTCGGCCTGGATGCCGCTGGAGGGCACCGCCAGCAAGTGCAGATTCCCGACGCCCCCGCGCAGCAACGCGCGCGTCGCCGCCATCGCCACCCCGCTGCCGTCGCGCGGCACGCAAAGCAGCGCGCCATCCGGGATGGCGGCCACCAGCTCCTGCACACTGCCGGCGATCAGCGCTGCGTCCATGACAGCTCTCCTATCGGCCGACAGGCTATACCCGCGCCATCCGGCGGACCAGCAGGAAGGGCAAGGCGCCGCTGCCCACCATGGCGGCGGCAAAAGCGAAGGCTCCCAGGTAATTGCCCGTCAGGTCGTGCCACAGGCCACCGGAATAGGCGCCCAGGCCGCCGCCGAAGCCCATGCCCACCGTGATGCAACCGTAGATCCGGCCGAGCGCGGGTCCGCGGAAGATGCTGGCGGAAATGGCGGAGATCGCGGGGCCGCGGCTGCCGAAACTGCCGCCGAACAGGGCGATGAACAGGATGACCAGGGGCCATTGCGGATACCAGGCGAGCGCCAGCAACGTGAGAATGCCGGCGACCGTAAGGGCATAGCTCAGCAATATCGACCGCCGCCGGCCGATGCGGTCGCCAAGCCAGCCGAAGCCGACCATGCCGACCGGCGCCAGCACGCCGACGGCACCCAGCGCCCGGGCGGCCGCCGCGGCATCGAAGCCGATCTCAACCAAGTAGGCGGGGATCTGCAAGACCACCGTGTACATGCCGATGCCGGTGGCGAGATAGGTGTAGATCAGGCTCCAGAACGGGCTGCCGCGCAGAGCCTGTCGCAAGGTGATGCCGTCCGCCGCGCCGCCGCCGGCCGGACGCTCGAGCCGATAGGCCGGATGGCCGGCGCCGGCGCGCGTCAGCCAGCCGACCGCGGCCAACGGGAGGGCCAAGAGGAACAGCCCGGCCAGCGCCAGATAGGCGCCCCGCCAGCCCTGCGCGTCGATCAACGCCTGCGCCACCGGTGCCGCCAGCATCAGGCCCACCCCGCCCGAGGCGTAGCCGACCGCCAGCGCGGTGTTAAGCCGCGGCCGGAACCAGCGGCTGAGCAACGCCGCCATCGGCACCACGCCCAGGCAGGCGGCGCCGATGCCCTGCAACAGGCCGGTCGCCAGATAGAACTGCCAAAGCGCCTCGGCACGCGATACCGCGGCATAGGCGAGGGCCAGGCAGACCAGGCCGATCAAGGTCAAGGCCGAGTGGCCCCAGCGGTCGAACAGCAGGCCGATCAGCGGACCGGACGTGCCGACCACGACGTAATAGAGCGCATAGACGCTGGAGACTTCCGTACGCTGCCAGCCAAATGCCCCGACCAAGGGCAGCAGGAACACGGCATAGGCATCGGCCACGCCGCGCGCCAACAGGTTGAGCAGGAAACAGGTCGCCAGCAGCGCCAGGGCGATGCGCCGGGCGGCATGGGCCGAGTGGTCCGGGGTGGGCATCTCCGGAGCGACGCTAGAGCAAGTGGCCGGCCGCCGAAAGCCGCGCCGCGGTCAGGGCTGCAGGGCAATGGCTTGCGGTGAACCCGAACATGCCGGTTCGATTCGAACGGAAATTGCCCTAGACTTCGCCGCCATGAGCAAGAGCAGAACCGTCCGCATCGGCTGCGGCGCCGGCTTCTCCTCCGACCGCCTGGAACCGGCGGTCGATCTGGTGCGCGAGGGCCGGCTCGACGCCATCGTCTTCGAATGCGTCGGCGAACGCACGCTGGCCTTCGGCCATCGCGACCGCCGCGCCGACCCGGCCCGGGGCTACAACCCCCTGCTGGAACGGCGCATGCGCGCGATCCTGCCGCTGGCGCGCGAGCACGGCACCAAGGTGGTGACAAACATGGGCGTGGCCAATCCCAAGGGCGCGGCCGAGAAGACCGTCGAGGTGGCCCGCGCCCTGGGTCTCAAGGGCCTGAAGGTGGCCTCGCTCGAGGGCGACGACGTGAGCGCGCTGATCGGGCCCGAGACCGAGTTGCCGGAAGCCGGCCTGCGCCTGGGGGAAGTCGGCCGGCAGCTGGTCGGCGCCAACGCCTATCTGGGCGCCGAGGCGATGCGGCCGGCGCTGGCCGCCGGCGCCGACGTGCTGATCGCCGGCCGGGTGGCGGATCCCTCGCTGTTCGTCGCGCCACTGGCCGAGGCCTTCGGCTGGCGCACCGACGATTGGCGGACGTTGGGCGCCGGCACGGTCATCGGACACCTGCTGGAATGCAGCGCGCAACTGACCGGCGGCTTCTTCGCCGACCCCGGCTACAAGGAAGTCAAGGACCTGGCGCATGTCGGCTTTCCGTTGGCCGAGGTGCAGGCCGATGGCAGCGCCGTGGTGACCAAGCTGGCCAGCGCCGGCGGCCTGGTCAGCGAACGCACGGTCAAGGAGCAGCTGCTGTACGAAGTGCACGATCCCGCCGCCTATGTCACGCCGGACGTGGTGGCGGATTTCTCCACCGTGCGCCTGGCGCCGCACGGCCAGGACCGCGTCGCGATCAGCGGCGCCGGCGGCCGGCCGCGGCCCGACAAGCTGAAGGTGACGGTCGGCTTCGACGGCGGCCTGTTGGCGGAGGCGGGCATTTCCTATGCCGGGCCGGGGGCGCTCGATCGGGCGCGGCTGGCGGGCGGAATCATGCGCGAGCGCCTGGTGCATCTGCATGGCTCCAATGCGCCGCTCCGGATCGACCTGATCGGTGTCTCGGCCCTGCATGGCAGCGCGCGCGACTATCCCTCGGATGCCCAGGATGTGCGGCTGCGCTGCGCGTTGCGCGCTTCCAGCCGCGAGGAGGCCGACCTGCTGCTGTGGGAAGTCGAGGCCCTGCTCTGTTGCGGTCCGGCCGGCGGCGGCGGCTATCGCGGGCAGATCACGCCCAGCATTATCACCCACAATGCCTTCATCGATCGGGGCGCCGTGACGCCCCGGATCAGCTACTACGAAGCATGAGCCGGCCCGTTGCCTTGCGCGAACTGGCGCATGCCCGGGCGGGCGACAAGGGCAACCGTTCCAGCGTCGGCCTGTTCGTTTACGACGCCCGGCACTACGACCTGGTGGCACGGCAGGTGACGCCCGAACGCTTGAAACGCGAACTGGGTGGCGTGCTCAAGGGCCCGATCCGACGCTACGACCTGCCGCAACTGGGCGGCTTCAACTTCGTCATGGATGATGGCCTGGAGGGCGGCGTCAATCAGTCGCTCAACCTCGACGGCCACGGCAAGTCGTGGAGCTTTCTCCTGCTCGGGCTGACGGTCGAGATCGAGGACTGAGCCTCAATCCGCGCTGTCGACGATGAAGGTGACGATCTCCGGGAAGGCGGTCAGCACCGCCACGGTAACGATGTCAGCCACCACGAACGGCCAGATGCCGCGGAAGATCGTGCTCAGCGGAATGTCCGGGCGCACGCCGTTGACGACATAGCAGCACAGCCCGACCGGCGGGGTCAGCAGGCCGATGCCGCACAGCTTGACCACGATGATGCCGAACCAGATGGGATCGTAGCCCAGCGCCTCGATTACCGGGAAAACCACCGGCAGCGTCAGCAGCAGCATGCCGATCGCGTCCATGAACATGCCGAGAATGAAATAGACGACATAGATCGCCAGCAGCACCACGAGCGGCGGCACGTCCAGATGCACGATCCAGTCCGCGAAGGCTTCCGGCAGGCCGGCGAAGCCCAGGAATCGCACGAAGATCAGGATGCCCCAGATGATGGTGTAGATCATCACCGTCAGCCGTGCGCTGTCGAGCAGGGCCTGCCTCAGCTCCGGCCACTTCATGCCGTTGGCGAGCGCGATGACGAACACGCAGAAGGCGCCGAGCGCGCCCGCTTCGGTCGGCGTCGCCCAGCCATACAGCATGCTGGAAAAGATGATCGCGATGACCAGCACGATGGGCAGCGTGCCGGGCAGCGAGCGGAAGCGCTCGGGCCACGTGTAGCCGGTGATCGGCTGCCCGAGTTCAGGATTGCGCCAGCAGCGGTAGAGGATGATCGAGCAGTAGACCAGGGCCGAGAACACGCCCGGCACGAAGCCGGCGATCAGCAGCTTGCCGATCGATTCCTCGACGATGATGCCGTAGACGACGAGCAGGGCACTGGGCGGGATCAGCGAATCGAGCGTGGCGCCCGCCGCCACCACGCCGGCCGCCAGTTGCCGGTTGTAATGGGCCCGCAGCATCTCCGGGATGGCGACGCGGGCAAACACCGCCGCCGCTGCCGTGGCCGCCCCGGACACCGCCGAGAACCCCGCCACCGCGAACACGGTGGCAATCGCCAGGCCGCCCGGCAACCAGCCGAGCCAGCGCCGGCAAGCCTCGAACGCGGTATGCGTGATGCCGGCATGGAAGGCGAGATAGCCGATCAGCACGAACATCGGCAACACCGACAACGTGTAGCTGACCGACTTGCCGTAGGGAATGATGCCGACGGTCTTGATGCCGGCCTGCCAGCCCATCAGCGAGACCAGGCCCAGCGTTCCGACCAGCGCCGCGGCAAAGGCGATGCGCACCCCCAGCAGTGCCATGATCACCAGGGCGGTGGCGCCCAGGATGCCGATCTCGATGGCACCCAGCTGCCACATCGCCTAGCGCTCCTTGCGCACGTGGCTGAGCGCTTCCTCGATCTCGGCCTTGGCCTGCGCCGCCGCGTCCAGGATCACCGGCACGCCCAGCGGCCGTGCCGCCGGCGCCAGGATCAGCCGCACGTAGCCGTAAAGCTGCAACCACAGCCGCAGCCACAGCACCGACAGCGCCACCGGCACCATCAGTTTCGCCGGCCAAGTCGGCAGCTTGATGTCCATGGTGCTGTCGCCCAGTTGGAAGGCGCGCTGGAAATTCTCGAACGAGCTGCTGACCAGCAGACCGACGATGAACAGCGCCAGCGCGATGCCGAGCGCTTCCAACAGCCAAAGCCAGCGTCGACCGACATTCTGCAGCAGCAATTCCATGCGGATGTGGCCGCCCAGCCGTTGGCAATAGGCGATGCCCAGGAAGGCGAAAATGGCGGAGGCCTGCTCGATCCAGTCGATATAACCGTGGATCGCCAGGCCCAACAGCGTGCGCCCCAGGATCTGCGCCACGCCGACGAACATGAGAAAGAAGATCGCCGTGGCGGCGATCAGGTTGAGCAGGTTTTCCAGCCGCGCCAGCCAGCGGTCCGCCGACCCCAGCGGCTCGATAACGCCGCCACCATGCTCGGCCATCGCCGTCTACCCCCCCAAGGGCACACGCGGGCGAGGCGGTCGGGTGCGCCCGGCCGCCCCGCCAGCCCCTAGTTGGTGGCCGCCTGCTTGGCCGTCGACAGGATCAGGTCGAGCAGTTCCTTGCCCGGGATGCCCTGTGCCTCGCGTGCCTTCACCCACTCGTCCCACACGGGCTGCGCGGCAATCTTGCGGAATTCCGCCAGCTCGGCGTCGGTGTATTTGATGAAGGTCAGGTTCTTCTTCTTGAACAGCGGGATGTTTTTCTCGTCGGCTTCGGCGTAGCCCTTCTTCAGCTCCTGGTAGGCTTGCGCCTTGCCGTCGAGCAGCAGCTTCTTGTATTGCGGCGGCAGCTTGTTCCACACGTCGAGGTTGACCAACATCGGGCAGGCTTGTGTGCCTGGCGACAGGTTCTCGGTGAACCAGGTGGCGACCTCGTAGGTCTTGTAGGAGCCGTGCGCATAGGTCGACGGGAACGAGGCGGCATCGACCACGCCGCGCTCCATCGAGGTATAGACCTCGGTGGCGTCGACCGAGGTTGGCACCGCGCCCAGCCGTTTCATGGCATCGCCGATGCCACCGATGGCGCGCACCCGCATGCCCTGATAATCGCTCAGCGCTTTGGGCGGTTTGCCGCGGCCGACAAACTCGTATTGCGGCAGCACGGTCGACATGAAGAGTTGCGCGTTCCAGCCCGCGAACTCCTTCACGATCGCCGGATGCAGGTGATAGGCCTCGTGCACCTTGGCCTGCACGTCGGCGTTGGGCAGTGGCAGGAACGGCAGATCGAGGCCGGTATAGGCCGGCTGCTTGTCGGGGTGGTAGGCGGAGCAGATCTGCGTCGCCTCCAGGCCGCCCACCTTCAGGATGTCGAGCAATTCCTTCGGCCCGCCGAAGCTTTCATAGCCGATGGTCAAGGTGAAGTTGCCGCCGGTCTGTTCGGGCAGATACTTCTTGTAGAACTCCAGGTGTGCCACGGCGGCACGCGGCTTGCCCCAGGCGCCGACGCGCCAGTTCATCTTCGGGCCGTCGACCGTTTGCGCCAGCGCCACCGGTCCCAGCACGGTCAGAGCCAGCGCACCCGCGCCCGCGATGGCGATACGTCCGAGCATGACCACCTCCCAATGCTTTCGCTTGGCCATGCGGTCGTCGCCGCCGACCTTGGCGCCAGCATAGACGGCCGCGGGTCGATCCGGCAACGGACGGCTGCTTGCTTGCCGGCGGCGGCGGCGCTCCTCTACAGTCCGCCGCCTGAGCATGCGAAGGAACCCGCCCGCCATGGACATCCGCGACGGCTTCGTCGGCACCATTGGCAACACCCCCTTGATCCGTTTGCGCAAGGCCTCGGAACTGACCGGCTGCACCATTCTGGGCAAGGCCGAGTTCCTCAATCCCGGCGGCTCGGTCAAGGACCGCGCCGCGCTGGCCATCATCGAGGATGCCGAAGCCACGGGGCAGTTGCGCCGGGGCGGCATCGTCGTCGAGGGCACCGCCGGCAATACCGGGATCGGCCTGGCGTTGGTGGCCAACGCGCGCGGCTACAAGACCGTCATCGTCATTCCCGACACGCAGAGCCAGGAAAAGAAGGACATGCTGCGGCTCTGCGGCGCCGACCTGCGCGAGGTGCCGGCGGTGCCGTACAGGGATCCCAACAACTACATCAAGCAGTCCGGCCGATTGGCGGAGCAGCTGGCGCAATCGCACCCGCAGGGCGCCGTCTGGGCCAACCAGTTCGACAACGTGGCGAACCGCCTGGGTCATTACCGCACGACCGGGCCGGAGATCTGGCGGCAGACCGAGGGACGCATCGATGGCTTCGTCTGCGCCATCGGCACCGGCGGCACGCTGTCGGGGGTGGCGCAGTTCCTGCGCGAGCGGAAGCCGGCGATCAAGATCGGCCTGGCCGATCCGATGGGTGCCGCCATGTACCACTATTTCAAAAACGGCGAACTGAAGGCCGAGGGGACTTCGATCACCGAAGGCATCGGCCAGGGCCGCGTCACCAAGAATGTGGAAGGTCTCATGGTCGACTTTCCCTACCAGATTCCGGATGCCGAATTGCTGCCGATCGCCTACGAGTTGCTGGAACACGAAGGGCTCTGCGTCGGCGGCTCGAGCGGCATCAACGTGGCGGGCGCCATCCGCCTGGCACGCGATGTGGGCCCCGGCAAGGTGATCGTCACCGTGTTGTGCGACTGGGGGCATCGATACATGAGCAAGATGTTCAACATCGACTTCCTGAAGGCCAACGGCCTGCCGTTGCCCGGCTGGCTGGCCGGGGCCTGAGGCCGCCGTGACGGAAGCGCTGTTCCGCGACGATGCCTATGCCCGAAGCTGCCGGGCGCGCGTCCGGGCGGTCACTGAGCGGGGTGGTATCGTGCTCGACCGCACCGTCTTCTATCCGACCGGCGGCGGCCAGCCGGGCGACAGCGGCCGGCTGCTGCTGGCCGATGGCCGCGCCGTCGCCATCGCCAACACGGTCAAGGGCGACACCCCGGACGAGATCGTGCACGTGCCGGCCGAGAGTCAAACACCGCCCCCGGTCGGCGCCGAGGTCGGTTGCGAACTCGACTGGGAGCGGCGCTATCGCCTGATGCGCATGCATACCTGCCTGCATCTGCTGTCGGCCGTGCTGCCCTATCCGGTGACCGGCGGCCAGGTGGCCGACGGTTATGGCCGGCTCGATTTCGACCTGCCCGAGCTTTCCTTGAGCAAGGACGAGGTCGGCGAACAGGTCAATCGCCTGATCGCGGAGAATCGCCCAGTCAAGCCAAGCTGGATCAGCGACGGCGAACTCGCGGCCAAGCCGGAGCTGGTCAAGACCATGTCGGTCAAGCCGCCCATGGGCCAGGGCCGGGTGCGCCTGATTGCGGTTGAAGGCGCCGACCTGCAGCCCTGCGGCGGCACGCATGTCAAGGCAACCGGCGAGATCGGTCCGGTCGTGGTGCAGAAGATCGAGAAGAAGGGCCGCATCAACCGCCGCGTCGTGATCGCGCTTGCAACCCCCTGAGGCCGCCATGGCAGAGCCCGTCGCCCCCCTCGTCAGCACCGCATGGCTGGCCCAACGGCTGGGCCAACCCGGCATTCGCGTGCTGGACGCGTCCTGGTACATGCCGACCGAGGAGCGCGACCCCAAGGCCGAACATGCCGGCGCGCATATCCCGGGTGCCGTCTATTTCGACATCGACGCGATCTGCGAGCGGACCGATCCCCTGCCCCACATGTTCCCGACGGCCGATCAGTTCGCCCGCGATGTCGGCGCGTTGGGCGTCGGCAACGACCACCACGTGATCGCCTATGATGGCGGCAAGATGACGGCTTCGGCGCGCTGCTGGTGGATGTTCCGCGCGTTCGGCCACGCCCGCGCCTCGGTGCTGGACGGCGGGCTGCATAAATGGCGGGCGGAGGGCCGGCCGCTGGAAGCGGGCGCTGCGGCGCCGAAGCCCGCCCGGTTCGAGGCGCGGCCGGATCGCACGATGGTGAAGTCGCTGGCCGAGATGCGCGCCATCGTGCGCGAGGGCGCCATGCAGATCCTGGACGCGCGCAGCGCCGGACGTTTCGCCGGCAGCGAGCCGGAGCCGCGCGCCGCTCTGCGGGGCGGCCACATGCCGGGCGCCCACAACCTGCCCTATGTCGAACTGCTGAACGCCGACGGCACAATGAAGGACGAGGCCGGGCTGCGAGCGCTGTTCGCCCGTAGCGGGGTCGAGACCGGCAGACCGATCGTCACGACTTGCGGGTCGGGCGTCTCGGCCGCGGTATTGCTGTTGGGCCTGGAACGCTTGGGCGCGCGAGGCAACGCGCTTTACGACGGATCCTGGACCGAATGGGGCGGCCGGCCGGACACGCCGATCGTCGCATGACGGCCCAGCCGGCGACACTGCGCGAGGCGGTCGCCGCCGATCGCGAGGCAGTGATCGCGCTGTGGCGCGCCGCCGGCTTGCTGGTCAATCCGCTGAACGATCCGGCAGCGGATTTCGCGCTGGTGCGCGAGAGCGGGCATGGCACGGTCTTGCTGGCCGAGCAGGCGGGCGCGGTGGTGGCGACGGTGATGGTCGGCCATGACGGCCATCGCGCCTGGATGTGGTACCTGGCAACCTGCCCGGACAAGCGCAAGCGCGGGCTGGGCCGCGTGATGGTGCACGCGGCGGAGGATTGGGCGCGCGCGCGCGGCCTGCCGAAAGTGCAGCTGCTGGTGCGCGACAGCAACCTGGCGGCGATCGGTTTTTATCAGCGGCTCGGCTATGTGCACGAGCCGCGCGAGGTTCTGTCGCGCCGGCTGGACAACTGGCCGGTCAAGCTGGGTGGCCAACGCGACGACGAGCCGCTCGTTATCACCTATCTGGAGATGACCGAGCGCCCGGCGATTCGGCGTATCGAACCGCCCGGCCTCAAGCTTACCCTGCTTCGCGCCAACCCGCCGACCGTTGCCTTCTACCGCTATCTCTATGACGCGGTCGGGCGGCCCTGGTACTGGACCGACCGCAAGAAACTGGACGATGCGGCGCTGGCGGCCACCGTGCAGAATCCCAAGGTGGAGCTCTATGTGCTCTACTGCGACGGCGTGCCCGCAGGATATGCCGAACTCGACCGCCGACGAGACGGGGTTATTGATCTGGTCTATTTCGGCATCGCGCCGGAATTCATCGGCCGCGGCCTGGGACCGTTTCTTCTGGCCAGCGCATTGGAGACCGCGTGGAGTTATGCGCCGTCGCGGTTGACCGTGAACACCTGCACCCTCGATCATCCGCGCGCCTTGCCGATGTACCAGCGCTTCGGCTTCCGCCCCTATGCCCGGCGCGAGGTGCCACCACCCTGGGCACGGGCCGATTGGGCGGCAGGTCCCCGGCCGGCCGATTGAAGGTCGTCGTCGCCCGCGGCGAGCTTGCCCGGGCTCGCAGTAATCGATCGAGCGGATATTGCCTCGCCCGCGGATTTTTCATGCCCCAACAAGACAAGTTTCGAGCGGAGTTTCTGTTGTCTCAATTCGTCCATGTCCACCGGCCGGTTCGCCATAGATTGGGACTTTTTCTTAGGCTGATCAACAATTAAGCATGGTTCTTGGCGTGATCTGGCCGACCATATGCGGGGCAGCGGCGGGCCGTTGCCCCGGCTCGCCAAGTAATCACGCGGGGTTTTATTGTCGGCGCCTTGATTTTCCAGTTGCAAAGACAACTTAGTTGCCGGACAAGTTCCCGGGTCGGCGGCGTGCGCCAGTCCAATCGGACGACCGGTCGCTGGGCGCGGGGGCAACCGCGGATTGATGTTGGGAGCTTCACGAAAATGAACGATTTGCGGCGTGGCGTGGTCGGCGATCTTCGCCCTCCCAGTCCGGGCAGCCTGCCTATTTCGGACGCCCCTCGGAACGGCGCCCATCCAGCGGAGCGTTTGGCTCGGCCGGGGGCGCCGTCGGTGCTTGTGGAGAAGAAGCGCGAACGCTTCCCGATCTCCGACCGTTCCGAAGCCTTCCGCAAGCGCTTCTTCCCCGAAGCCTCGCGCTGGGACTGGAACGACTGGCGCTGGCAGTTGCGTCACCGCATTCGCGATCTGAAGGGCCTGGCGCGGTTCTTCCAGTTGACCGAGGACGAGCGCCAGGCGGTCGCCAAGCACGAAGGCTCACTGCCGCTGGGCATCACGCCCTATCTCGCAAGCCTGATGGACGCGGGCAACCCGTCGGATCCGATGCGGCGCACCCATGTGCCGGTCGGCGCGGAGTACCTGCAATCGGCCGGCGAAGCCGACGATCCGCTGGCCGAGGATAGCCACTCCCCGGTCCCCGGCCTGGTGCATCGCTACCCGGACCGCGTGCTGTTCCTGGTCACCAGTTTCTGCTCGACCTACTGCCGTTACTGCACCCGCGCGCGCATGGTGGGCTCGACCGGCGAGTACCATTTCAGCGTGCCGCAATGGGAACGGGCGCTCGCCTATCTCGAGGAACATCGGGAAGTGCGCGACGTGCTGATCAGCGGCGGCGATCCGTTGACGCTGGTCGACGAGAAGCTCGACTTCCTGCTGGGTCGCCTGCGCCGCATCAAGCATATCGAATTCGTACGCCTGGGCACCAAGATGCCTGTGGTGACGCCGCAGCGCGTGACCCGCGATTTCGCGCGCATGCTGCGCAAGCACTATCCGCTGTTCATGAGCCTGCACTTCACCCATCCCGACGAACTGACGCCGGAGGTGAGCGAGTCCTGCGCCCGGCTGGCCGATGCCGGCGTGCCGCTGGGCAGCCAGACCGTGCTGCTGGCCGGCATCAACGACAACCTCGAGAGCATGAAACGCCTCATGCACGGTCTGCTGATGCGCCGGGTCCGGCCGTATTACATCTTTCAGTGCGATCCGATCAGCGGCTCGGCGCATTTCCGCACGCCGGTCGAGAAGGGCCTGGAGATCATCCAGGGCTTGCGCGGCTTCACCACGGGCTACGCCAACCCGACGTTCGTGATCGACGCGCCGGGCGGCGGCGGCAAGATCCCGTTGCTGCCCGACCATGTGCTGGGCCGCGACGGCGACGACCTGGTGCTGCGCAATTTCGAGGGCAAGGTATTCCGCTATCCCGACCCCAACGGCCGGCTGGGTGCCGGCCGCCGGCTGCCGGAAGAGGCGCGGCGGCGGGACTGACGGCGATGCGCGTTGGCCTCACCTACGACTTGCGCGCCGACTACCTGGCGGAGGGCTACGGCGAGGAAGAGACCGCCGAGTTCGATAGCCCGGACACCATTGCCGCGATCGAGGAGGCGTTGCGGGCGCGCGGCCATCAGGTCGTCCGCATCGGCCATCTGCGCGCCCTGACCGCCCGGCTGGTGGCAGGCGAGCGCTGGGACTGGGTGTTCAACATCGCCGAGGGCCTGCACGGCATCGGCCGCGAGGCGCAGGTGCCGGCGCTGCTCGATGGCTACGGCATCCCCTATACCTTCTCCGATCCGCTGGTCATGGCGCTGACCCTCGACAAGGCCATGGCCAAGCGCGTGGTGCGCGACAATGGACTCGCCACCGCCCCGTTCGCGGTGATCGCGGCGGGCGAGGAGGTTGCCGGCCTGACCCTGCCCTACCCGCTGTTCGCCAAGCCGCTGGCCGAAGGCACCGGCAAGGGGATCAGCGATGCCTCGCGCATCGGCGAACCCGCGCGGGCGGCCCGGGTGATCGGTGAGTTGCTGGCGCGGTTCCGGCAGCCGGTGCTGGTCGAGACGTTCCTGCCCGGCCGCGAGTTCACCACCGGCATCGTCGGCAACGGGCGAGCCGCGCGGATCGTCGCCACGGTCGAGGTGAAGCTGAAGAACGCCGAACAGGCGCTCGCCTACGGCTATGACAACAAGGAGCATTACGACCGTTTCGTCGACTACGTGCTGGTCGAGGATGCGGAAGCGCGTGCCGCGGGGGATCTGGCGTTGGCCTGCTACCGCGCGCTCAACTGCCGCGATGCCGGCCGGGTCGACCTGCGCAGCGATGCCAGCGGTCGGCCGCACTTCCTGGAGGTCAACCCGTTGGCTGGCCTCAATCCGGTCAAGTCCGACCTGCCGATCCTGGCCCGACTGGCCGGCTGGAGCTATCGCCGGCTGATCGACGAGATCGTCGATGCATGTCTTGCGCGCACAGGCTTGGCCACCGAGCGCCGCAAGGCGAGCTGAGCGAGGCCGGTGCCCGCACCGATCGCCATCGTCCATGACGAGGTGCCAGCCGACGCGGCGCCCGACGTGCAGGATACGCTGGTGCAAGTGGCGCATGTCGAGGCCGCGCTGCACCAGCTTGGCCATGGCTGTCGGCGCCTGCCGGTCGGCCTCGACCTGGGCGACCTGCGTCGTCGCCTGCTCGCCGAGCGGCCGGCGGCAGTGTTCAATCTGATCGAATCGCTGGCCGGCCAGGGCCAGCTGATCGCCCTGGCGCCGCAGCTCATCGAGAATCTGGCGATCCCGCTCGCCGGCTGCCCGGCGGCGGCGCTGGCGCTCTGCTGCGACAAGCTGGCCGCCAAGCGCTGGCTGACGGCGCACGGCCTGCCGACCGCGCCCTGGTACACCGCCGGCGCGCTTGCCAACGCCGAGGCCCCGCCGCCCGGCCGCTACATCATCAAGTCGGTCTGGGAGCACGCCTCGATCGGCCTTGACGCCGCCTCGGTGGTCGCGGCGGAAGCCGTCGCTGCCCGGTTGGCCGAGCGCCAGGGCCGGTTCGGCGGCCGCTGGTTCGCCGAACGCTTTGTCGAGGGACGCGAGTTCAACATCGCGCTGCTGGAAGGCCCCGATGGACCGGAGGTGCTGCCGCCGGCCGAGATCGACTTCGTCGATTTCCCAGCCGATCGCCCGCGCATCGTCGACTACGCGGCGAAATGGCTGCCCGACAGTTTCGCCTACCACCACACGCCACGGCGCTTCGCATTCCCGGCGGCCGACGCGGCGCTGCTGGCCGAACTGCGCCGCCTGAGCCTGGCCTGCTGGGATGCGTTCGCGCTCAAGGGCTTCGCGCGCGTCGACTTCCGCGTCGATGCGACCGGTCGGCCGTGCATCCTGGAGATCAATCCCAATCCCTGCCTGTCGCCCGATGCGGGGTTCGCTGCGGCGGCGGCGGAGGCCGGCCTCGGCGCTGCCGCGGTGGTGGGCCGTATCCTGGCGACGGCCGCGGCGGAACCTCGCCCCGCCTTGCGGTTCCGCGCCGAGCCGGGCCCGGGCGACGGCGAACGGGTGGCTGCGCTGGTCGCCGCCTGCGGCAATTTCCAGCCGTCCGAGATCGCCATCGCCGAGGAATTGGTGGTCGAGGCCTTGGCCCGCGGCAGCGCGACCAGCGGCTATCACTTCGTGTTCGCGGAGCGCGGCGCCGAACTGGCGGGGTACATCGCCTTCGGCCCGATCGCCGGAACCGAGGGCGCCTTCGACCTCTACTGGATCGGCGTGCATCCGCTGCACCAACGCGGCGGCCTGGGCAGCGAGCTGTTGCGGCGCGCCGAAGTCCGCATGCGTCGGCAGCGCGCCGTCCGTGTCTATATCGAGACCGAGACGACGCCCCAATACGCGGCGGCGCGCGCCTTCTATCTGCGCCACGGCTATCGCCTGGATGCGGAACTTGCGGACTTTTACCGGCCGGGCGCCGGCAAGGCGATCTTCGTCAAGCCGCTGTGACGGGCGCGGTCGGCGCCGCTCAATGCCCCAGGATCTGGCTGAGGAACAGCCGGGTGCGCTCGCTCTTCGGGTTGGCGAAGAACTCCTCCGGCCGGTTCTGCTCGACGATCTCGCCCCGGTCCATGAAGATCACCCGGTCGGCCACGGTGCGCGCGAAGCCCATCTCGTGCGTGACGCAGAGCATGGTCATGCCTTCGCGCGCCAACTCGACCATGACATCGAGCACCTCCTTGATCATCTCGGGGTCGAGCGCCGAGGTCGGCTCGTCGAACAGCATCACCTTCGGGTTCATGCAGAGCGCGCGGGCGATCGCCACCCGCTGCTGCTGCCCGCCGGAGAGTTGCAAGGGGAACTTGCCGGCCTGTTCGGGGATTTTCACCCGGGTCAAATACTGCATGGCCACCTCTTCGGCCTGCCGGCGCGGCATGCGACGCACCCAGATCGGCGCCAGCACGCAGTTCTCCAGCACCGTGAGGTGGGGAAACAGGTTGAAGCTTTGGAACACCATGCCGACTTCGCTGCGGATGCGGTCGATGTTCTTGAGATCGTTGCTCAGTTCCACGCCGTCGACCACGATCTGCCCGCACTGGTGCTCCTCCAGTCGGTTGATGCAGCGGATTAGCGTGGACTTGCCGGAACCCGAGGGACCGCAGATCACGATCCGCTCGCCCCGGTACACGGTCAGGTCGATATCCTTCAACACATGAAAGGCGCCATACCACTTGTTGACACGCGAGAGCTGCACGATCACCTCGTCGTCGGCGCCGCTGGCCAGGCTCGCAGCCCGATTTCCCGCCTGTGCCATCCGCTGCCTCCCCTGCCCTAGCGGCGATAGCCGGTCCCGAGCTTGCGCTCGAGATAGAGCGAATAGCGCGACATGCCGAAACAGAACACGAAGAACACCGCGCCGGCGAAGGCATAGCCCTCGGTCGCCAGGCCGATCCACTTGCTGTCGGTGGTCGCCAGCTTGACCATCTGCAACAGGTCCGAAAGGCCGATGATCAGCACCAGCGTGGTGTCCTTGAACAGGCCGATGAAGTTGCTGACGATGGCCGGAATGACGTAGCGCAACGCCTGCGGCAGCACGATGAGCCGCATGGTGCTCCAGTAGCCCAGGCCGAGCGCCGCCGCCGCTTCGGTCTGACCCTTGGGCACCGCCTGCAAGCCGCCGCGCACCACCTCGGCCATGTAGGCGGCGGCGAACAGCGAAACGCCGATCAGCGCGCGCAGCAACTGATCGAAATTGCTGCCGGGCGGCAGGAACAGCGGCAGCACGACGGAGGCCATGAACAGCACGGTGATCAACGGCACCGCGCGCACGAATTCGATGAAGCCGATCGACAGCAGTTGGATCACCGGCATCTTGGAGCGACGGCCGAGCGCCAGCGCGATGCCGAGCGGCAGCGAGGCCGAGATGCCGACGGACGCGATGATCAAGGTCAGCAGCAGCCCGCCCCATAGCCGGGTCTCCACCGGCGGCAAGCCGAACATGCCGCCCAGCAGCAGGATGTAGGCCAACACCGGGTATGGCAGGATCAGGAACAGCGCCACCCATTTGCGCCAGGGCATCGCCTCGCTCAGGGCATAGGTCAACGACCCCAGGCCCAGCAACACCACGACATTCGCGCGCCAGCGCTCGGCCTGCGGATAGAAGCCGTAGATGAACTGCTCGATGCGGACGTTGACGAACACCCAGCAGGCGCCGGGATTGGGCGCGCAGGCCTCGCGGCTGTCGCCGACGAAGGTGGCCTCCGCCACCGCCCAGCGCCATACCGCCGGCACGAGATAGTAGAGCGCCGCCAGGCAAGCCAGGGTCAGCAGGCTGTCGAATCGGCTGCCGAACAGATTGCGCTTCACCCAGGCCAGCGGGCCGACGCTCAAGGCCGGCGGCGGTTGGTCCGGCTTGGGTCGGAACTCCCCGGCGGCCGGCCGGTCGATGTCGCTGGCGGTGGCCATCGCTAGCGCTCCACCAGCGCGATGCGCCGATTGTACCAGTTCATGAAGAACGAGATGCTGAGCGAGATGGTGAAGTAGACCAGCATCACCATGGCGACGCACTCGATCGCCTGTCCGGTCTGGTTCAGCACCGTGCCGGAGAAGATCTGCACCACATCGGGAAAGCCGACGGCGGCAGCCAGCGAGGAGTTCTTGGTCAGATTGAGATACTGGCTCGTCAGCGGCGGCACGATCACCCGCAGCGCCTGCGGGATGACCACCAGGCGCAGCGTCTGGCCGTCGCCCAGGCCCAGCGATCGGGCGGCCTCGGTCTGCCCGTGGCTGACCGCCAGGATGCCGGCGCGCACCACCTCGCCGATGAAAGCGGCGGTATAGAGCACCAGCGCCGCCAGCAGCGCGACGAATTCCGGAATGATGACGAAGCCGCCCTGGAAATTGAAGCCTTGCAGCACCGGGTACTCGAAGCTGACCGGCATGCCGGTCAGCAGCGCCGCCACGGCGGGCAGGCCGAGCAGCAGGGCCGCCGCCGCCCAGCCGGTCTGGAACGGCTGGCCGGTCTCGCGCTGCCGACGGCGCGCCCAGCGCCAGATCCAGAAACTCGCCGCCACGGCAACGGCGAAGGCGATCGGAATGGCGGCGAAGCCCGACTGCAGGATGGGCGCGGGCGCGAACACGCCGCGGATGTTGAGAAACACGACGCCGCCGATCGACAGGCTTTCCCGCAAGCTGGGCAGGGTTTGCAGCACGCCGAAATAGAGCAGCAGGATCTGCAGCAGCAGCGGCACGTTGCGCACCAGTTCGACATACATGCCGGCCAGGCGCGACAACAGCCAGTTGTTCGACAGCCGGGCGATGCCGACGAGGAAACCGAGCAGGGTCGCCAGCACCACGCCCAGGCTGGCAACCAGCAGCGTGTTCAGCACGCCCACCAGATAGGAACGGCCGTAACTCGACAGCTCGTCATAGGGCAGCAAGCTCATCGCCAGGCCGAAGCCGGTCGGCTGGTAGAGGAACTTGAAGCCGCTGGCGATGCCGCGGGTCGCCAAGTTCTGCAGGGTGTTATGCGCCAGGTAGCCGACCGCCAGCAGGAACAGCAAGACGGTCAGCACCTGGTAGCAAATGGCGCGGACGCGGGCATCGTAGAGGAAAGCCAAGCCGTTGCGCCGGCCACCCCGTGCCTCGATGCCGCGAACCGCCATGTCGTGTCCCTCGCCTCGTCTGGGCCGTGCCGCTGAGGTCGACCTTCGGCGGCATGGCCGCAGGCGCTCAGCGATAGGGCGGCGAGTAGACCAGTCCGCCGGACGACCACAGGTTGTTCACCCCGCGGTCGAGGCCGATCGGCGTCTTCGGACCGATATGCCGCTCGTAGCTCTCGCCGATATTGCCGACCTGCTTGATCACCTTGTACGGCCAGTCGTTCTCCAGGCTCAGGCGGGTACCGAAGTCGCCCTCGACGCCCAGCAGCCGGCGCACTTCCGGATCCTGCGAGGACGCCTTCACCTGGTCGACATTGGCCGCGGTGATGCCCTTTTCCTCGGCGATGATCATGGCGTTGAAGGCCCAGCGCACTACATCGCCCCACTGATTGTCGCCGTGCCGCACCAGCGGACCCAGCGGCTCCTTGGAGATCACTTCCGGCAGAACCACGTGGTCGTCCGGCTTCGACATCTGGGTGCGCTGTGCCGCCAGGCCGGAGCGGTCGGTGGTGTAGACGTCGCAGCGGCCCTGGTCGTAGGCCACGCGGATTTCGTCCGCCTTCTCATAGATCACCGGCTTGTAGCTCATCTTGTTGGCGCGGAAATAGTCCGCCAGGTTGAGCTCGGTCGAGGTGCCGGTCTGCACGCACACCGTGGCGCCGTTCAACTGCAGCGCCGACTTCACGTTCAGGCCCTTCTTCACCATGAAACCCTGGCCGTCATAGAACGACACGCCGACGAAATCGAAGCCCAGCTTGACGTCGCGGTCATAGGTCCAGGTGGTGTTGCGCGACAGCAAGTCGACTTCGCCCGACTGCAGGGCGGGAAACCGGCTGACGGCGGTGGTCGGCACATACTTGACCTTGGTCGCATCGCCGAACACGGCGGCGGCGACGGCACGGCAGACATCGACGTCGAAACCCGCCCACTCGCCCTTGTCGTTGGGCGCGGCAAAACCGGCCAGGCCGGTGGTCACGCCGCACAGCAGGCTGCCGCGTTTCTTCACGTCGTCCAGCGTGCCCGCGCCCGCCTGGCCCGCTGCCAGCGCCGCCGCCACGCCCATTGCCAAGTACCCGACGAACCGCATGTCGTGATCCCCCTTCTGCCCTGTCGGCCATTGCCGCCAACGTTCGCCGCCCATGCCTTCCGGTAGAGCGATTGCCGCGACGCTAGCACGGCGATTCGTCCGCCAACAAGGCAACTCGCCGCGCCAGCCGACTGGCGGGGTGGCGGCGGCGATGCCATGATGCCCGCCGCAGCATCGCACAAGCCCTTGCAAGAGCTCCGCCCGATGAAGGACGACACCCTGCTGGTGACCGCCGGCCGCGACCCCAAGGCCAATTTCGGCATCGTCAATCCGCCCGTCTATCACGCCTCGACCGTGCTGGCGCATACGCTGGCCGAGTGGGAGGCGCGGGCGGAAGCGCGCAAGCATGGCGAGCGCGGCGTGTTCTACGGCCGCTATGGCACGCCTACCATCTTCGCCCTGGAGGATGCGGTGGCGGCCATCGAGGGCGGCTATCGCGGCCTGGTGTTTCCTTCCGGCCTGGCGGCGATCAGCGCATCGCTACTGGCGTTTCTCAAGACCGGCGACCATGTGCTCATGGTCGACAGCGTTTATGGTCCGGCCCGGCGGGTATCCGACACCCTGCTCAAGCGCTTCGGGGTGGAAACCAGCTATTACGATCCGCTGGTGGGGGCCGGGCTCAAGGCGTTGCTACGGCCCAGTACCCGCATCGTCTATGTCGAATCGCCCGGATCGCTCACCTTCGAGGTGCAGGACATTCCGCAACTGGCGGACATCGCGCATGCCCATGGCGCCATCGTGATGATGGACAATACCTGGGCCTCGCCGCTCTACTTCAAGCCGTTCGAACACGGCGTGGACGTCGCCATCCAGGCCGCCACCAAGTACATCGTCGGCCATTCCGACGCCATGCTGGGCACGGTGACCGCCAGCAAGGCCGCCTGGCCGGTTCTGGAGCAGACCACGCGCGACCTCGGGCAGACGGCCGGCCCGGACGATGTCTACCTGGCGCAGCGCGGCATCCGCACGCTATCCGTGCGCTTGCGGCGGCATTGGGAAACCGGCCTCATGCTGGCGGAATGGCTTCGCGCGCGCCCGGAGGTGGAATGCGTCATGCATCCGGCCTTGCCGCAGGATTCCGGCCACGCGCTCTGGAAGCGGGATTTCCTTGGCGCCTCGGGCTTGTTCGGCGCAACCTTGAAGCCCTATCGCAAGGAAGCGCTGGCCGCCCTGGTGGACGGCCTGACGCTCTATGGCATGGGGGCCTCGTGGGGCGGCTACGAGAGCCTCTTGCTGCTGACCAAGCCCAATGGCATGCGCAGTGCCAAGCCCTGGCCCTATGCCGGGCCGACGTTGCGCATCCATGCCGGGCTGGAGGATGCCGGCGACCTGATCGCCGATCTCAAGGCCGGCTTCGACCGGCTGACCAAGGCCGCCTGATGGCTGCCGCGCCCAGCCCGGAGCAGGTGGCGGCGCTGCTGGCGGAAGTGCGCTTCGATGCGCGCGGCCTGGTGCCGGCCGTGGCGCAGCGCCACGACGACGGCGAAGTGCTGATGCTGGCCTGGATGGACGCGGCTGCCATCCGGGAGACGCTGGCGACCGGACAGGTTTGCTATTTCTCCCGTTCGCGCAATGCGCTGTGGCGCAAGGGCGAGACCTCGGGGCAACGGCAGCGGCTGGTCGAACTGCGGCTCGACTGCGACGGCGACACGATCCTGCTGAAGGTCGAGCAGACCGGCGTCGCCTGTCATACCGGGCGGCGGAGTTGCCTCTTCCGGGCCTTTCAGCACGGCCGTCTGGAAACCGTGCTGCCGGTGGAAATCGATCCCCGCAACCTCTACCGCGCGGACTTAGGCGCGCTCTCGGGCGGCATCGCGAATTCGACCGACGGCGTCTCGTGCAAGCCGGCGGGCAGGCTGACCGGCTCGCCCGCGCTCAAATCGTAAATCAGCGCCGGCACCGCGCCGGCCAGGACGGCGGCAACCAGGCTGCCCAGCCGGTGCAGCTCGCGCAGCCGCGCGGCCCGGCCGCGCCGCAGCGACACGGCCAGATAGAGCGCAAGCCACGCCAGCAGCGCCGCGCCCGCCCAGATGCCGATCGCCGCTCCACTCATGGACACCTCGAGGAACCCCATCATTGACGACGAAGCATCGCCGATGAGGGCATGGCCTGCGGCCCAGCCTGCGGATTGGGTGCTGTGGCGGGGTCTATTTGGTCTGCGGTGGCGTGTCGATGCAGTGAGCGGCGCAGTG
>Ga0194132_10003206_pt1 | contig 29453 bp, 45 predicted proteins | sample TA2KigOf80mmetaG_FD_148612 | JGI IMG/M metagenome (GOLD analysis project Ga0194132, IMG submission 148612) | Freshwater microbial communities from Lake Tanganyika, Tanzania - TA2015054 Kigoma Offshore 80m | ecosystem: Environmental > Aquatic > Freshwater > Lake | place: Tanzania: Lake...
AAGCTAGAAATCTCAGAGGAAACGAATTCAATCCAGATTGCGGTTTTTTCCAATATCATGGCAATCTGATGGGATTGGACATTGAATTTCTAAACAAACTGGGATACCGAATTAGCGTGGTATTTCCAAAAGGGAACAAGTTGCAAGTGCACATCTCGAAAAAATACCAAGTCGGTCAAGTCGGCTATGCCTATGAAAAAAATGAGGAGCTAGCATGAGTTCCAAAATGAACGACATAGTCCCGATCGAAAGTGTTCCAAACCCAGAAAACACTTTTCACGAATATGGAATTGTGTCGAACTTCTTGCGAATCAACGGACAAACGACAGAGCAACAAATCGTTTTCAAGAATCAAAGGTTCGTGGCAAGTCTTGATCAAAGATACATGGTATTGCCTAACGAAGATGTGGAAAAACAACTTTCGGAGCTTGCAAAAAAACTCAACATGACAGTGATGGAAATTCCAAGTGCAAAATGGTATCGAAAAACGAAAGACGGTGGACTTGAAAACATAACGAAATACGGAGTGCCTACAAAGTATGCTGGCATAATCCAAAACCCAGAACCATTCGAGATGCCTGACGGAAGCAAAGTCAATCTAGGGCTAGCTGTCAAAAATAGCATAGACGGTGCTTGGGCATTATCAGCAAGTGCGTTCACCTTTCGTCATATCTGCCAGAACATGATGATCCATTTGTCGAAGCAGAAATTTACCAATGGGAAATATGTATCTCTCGAAAATAGCAACTTGAGTAAACTGCATGATATGCAAGTGATGCAAGTGGCGAATGGTGTGAAAAAGCATACAAGATCACTTGATCTGGACAAAGTTGCAGAAGTGCTTTCGGTCGTGTATGATGAGGGAAAAAAATACATTGAAACCTACAAACTACTTGCAGAGCAAAAAATGACTCAACAGCTAGGACTTGACATTGCCAATTCAATGCCAAAGTGGGTGATGGATCACGAACCTGTGAAAGAAATAATCCAAATCGACACCAAAGAGAAAAGTGTTAAAACGGATACGACAGCTACGAAGTGGAAAGCATTTCAATCACTGACCGAAGCGTTGACGCACAATGGCAGAAAATTCGACACGACACTAATGGCGTATGCCAAACTAGACCGAATAATGACACCGATCTAAAAGGCATGATGCAAGCAGAAAAAAAATCTAGCATGGAAAATACCAACAATAAAAATTGCAATAACTGTTTTCATGCAGGGAAAGAAGTGACCGAAACTGCGAAAATTGTGTGCGGTGCATACAGGGCATTCTTGGAAATACAACATGAATTTGGTCAAAAATTCCCATACGTTGACACCCAATGCTTTCATGATCCAGCTATGGGGTGCACGAATTTCGTGGCACGAATCCAAAGCGTAAAGGACAGGGATCTCACCTAATTTTTTTTTTCTATGGCGATTCGCTGTCCAAAATGTGGAAAATACATTGCCTATTCGGAACACGATATGCCGAAATATACACTTCATCTGATTCTCTGTGAAGCATGAGTCCAAAAACAAAAGATACAAAATTTTCCATTTCGGATCTAATGATCATTGAGTTGGTTTTCATTTTGAAATCAAATAAAGAGAATGATCCAGAAATGTCGAAAGTCTATTATGAAATAGCAAACAGAGCAGTAAGACAGCAAAGTGTAATGGGTATTTGACGATGAGTGAAAACAATAATCCACTTGGCAAGATGACCACTTCTGAAAAATGGGATACAGGAAAAAGAATCCGAGAAAATGTATCCATGTCAGCAAAAGGTTTGGCACAGATCGAAATCACTGTTGAGCTGTTGAACAAAGATATGTCAACATTGGCAAATAATCCGAAAGACGTAGCTGATTTAGAACAGATCACTATTGAAGATGAAATTGTGAAACGTGTGAAAATTCTAACAGCTAAACTGAATGAAGCAGGCATACGATGCACACACCAAACCGAATGATGTACAAAAAACCAATCGAGTCCAAGGCATGATACGAGATTCAATAGTGTATCGTTGTTGCAACAAGAACTGCAACAAAGAATATGACACACCACAAAAATGGTGCAGTATTTGTGAAACCAATGGGGTGCAAAGATGGCTACTCACCGAATTATTCACAAATGGTGGTCAAAAATACGATGAAATGTGGGCAAGAATCTATAACACTGCCGAATATGATACTCTTGTGGAACACATTTCTAATGCAAATCGCAAGCTGGAGTCCAAGGCATGATAGTACGAATCGAAAACGATTGTGACGAGAATGGAAATATTGTGCTAATTGAGTGCACAAAATGTCACAAAAAGTTCTCAAAAAGAGGAATCATTACACATCATGCAAAGAGGCATTGGTTAGATGACTAAGCATTCAGAAAAAGCAAAATCGGCAACAAGAAAACAAATAGATGGGTGGATTCGTGTGATCGAAAACTCAATCAAGTCTAAGGAAAAAGAGCTAGCTAAATTCCAGAAACTAGCTCCCAAAACGCCAACTAACTGGGATAATGAGATGATCCCAATACTAGAAGCTTCAATCGAGAAAACAAAAAGGCAACTTCAAGAGTGTTTGAAATTGAAGAAAGAATACGAAGAACAAGGACTAATCTAAATAACTTCAAAAATTAAAAATTTTAAATTTTTTTTTTTGACTTTTTGTCAACATCAATTCAATTTTTTATAACTTAAATAATTCTTTTAGTATCACTATAAAGTGATGAGGTAGTGCAAGAGCAACTTACAGTTGAACACATTATTTCTGAGGAAATAAAAGAATACAAACGAATCGAAAAAACTTCATCTGAAACCATAACAAACCTAGTTCTGATCGCAGGTGCGAAACTTGAAAAATCTGGGGTAGTTGAAACTAATGAAATTTCTAGGGTTTTATGTAAAAAATTCAATAACCATGTGAGGCTAATTCATAGGATTTCACCTGAAAAATGGAAATTAAAAACAAGACCAAACGAGAACGAAATTCCAAAGTCATTAACACAGGAATATTTTTACCTGTTAAACGAATTATACGCTGATCGAGCTAACATTGCTGGAAAAATTTACAAGATATTCAAAAACGATTCTAGCCTAGAAAAAGATAGCACAGTTCTATCTTCTGATGTTGAAGAAATTAAAGCACAAATTGCTGAAAATCAAACAATTAAAAACATGATCGACAAACGTGAAAAACTCCACACTTGGAACAAGATTATTGTAAGGAAAAAATCCCTAGAAGATACGCTTCATCATGTGGCACAGGAATTCGATCAATCGGCAAAATGGATAAAACACATAAACGAAGATAAAGATTTGGATAGAATTATGAAAGAAATAAATGAATGTCCTAAATGCCATTGGCGAATTGCCGATTGGTTCGATGTTCAATCAGAAAGAGTAAGGCGTGGATTGCCTGTTCAAGATCCATAGAAATTGGCTAAATCAGCTAAATCAGTGGTGATTTACTCAGATATTCATGTAGGCTCTAAAGTTGCGGTGTGTAGCGAATCACCGAAAATCGTAGATGGACAAGATTATGTGCCTACAAAACTTCAAAAAGCATTAGTCAAAGCTTGGAAAGAAACACCAAAATATTTTTTACAAAAATCACCTGACGTAATCGTTCTAAATGGTGAATGTGTAGATGGTATAAACAAAAGGTCTTTTGGTTCGGGTTCATGGTCAATGGATTTGAATGACCAAATTAGAGATTTTGAAAAAATTATAAAACATATTCCAAAACCGAAGCATTATGTAGTCACAAGAGGCTCAAATTATCATGTGACAACTGACGGTGCAACAAATCTTGACGAGTTAGTTGCGGAAAAAATTCAAGCGACACGATACAGAACACATGGCGGTTCGGGTTATTCTGATTACGAAGCTAATATAGAAATTAACGGAAAATATTTTAATTTCACACACCATGTCGGGTTCGCTGAATGGCAACAATATCGCACAACATCATTGGCAAGAGAGCTGGTAAAATTGCATTTTGAACATGAAAAAAGAGGCTTTCATACAGATATTGCTGTCAGATCCCATGTCCATTATTATGTTGAGGTTCGTTTCAAATCCACTTGTGGATTCACAAACCCAAGTTGGAAGCTTGCAGATTCTTTCATGTATCGTAGAGGAATTCCCACTACTTCTGATATAGGGTGTGTTGAAGTTTTGATCGAATCTAATGGGCAAATTATCATAAACCCAATTATAGCTGAAATTGAAATAAATCCAGAGGTATTACATCTATAATGAAAAAAATAAAAATTAAAATTCCAAGTTCAGAAATACCAAGAGAAAGAGAAACACTTGAACAAAAACTAAACATAATGATTAACCAACTTCAAAAACCAATGGTATTGAATGAAATTTACAAATATTTTTCTGACTACAATGATAGAAGTATTAGGCAGGCATTGTACAATCTAATGATGCAAAATCAAATTAAAAATGTGGGAAAATGCCAATGCGGTATAACTCGACTCTACGCAGGGAAGTGCTATGCAGTTAGACATTGAAAGATATTCCAACATAAGAGATCAAACCTGTATCGTGTGCAGGGTTGAAAATAAAAATCATACCAAAAAAAACGCACTTCGATGCAAGTTTAAAATTGAGCTTGCACATACCCAATTAATCAAAAATCATACAAAAATGATCAAACAAATTTTACAAAAATCACCCTATTCTGATTCAGTATTCGACACTGAAAATGATGAAATTAAGATTTCCGAATTGGAAGAAATTAAAATTCCCGAAATCGATGATATAACTGAGGAACAAGACGATATAGATCAAGAAGAAGATATAGATCAAGAAGAAGATTCCACAGAAGAAGATTTGGAAGATGAATAATGATGGTGAATTGTATAGAATGGTAGATGTTGAGTTTACGCCTGCTGAATATGGGCGACTAATCAAATGGTATGTTTTAGCTTTTGCACAGCTTGATCCAGCTTCGATTAAAGAAGCTGATAAAAAATTAAAAGCTAAAGTTGAGATTATGAAAGAAGCCGAAGAATATTTGCTGACTTTAGACGACAATAATGACAAATGATCGAAGCTAAATTTAGCAAAATAAGTTCAAAAATTGGTCTATGCCGTTCTTGTATGAGATCAAGAGTTGTTCTGATAATCGACAAACGTGAAGTGAAATGTGAAAAATGCTACATAGAAAACCAAAAAATGAAGTATTAACCAACGAAGAAAAATTTATGCTGATTCATGGATTCATAACAGGTCTAATGGTAGGACACTGCCAAATTATAAAAAAAATTCCACCATTAGTTGCAGATTACATGGGTATTGAAAACGAATTAATCGACTCTGCTCAAATTAATGATCTTATCATTGATGAAAATTTGTATACTAAATTATCCGAATTCGACATTCTCACAATGTACATGACGAAGAATTTTAAAATTAAACAATAAATTTGGTTATACAAACTACCACTTGATCATACAAACCTAGTGTTAAGTAGTCGGAAATAGTTCTTAGAATATTATGAATACTGTTAATTATATTGATAGAGGAATTCAAGTTAAAAAAAGTGCCAATCTCTGTTATTAAGTTTGATGAAACCAATCCTAATAAAATGTCAGAAGAACAAATGCAAGCATTAAAACTTACAATGACAAAATATGGTTATTTAGCACCTGTAATACTGAATAAAGATTTTACCATTATTGACGGTGAGCACAGGGTTAAATGTTATCAAGATTTAGGACAAGACGAAATATCTGCTTACGTTATTGATGTTGATAACGTAGACCATAAAATTTTAAGACAATTAATGAATAAATTAAGAGGTGAACATGATTTTAAAAAAGATAAACTAGAATTTCAAATAATGAGTGACAGTGGTAAACTGCAAGAGTTTTCTGAATTATTAGGCGTTAAATATGAAAGTTTAGAAAATATAATAAAAGAAAATAACGAAAGAGCAGAAAGAGAAAATGATCGTTATGATGTTGCAACAGATTATTACATTAATGGTGTCGTAAAACAAATTGTCATATTTGTAGAAAATAAGACATTTGATGAAATTATGCCAAAACTTGAATACTATATGAAAAAATTAAATATTGATAATCATTCTGATTTATTTATAGAGTTTTTTAGACATTATGAGAGAACTTACCCTCAAACGTAAAGAAAATTTCGATTCTAGCGTTTTACAATACAAATCTGTATTAGAATCTGATTATTCAATTTTCATTGACGAAGATACCATAATTAGAGATTCTGAAAGCGGTGAAATAGTAGTCGTTTATTTAAAATTAACAGATGATTTAAGTGAACTTAGAAATTCTGTTGTAAATTTAAAATATGCTAAAGGTAGAAGAACTGCTGGGTTAAAAACACAAGACAAGGTATTTGGATATATGCAAAGATTAGGTGTAGCAAATGATTATTGTTCAACTGCGGTTTTTGCGAAATCAAACCCAAAAGAGCATAATATTGTATGTGAATTTGGCTCAACTTTATCAAAATTATATGAAAAATATGTTCCAGAAGTTTACAAAAAACACCAACAGATCGTTTTTGACAGAGTAAAACCACAATGGATAATAAAAGATTCAGTTTTTACATCTGGAATAATCAACAAAAACAACCAACTAAATTATCATTTCGATAGAGGTAATTTTAAAAATGTCTATTCAAACATGATTGCTTTTAAAAAAGATATGATGGGTGGACATTTATCTATCCCTGAATACGATCTTGGCTTAAAGATAAGTGACTCATCTGTGACTTTGTTTGATGGTCAAAAAATACTTCATGGTGTGACACCTTTGAAATTTTTAAGTGAAAAATCTTACCGTTATACACTAGTGTATTATTCTTTAGAACAAATGTGGAAATGCGAAACTCCACAAGAAGAATTATTAAGAGTTAAAAAATTAAAAACTGAATCGGCAAGAAAGAGGATAAGACACATGAATGGAAATTTTACTGATGATGAGATGAACAAATTTAAAAAAGTGATCAAATGATTATTGGGTATAGGCGAATTACAAGTAAAATTGGGTTATCGTTTTTTGAATCTGGACAGCGTGGATCATGGGTAGAAAAACGTATTGGATTAATTAATTTTCTAAAATCAAAAAATATTGAAATTAATTATCTGTCTAGTTTTACATCTCAGAGTCAGCACATTAAACAATCAGAGGGTAAAATTGACGTATTATTATTAGAGTTTTCTGGAAATAATCTTAATTTTTACGAAAAAGATTACAATCATACATTAAAACTAATAGAAAAACATAATGGAAAGATTATCTTCGTTTGCGATGATCCAGATTTACCTTTTTTATGGAAATTATTAAAAAATGAAGATTTTAGTAGATGGGATATTTGGATTAACGCTAAAAACAAAGAAAAAGCAAGAGAAATATTAAAGATACCTGATAAATGCCAAGTTTACGATATACCATTTCATCAATTTTTAAAACCTACAAATCAATCGAATTATAAAATTAAAAAAATAATATACATTGGAAATAATACAGGTAGGAAAAAAATATTTCAAGAATTAATTAATTCACCTAATCTAATTATTAGTGGTAGGGAAAAAGAATGGCAAGATTATAATGTACAAATAACTCTAATGCCAGATCAAAAAGATCGAAAGCAATTTTATAAGTTATTTTTTGCTTCATTATGCGTTAATGATACGAAACACTTGGATTCTAAATGGCGAACAGGTAGATTTTATCATGGATTGTATTCTGGATTACCAATTTTAACGGTTAAAAATTATAGCTCAGTAAATGGTTATGAGATAGAAAATTTCAAAGATTTAGATAATTTCACCACTATATCTGATGAATATAGATTAAAGATATGGCAAAAACAGATTGATTACGCAACACAAGACAAGGGTGATTTAGATAAAATCCTTTGACATTGACGGTGTATTGGCAGAAAAACCAATCGCAAGTATTAAAAAATGGTCACACATGAAAGGAATTGAACGAAAACGTAGAGAAAGTTTTCTGATAAGTTGGTATCAAAGCTGTGGAAAATTATTCAACATTAATGAGCCAATTATTGCGATTTCAGCTAGAAAAAACACACCATTAATCAGGCACATTACAAAACTATGGTTAGAAAAAAATTACCCAAACGTAGTAAGTTTTTATCTGTTAAACAATAGCAGAACCATTGAGAATGTTATTAATTTTAAATCATGTATAATTAATCAAGAAAATATCACTGAGCATTATGAAGATAATATGAAAATATTGAAAGGCATTAGAAAAAATGTATCACCCAATGTAAAATTATTTTATTGGGAAAAAACAATGGATTCACCAAAAGAAATAAGGTAATTAGTTCCTAAATTCCAGTGTTTCTCCACAGATTACGAGTAAAATTGTACACTGATGTAGAGATTCTAGTAATTCAAACAATGGTTATGCGGTTAACCACGAAAGAAGCACTTGCTTGGCTTAGTGCACATGGTGAAGAAATGGGTGATTCTAATTATTTTAAAATTAAAGCTAGTATCAACGCAAGAAGCGAAAGAAGAAAATTTGATTTAATTTCCAATGGCTTATTTGAACAGCACTTGGAAAGAATAGATCAATTAGAAACAATATTGAAGTTATCATGGGAAAATTATCACAGAGAAACAGTTCCTTTTAGAAAACAAAAAATATTAGAATCGATCTCAACATTACAACCATTATTAAGTAAATATTATGAAGCTTCACAAATTATAATTGAACATGATGCAAAAAGATTGGTCAGTAGAAAGTATCTACCCAAATTTATCCCAACAGAGAATAGTCAGCAAGTCTTTAGTTTCTAATTTTTATTGTGGTAATAAAGACTCCGTTGATTCAGAATGTTGCTATAACCATAAAATAGGTTTGCCTAAAAAAAATGGAGTGCCAATGCCAATATTTGATTACGAAGAAGATTTAATTAATAAAATTGAATCTAAGAAACTAACATGGATAAAAAAAGCAACAGGTTTAGGAATTACAGAATTGGTTTTACGATGGATCTGTTTTAATGCTGAAATTAATTCAGAATGGCAAAATGGACAAGTGTGTATTGTCACAGCACCAAGATTGGAGCTTGCCATAACACTGATTGATAGAATTAAAAAATTTTATCCAACAGTACAAGCCAAATCAACAAGAATTGTAATTAACTCAGTGACCATTGAAGCATTTCCAAGCCATCATCTCGACACAATGAGAGGTTTAGCAAATCCAAAATGTATTTTTTTAGATGAGTGCGATTTCTTTCCTGTTTCACTGCAAAATGAGGCATTAACTGTTGCTGAGAGATATTTGGCAAAATCTAATCCTCACATTATCTTAGTTTCAACTCCAAATATGCCAAATGGTATGTTTGATAAAATTGAAAAAGATCCGAATTCAATTTACCAAAAAGTGTTATTGCCTTACACAGTTGGCATGGAAAAGATATTTACCAAAGATGACATTGACAATGCTAAAAAATCTGCAAGTTTTGAAAGAGAATACAATCTAAAATACGGAACAAATGAGGGTAATATTTTTCCAAATATGCTAGTTGATGCGATTACCGATAATTATGATTTAACAGTTAAAAACGGTCAAAAAATTCTAGCCATAGATCCTGCTTATTCAAGCTCATCTTTTGCAATAATCGGTGGTGAAAAAATAGACGGTATTGTGTATGTCAAGTTGTGTGAGGTTTTCGAGATGGCTTCACCAATAGCCATGACAGAAAGAATTATTTTGCTGGCAGAAACATACACTGAGGTTCTAGTTGACAGTGCAGGCACAGGATTGATTAATGATTTGAATTTAAAAAATATAACTACGACCAAAATTGTTTTTGCCAAATTACTTAACGATATGACCATAAACGCTTCAAGAATGGTGAAAGAAAAAACGGTAAAAATTCACCCAGCTTTTACGGATTTGATTGCAGATTTGAAATCAGTAAGATACAATTCAAAAGGACACCCAGATAAATCAAAAATTAATTTTGATCTTGGTGATGCGTTCTTAATGCTATGTGAGGGATTCAATAATCTGAAAAAACCTATTGTTTTTAATTTAGGCAGATAATTCGATATAATACTTCTAAAAACCTTATATTTTATTCTTTAATACATGGCAAATTTTTTTGGAAACAAAAAAAATGAGATAAAAGGTTCGGTATTACCCGAATACACGAACTACAAATCTGCTGTCAATTACAATGTCAGCAGGGATATGATTGTTGAACCTACCATACCTTTTCAAAAATGCCAAGAATATTATCTAACAGTTGGAAAAGTCCAAAATACAGTTGAATCTTTCGTTTCCCAGATTGTGAATCGGGATTGGTATTTTGAAAGTGAAAATGATACTATCGTTCAAAAATTAAAAATGTGGGAAGATAAAATTCATCTGTCAAGATTAATCGAAGATTTGGTAAGAAATTGGTTAGTTTTTGGTCATGTTATTATTGGAAAATCCGATTTCGCCCATGTTCAATACACTAGTATTGTTGGTATGATAAGAGATGAATGGGGTATACCAATTAAATTTATTCAGCAAGTGGGATATTCAAAAAGTGATCTGATAGCAGATGAATTTTTTTCTGAACCCTTTATCCAACTTGACAGAGCTGGTTGGGGTTTTGGACTTTACCATTCGCTTATGAACACCTATGTTGATGAAAATGGCGAAATAACAGATTCAATTTTGGCAATATATCGAAGAATGGAACAGGACATTTCTAAAATTCACCACAAATACGCTTCACCCAGAACGATTATAGCTTTTCCAGAAGCAAGCCAAGATCAAATGACGAATAATATTCTACCATTGTTGAAAACGCAAAAACAGGGTGACCGTTTAGCATTGAATTACAAACCTGAAATAATTTCAGAAAGTATAGATGCACAAGCTAGATTCACTGAGTCAATTCGCCAAATAAATTCCGAAGTTGAAGCTGGACTTCAAAGTTCTAGCTCACGCTTAATTACTCAACCAAGTGCAATGGCAGATGCAAGGGAAGCAGGTGCACTAGATGATGAAAGAGTTCTAGCATTGATGGAAAAAATTAGGCGATTCTTCGATGAGAGAATAATTCCTTACGTTTTAGGTGAAGAAAATTTAGCATTTTTCAAATGGGGTGCAAAAGATTCTTTTGATTTGCAATTTCCAAGTGGTTTGGAAAAAGCATTAACGCATAACATAATTACACCTGATGAGGCTAGAAATATTCTCATGTCAAGAGGGTGGAAGCTTAATCCAGAAACCGTTAATCCGAAACCCGATCCACAACTGACAAACATTGCTAACTTAATGCAACAATCTAATGATCTACAAAAACAAAATGCACCAATAAACGATCTAAACGAAGAATCATACAAGCTGAGAAAAGAAGCTTATGAGAAAATCTTAAAATTGATTAATAATCCCAAAAAGAAAAACGTGGCAAAAAACCAAGCGAATTTAGAATGTAAAAATCATAATCACCATGAATAGGAAAGAAATTTTAAAAACCTTAATTCTTCTTGACAATCCCGAAATAATAACTGAGGTAAAAATATCAAGAACAAAAACTTCAAAATTAGTGGATTCGTGTGCAGAAGATTTAGCTAAAACATATCAAAAATATTTTGATTTAATTTTGAAAAATAATATGTCGATAATATCAGCTAAACAGCAATTTGGGCAAGATTTAGAAAATAAAACCAAGCATTGTATTCAGATGGCATGGTTCGCTGGAAAGGATTATGTTCAGAAACAAACAGGACACATAACAACATTAACCGTATATGATGTACAGGAAATTGAAAATTTAACCGCTAAAACACTAAAGAGTTTTTTTGATAAAATTTATTTCGTTCCGTTCAAATATGAATTTTTTTCAATCGGTCAACTCACAAGTTGGATTTTTAGCTTGCCAAACACAGCATTGTACGGTGCGTTGAACAATTCCACAATTTCATCTCTAAATGATCTACAAGTTGCAGGTCAAATTTCTAAAGATGAAAACACATTGATCTACATAACCGAAGATGATGAAAAAGTGTGCAACATTTGTTATCCATTACACCAAAAATTATTTTACGCTGATGAACAAAAACCCAATATCCCAGAAGATACACACCCGAATTGTAGGTGTAGATTATTGGTATATGACGAAAACACCATATACTAAATAGTTCTATTATTATTAAAAATTAAAAACAATAGCATGATAATCACCGAAGCTTTTGAAACAAAATTTGAATTATTTTCGCAAGAGAATAATGTAAAAATTTGGAAAGTTAGGGCAATATCTGCTACCGTGACAGGGAATAAAAGAGAGTATACTAGGGAAGAATTACAGCTAGGTGCAAGAAGTTTAGCATTTCGACCTTTGAATGTTAATCATGATCAAGACCAATCTTTGCCATATCCAGAAAACCAAACTTTGGAAATGACGTTTGACATTAACACCGATGCTGTTATTGGAAAAATTCAAGTTGCCGATTCTAAAATAAATGATATGATTCTGACCAATAAAATAAATAAATTAAGCATAGAACAGATTGCAACAAAAGGTGAAGATTGTGATAATAAAAAATGTATTCAAAAAGGTGTCACTTTTACAGGATTGGCATTACTAACATCAGATGTAGAAGCTGGAGATCCATCTACGGAAATTAAAGCTGAAAGTTGTCAATGTGAAAAACAAAATAGTTCACAAAATAGTTCATTTAACTCAGAAATTTTAAGTGATAAATCAATGACAAAAGAGAATTCTTCTGTTGATACCGCAGTAGTGGACACCACTATTGCAACAAAAGCAGATGAAATTCCAACTACAATTCCAACAACAAATCCAACAACATCTACGCAAAATATAATTGGTCTTTCCGAAGAACAATTTAATTACCTGAAAACAACAAACTCCAAGTTAATAGACGAGTTCACAAAAGCTCTTGCAAATTTTAAAGCAACTGAAAAGAAAGAGGAATCAATAATTCCAAGTTCTAAAGTTGTTGAATCTGCAACGGTTGAAAGTTTTAAAATTGTGCATGAATTTTTGAATGGTGTCAAAAATGGCATTGGACAGAATTCAACTCAATGGCAAATCAATCTTGATGAACAGTATAAGACATGGGGATATGAAGCTGTGACGATTAGTGCAGGTGATGCACCACAACTATTTTCTAATAGAATAATTGTGACACCTGACGGAAAAACAAAAGTTCCGATTAGACAATATTGCCAAGTCACTACCCTTAACGGTGCTGAAAAAGCAAATTGGTATAAGATCGGTGCTGTTTCTTTTGGTGCAATAACTGAGGGAACAGAGCCAACTAATGTATCACACACACTGACCAAGATCACTGCTACACCTGCGATTCGTGGTGGCGTTCAAAGAATAGGATTTTCACAGATAGAAGATGTGCCAGCATTGACTAATGCGGTCAATGAGTCATTCGTTCTGGAAGCTATAGCTGACGAAGAAAAACTTCTTCACACTGAATTTGACAGCGTTTCGCCATCAAATTGGGTGAATGCAAACACAGGTGCAACAATTTCCAGCTCAGATGATGTTTCAGGCATGACGTTCAAAGGAAAAGCAATCGTCAACTCACTAGTGAAATTGCAAAATCAGGGATATGACACAAGTGCAGGCAACTGCGTTCTAGTCCTACACCCGAAAGCATTTGGTGAATTATTGGTTGATTCTGATATTTCCTCATTTTATCAAAATGGAAATCCATCTATAACTGCCACAGGTGCACTAGCTCAGATATATGGTGTGCAAATAATCGTTTCACCACAGGTCAAAGCGAAAACAAATACCACAAACCACACATATAGAAATCTTCTATTCGTGAAAGGTGCGTTTGGTATTGCAACTGCAAGAGATATGACTATGGAAGCACAGAGAAGAAATGAAGTGCAACAAGTAGTGGTATCTGGAACACAAAGAATAGCGGTAAAAACACTAGACGAAAAAATGGTAGTTAGAATCTCATCAGCACAATAACTCTTTTTTTTATTTTTAAAAAATAATTCTTATTTTAGTTTCAATTCTTCATATATCATGCCTTTGTATGATGCCACAAAAGCCAAAGAAAGATTATCCATTTTAGCCAATGACAATAACTTTGACACGATAATCGCAAGTCTTGGCTCACAGGCAGATTCAGAAATTTTACAACGAATTCAAATCATAAAACCCGATTTTGACGTAAATGCAGAAGATAATAATCAAATCATTAAAGATGCAAGCACTGACAGGTTAGTTGCTTATGTGTACTTGGTCAAAATGAAATATGAATCATACAGAGAATTTTTAGAAAAATCTAACAAAGCCATTGAATTGTTCATGGGTGAAGCAAAACACGATCATATTGCTGGTGGAAAATATTGACAGAAAACTTTGATATGCAAAAATATTTGATTGATAAGTTGGACAAAATAGAACAAAGAATGAATGACACCTGCCAAACTGTGACGGAAATAAAAACGACACAAACCAATTTTATTGACACATATCATGCTGAAATAGACGAAGAATTACGAAAAAAAGAAAAAACATTTGACATTAAAATTGCGGTCGTGGGTTTAGCTGTAGCAATTTATTCGGTATACGGTGAAATGTTTGGTAAATAATTCTTTTACCATTATTAAAAAATACTAAAACATGAACGAAATAATTGCATTAACCGCAATATCATCATGTGCCATCGGTGCAATCCTGTCAACTCTTTCAGGTTGGTGGAACGGTGAAAAAAATTATGCAAAGGGAAAGCTTGCTTCTTCACTAATCATCAGTGTTATGGCAAGTTTTTCGCTTGTAAATTTCGGAGTTCTACAAGATCAAATTGGAGCAATAGGTCTAGTTGGACTTGTTGCTAGCTTTGTACTGCTTGGATTTGGAACAGATCAATCGTTGGCAAAATTAGAAAGAGGTTAATTCCTTTATTTTTTTTAAAAAAAAATTCTGATAAAGCTTTGGGTGTAGAATAAATGATGAATTTTCTGTTCTATACAGATAACATACACACAGAAAAATATGAAGAAGCCATGATTGAATTTCTGTATAGTCACATTTCAAAAGAAAATTTAAAATTTGCCGAAAGTTTTTTTGCGTGGACTATTAACATCTTTCCAAACACTGCTGAAAGTTATGACTATAACAATAGTGAATTAATTGCAAACACACATAGTATCAGCGTAAAACACAAACACGTTGACATTTTTCTAACTGACATTAATTCTAACACCGTTTTCAAACATAACCTATATGATATTTCTATTGAATTGGCGAAATTAGTTTTGTATGTTTTTTACCCTGACACGTTCAAAGGTGAAATAAATGAACACAGTGTTAGAGAGATAATACTACCAAAATTTTTCTATTCCAAACGCATTGGAAAACAGAAAGTAAAAGTTGTCAACATTCTTCATTTATTACCATAACACCAATACAGAAAATATGGAATATGTCTATTTGGTTGGAGCTTGGGAATCGTTGTCAAAAACAATGGCTAGCTGGTTTGACACGAAATGGAATGGGATCACAGGAAAAACAATACCCACTAAACCATCATTTTACACTTTTGGCACGTTCAACACACCCACAGTGAATTTGAACGGAGTCTATGATCGTGGTGTTTTTTTCAATGAGGGTGAATTGTCTAAATGGCAAAAATTCAATCACACAAGTGATGATATTATTGCCTATTCCAGAGATGTACTGATCGATGTCAGTTTCCCTGATTACGCTACCACTGAGAGTGTAATATTACACATGAATGACATCGTGCAAAAATATTTTCCTAACCAAAGTACAAGAATTAAAAAATCGGATAATAATGATTCTGCCATTGCTAATTTTGCAGAAAATAAAATAGATTGGAAAGCAGATAAGACTCCAAGTGATGTGAGTTTTTTTGACGGTTCACATTATACAGGAAAAATCACCGTATTATTTTATGTCCTAAAATAGTTCTTTATTTCAATGCCGAAAATTACATAACATGAATTGTCAGCAGTGTTCCAGTGTTTTAACCAAAGAAAACTTTCCAAATGATTACACAGGTGAAGAAAAAGATAAACTGCATTGTGCAGTGTGTGGAATCTGGACTTCATTTTCTGAGTCAAAAAAAGTTTCTAAAAGCATGAAAGGTGAAGATCAATAATGCCAACTGCCATAAGCACTAAACTAGACGTCACACGATTACTGCAATACTACGGTGAGGGTTTATTGTCCACAACTTCAAATTTCGCAAACAAAAGCAATCCAACTTATGCCAATGTCGGTTGCAATCCTGTTTGGGCATTACGATACATTCCGCAATCTGTCGAAATTAGAAAAATAGGAACAATGATCAGAGATTCTAAAGTAAAAGTGTTTGAAACAGGTGTTTTAGATTTGAAAACTTATATCAACACAGCTCATGGTTTGAATTTTGCAAAATGGTGTTTCAACGCACCAAACTCCACAGGAACAATAGACGAATCTGTTGAATTTGCGTGGTCGTACAATGTCAACGGAACAGAACATTTCACAAGAGCACAAGGTTGCTTGCCATTATCTGCGACTCTGGATATAGCTGAGAAAGGTCTTGTATCATTGAATGCTAGAATTTTCGTTGCAAAACCAATACTACCATCAACAACTTCATTTATTGGTTCGGGTGCGTTTGCAGGTTCTGCTTCGGGTGCACCATACACACATTCTGACGGTGGATCAAATCCATTCACGTTCAATTCTGTCAATTATGGCACAATGGGATTCTCTGTGACCGTAGATTATGATATTGTAATTGATGAGTCAAGTGGTGACACTAACCCAATTTGGGCAAAATGTGTCAATAAAAGTGTGTCGGGTTCGGTTGATTGTTTCACAAAAGACATTCTGCTTCTAACAGATGCCAAAAATCAAACATCACGCACAATGAGCAGAGTGCTAAAAACAGGAACAAGCACAATTTCATTTGAAGATGTGATTATTGATGAAGATAAAATTGATATTCCAGATGCAGATTCAGCAGATCCAATAATTACTCGTTTGAATTACACCGCAAAACAGGTCACATTATCATAGGTGTTTTGAGTGTCGAATGATATTGAATTACCTGATCCTGTTCTAAAAAATGAAAACACTTTTCGCCATTACTCTGATGATTTTTCCGTCTATGTTTTAGGCAAGCACAATATACCAATTCCAAAATTATCGTATGTGCAAACAAAAGAAATTAGAAAAATTGGAACAGAGCATGACAAAAAAGTGTTGCAAACGATAGAGAGTATGAAAACAGGTAGCGTTAATTCCTCAGATACAATACTAGACAGTGAAGATCGTTTTATAGACCAAATGGCAACTGCGGTGTTTCCAAAATTAAAATCAGAGATAATGAATGATCCTGACATTTCAAGAGGAACATTATTTGCAACTTGCAAGGAGCTTTTCATTTTTTTAGTGGCAAGTCCTGCAACAGCAGAACTATTGCAATCAAGAGCTCAATCGAATTAAACAAACCTGAAATAATACTGAGCCTACCGAATGGTGAAAAATTACTTCTTATTTTTTTGGCATTTGTAAACAACATGGGAAGTGTTCCAGAATTGCAAAAAATGTTAAATGAAAACGAAGAAAATTATTTGTTAATTTCTGATTTACTTTCTGCACTTGAGGCACAAAGAAACCGACAAAAGAGGTTCAAATGACATCTAGTGCAACTGAAATAGCATTACAGAATCGAGCAAAAATAAAAGCTAAATTTCAAAGAACAATAGAACAGAACCCTGCGTTTGTACATGATGCAATAAACGCACTTGCAGGCAGATTTCTAATTGCATTGAATGAAAAAATCCCAAGAGATTCTGGAGCTTACGCCAGATCATGGAAAAAGTTTGATACAAATGATCATACGGTGACAGTTATGATCGATCCCTCTGCTACATTTGGCGATACAAATAATCAAATGCCTATGGCAGTATTGGGGTATTGGCTAGAAATTTCAGGCACTAGTAGACATTTTATTGCACCTGTCAATGCACCTGCACTTAGTTGGATCGGTAAAGATGGCGTAAGACGATACTCGAAAGGGCACTTCGTAAGCAAAATAAACGCAAAACCGCACATAATCATTTCTAAACGTGAAACAAATCGAGAATGGAAATTTATCGTACGAGCTTGTGCCATGAAACATTTCGAGTATATGCGTGGAGCTAAAAAAGAAAGTTTGTCAACACCAATAGAACAACTGATTTCTGTTGGCAAATCTGGAATTTTACCAAATCAAAATGGTAAATAGTTCTTTTTGATTTTTCAAGGTTAAAAAAATACAATGTCTAGTGAAAATTTGCAGTTCGTTGCCACTTTGGATTCGACTCAGTTCAAAAGTTCTTTGCAAACTATGTCGAATGATATTGAAAAAACAGGAGATCAAGCTCAAAAAACGACAACAAAAATGCAAACAATGTCAAAAGTTGATTTTACTAAATTGGCTATGGGTGTCACAGGTCTTGCAACTTCTGCAACGAGTGCCTTTATTGCTTTTGACAATTTGCAAGATATGCAAATTAAAGTTGCACAAGCTTCTTTGCGTGTGAGTAAAGCACAAGAGGAAGTGAATAAACTTCAACAAGAGGGAAAAACAGGAACATTAGATTATGAACAAGCGGTTCAGCGATTGAGCATTGCACAGGCAAAGCACAAAGACACCGTAGAACAAGTGGATCAAATGACAGTTCAATTTGCATTGAATCTGACAACAATGGCAACAGCTACGATTCCAATGGGAATTAAAAGCATAATGGACATAACAAAAAGCTTGGGTGGATTTTCCACAGCTATGAAGATTTTGCAGGGTTCAATGGGAAAAATTTTACTTGTTGCGACAGGTGTCATACTTGCATTTGAGGGAATTGCTCATTTGATCAAATATTTTTCGGGTGGTGAAATCGACATTACGATTGAAAATCTTGGTGCAAAATTAACTGAGGCTATCATGGGATCTTCTGATGCCTCACAAAGTTTCGTAGATAAAATGCCAGAAGTGCAAACAGGTTTGAAAGACATGGGTGATAGTGCGGAAGAAAGTTCAACACAAATCAGAGGATTGAATACCAATTTGAAAGAAAACACTGTGATTCTTACCGATAACACGAAAGCAAAAAAAGAAAATGAGAAACAAACTGCTAAAAATACAGAAGTAAATAAAAAATATCGAGAAACGGTTTGGCGTCAGGATTATATCAGTAAACATGGGTATAATCCAGATGAATCAGTTCCCCCATCTTTTTATAAAAAAAAAGCTGACTTCACATTAGCTGATCATCATGCCGAAGCAAAATGGTGGAAAGAAAATACAAATTATCAAGCGTACAAAGCAGAACAAAAACGAATTGATAAGGCAAATAAAGAGAGATTAGAAAAATTACGTTCTACCGTAAAAAGTGAAGGATATGTTATGGTGGAAGATGAAAACGGTGTAATCACAGCAGTTCCAAAAGCTAATTTTGATGAAACAGGTGAAAAAATAAAAAACATTACAATGAAAAAAACCATTTACAAAATTGGTGGAAAACAAATAGATCCATTTACCACACCTGCCGATTCAAGAGATCAAAAAGGAAAATCCATAATGTATGGTTCGGATTTGAAAGCAAGCATAAATGCAAAATCGTTTGCACTAATGAATAATTACAGAGCTATGGTTAATCAGAGTTATGCAAATACACTTGCAAACACTGCACAGAAAACTTTTGCTAGGAATGCAACTTTTCAAGGAAAAACAGTTTCAAGTGCGAATCCAAATTATGGTAAACCGAGTACAAAAAAAGGTCGTGCTAGTGGAATAGTAAATCAAGGAAAGTTTTTTTCAGAAAAAGTTAGAGATTTAATTTCTGGACAAATTGTGCAAGATGAATTTGGAAATATTGTGAATATTCCTAGCTTACCCGAAGCAATGATGAGAAACGCACAGGGTGGCAGTAGTTTAGGTCATACTCGTTCAGGTATTTTGGGCAATCTATCCAGCATGAGAAAAGGGTGGCTTGGAACAGCAATGGATTTGAGTAAATTTGGTCTTTTGCAAAATATTCCAGAATATCGCAGGGGTGAAAATCGTGGTGAGTGGAAAGATACACCGTATATGAGAGCTTATTCATCATTGATGAGTGAATATGGTAGAAGAAGCAATCTAAGGGGTGCGAATAGGCAAGAAATTATTCGCAGAATAAGGGAAATAGAAAATCTATACGGATATGATACGATTGACGAAGAAAAAATGATACCAATAATTGAAAATATGTTTCCATATAATTCGCTTCAAGGAATCGAAAGTTTAGCTGAAAATACTAGTCAATTCATCAACACTGTTATTCAGGATCAGATACTTGGAAAAGCACGATCTGATTATTTCACGAAAGCAGGGCTAGATATTTCAGGGTATGACATGACGAACCCAGAAGATTTCCGAGATATGCAAAACAAATTGGCTTTTCAAAATAAAGTTGCCTTTATGTCAGTTGGAACGGTGCTATGATCCCTGCTAATTATGATGCAAATCCATTATCACCTAGAATTTACATTTATGATAATTTTGGAAATCTAGCATACACTTATGAAAGCTCCAATATCACACCCAATGCAAAACAGGATTTTATTTTAAATTCTCTTTCATGTCGAATCGGAATAAATGATGATTGGGGTGTATTATCCTTAACAATTCTTGATCCAAATAACACGCTGACAGAAATAAATTCAAGCCAAAATTCAAAGATAAAAGAAAATTATACGATTCAATTATTTTTAGGAAAAAATTCTAACCATGTGCAAAGGTGGTTTTATGGCATAATAATGGAAACAAATGTTTCAAGAGGCAAAGGTGGATTTCAAGCAATCCAAGTAAATTGTGTAGGATATGGTGCACGATTAGCACAAAGATACACGAATTACCGTAGATTTATCTTAAAGGAATCAGATGGTGTGACACTTGACAAAAGTGATTTTCGATCATGGGTGTCAAATATTATCACAGAAATAATGACCACGACAGGTCATTTGCCTATTCCGAGTCTAGGATTAGTCCCAAAAATCACTGCCAATAATATTCAGTTTGATAGTACAGCTATTCCAGATTTCCAAGAAAATCTTCAAACAATCGCAGGATCAATTTCAAAAATGGCAGGCTCAACAGGCTCTATCTGGGGTGTAGATCCAGATTTAGATTTTTTCTTTAGAAAACCGCAAACAAAAGATTCTGGATTTTTATTTTCAAATAAAACTCAATCAAATGAATTTTCAAATTGGGAATCAAGCAAGCTTGGGATTATTACAAATCAAATACCATTGAGTTTTTCCACTGATGTGATAAAGAATGGATATACAGTAATCCATGCGTTTGGATCTTCTAGTGACAGTATTGATCTCAATCAAACCCAAGTAAATGCTAGTTTTTCACTTGCAACAGCTCATGTTGCAATTCCTTTCGTTCCAGCACAATTCAACATTTCTAAAATTGCAATCCATCTTAGACGCATTGGTGAAATTACAGATGATTTCATTGTAAAAATATTGGGTTCGACATCATCAAACACGCCATCAAATTCCGATTTACAAAAACGAATTGTGGTGAGTGCTGACAGGTTGATGCAACTGCCCACATTATACGACTATTGGCTAGAAATTCCGTTTGAAAAAATTTCGGTCACACCGCAAAAAATGTATTTCGTAGTTCTTGAAAAAACAGGAAACAGCTCACAAACACTTCTGCCTGCGTACAAGACAGGTGGAGTGGCACTTTCGTATTATGATTCAACTGACGGTGTGACATGGACAAGTCGAAGCGGTGGACAAATACCAGCTTTCGGATTGAGAACATACCCTACAAGATCAATAAATCATACTCTGATCAACGTAGATCAATATAGAAAATGGGGTGCTATTGAAAAAAGTTTTGCGATGAGGGATTTTCAAAACACCAATACTACAAGACAGGTATTGATCGGTCTAATCGAAGCCATTTCAAAATCTAAAAGAGTTTACAAAAGTTTTCCAATTAAGCCGACAACAGAACGAATTCCTGTTGGACAATATGCACGAATCATGGATACGAAAGGACTCGACACGATTGCTGAAATTATTGGTATGGATTTTAGTGCAAGTGCTGATGATAATAGTGCACTTGGCGTGAATCGAATAAATGTAAATGTAATGGAGTTCAAATAAATGTCAAGTGTGCAAGAAATTTTAAATTATCTGTATTCCTCACCCAATTTGAGCAATTCTGAAATTTCTAGTATGATCACAGCTTTTCAAGGATTAAATCCAAGACTTGACGATTTCGTGGCACTAGAATTAATCATTTTTTCAGCTCCAAGAAGAACCAAAACATTATCAACTCTTGTAATGCCATCGGAAGCTTTAGGCTTGAGAAGAAGTTTTACCAAAAAAAGATCAGGGCAAAGAGGAATTTTTAAAAGAATACCTGTAAACCCGAACACCTATGTTTTAATTCATAACACTTGTGGACATGGAAAAATAACATATTCAGATAATCAAAACCTGCGAAAATTTTTGGGTGGTGCTATTTTTTCAGGTGATAACTGCATTGTGATAGATCATAATTCTAACAAATTCAATAATCTAACCGAAATTTCAGTGGCAACATGGCTATATCTTGCAAGCACTATTGGTGGTGAAACCCAAACTTTATTTGATAAAAAAAATTTTAGTGTGACGATCACACACCCAAACACGATCAATGCAAATATTTCGATTTCTGGAAACATGAAAACTGTATCTGCACAGTATACACCGAATACTTGGTTCAGTTTGGTTGTCCAATGGAAAAGTGATGTGGGATTAATTCTTAAAATCAATAACATAATTAGTGCGTCTATGAGTGCAAGTGGAAATTTTGACAATTCGACAGATGCGTTTGTTATCGGAGCTTCAAGTGGTGGTGGATTCACTAGTTCTGGATTCACTTCGCAGGGATTTGAATTATGACTTTCAAGGTTGCTTCGGATAATAATACAGGAAGTGCAGATAAATTTGGTGCACCCGATCTAAATAAAATTACGAATATGTTGAATGGCAATGACATCAACGACACAGTGACAATTAATGCAAACGTATTTTGGCGATATGTTGATTCGGCATTGAAATTATTTAACACTGCAAAAACCTATCTTGTCACGATACGAACAGGAACACAAACAGGAAATTATGATTTGGCAATTCCGACTTTAATTTCTAATGACACGATAATAACATCTGGAACAGCACAAACGATTTCGGGTGCAAAAAATCTATCTAGTGATTTGACATTAGCCAGCACAAAAAGAGTCCTACTTTCAGCTTCAACTTGGATATTGGAAACGTCTTCAAACGTGTTTGAATTATTCGTAAATTCAGTTTCAAAATTAAACATTTCAAACACGTTGGCATTGTTCCAAAATTTAGATTTTGCAATTTCTACGACTAAGAAATTATTCTTTGATGGCGGTGGAAATACATACGCACTTGAAAGTTCTGCTGATAATTTGGATTTCTATGTGGGTGGCACGAAAGCACTTGCAATTTCGACTACCGAATCGGTTTTTGGAAATGATATTGTTTCCAAAGGTGGTTTAACTTTTAGAAAAATTTCCAAAGTGTTTGAAGATCGTTTTACAGGAAAAATTTTGGACACTGTAAATTTTTGGACTCAAAATAATGTTTCAGGTAGTAATACATACGCAATGGAAACAGGAATTGATTCGGGTTTCAAAATAACCACACAGGCAAGCAGTGGTGCACATGGCTCAATAAATTTCGGCACAATTTTTCATTTCAATCCCACAAACTGCACAATATTTGGAATAATTCAATACGACAATGCGAACAATCAAGTCTACATGGGTATAAGTTCTGGAACAGATCCTAGTTCTTCTTCTAGTCACACTTGCTGTGTTCGCATGACGACATCGACAACTTTCGTAGAGCTGATAAACAGCAATGGATCAAACCAAACTATAACTGCGACAGATGTAGCTAGAAGTGCCAATAATACTCCGTTCAAAATAATTTGTACAAATGCTAACATCAAACTTTTTCTTCATGTTGCAGGCGTGTGGGTTTTGAAAGCAACAAGCTCTACGACTCTACCCACGACAAGCTGTTCACCAATTTTTTCTGTAAAAAATAACAGCACATCATCAACGAATGGCAGAGCAATTTTTTTAAGAGTTGAAAATGGTTAATAATTTAAAAAGTGGAAACATTGTTTCAGTTTTCACAATAATCGCAAAAAATGTTAATTCTGCTTGGATTGAAGATTTTAATAAAGGAATAATAAACACTAGTGATGGAAACACCGAGATTACAACAATCCCTTTTGCAAATGACGAAATCCCAAGACCAAATGCGACAGGTGGATTGTTCATAAGTTCTTAATTATTAGATTTTATTTAGTAAAAAATATGTCCTTTGAAAAAGAATTTGAAAAAAGATTTGGAATGCCATTAGATCACGCTGTTATAACTTCGCAAAAATGGAACATAACGAAATGGACAGATGAACAATGGAAAACTTTGCCTGCAATAAATCAAAACAATTTTTTTAATTCGTTTGAAAAAATTTCCTCAGAAATAGCAAATGACATAATTAACAAAAAAAACACTACAACAAAACCTGAACAAATTGCAACTTATTTGAAACCTGAACAATTCACAAATAAATTTAATATTTTACTATTGGGTGGACTAACAGAGTCAGCGAATCGTGACGTTGGTGCAACATCATCTACCATTGATTTTATCGGTGTAGGAACAGATTCAACTGCGGAAAGCCAATCGCAAACAGGATTAATTTCAGCATACGGTTCTAGGCGACAATTTTCAGTAAATGGTTCTAGGGTGGTTGTTAATCAAACTGCAAAATACGGAATGATTTTTGATGATAGTGCACTTGCTGTTCCTGTCACACTGAAAGAAGCTTGTACTTTTACTGCCATTTCTGGTGGTGTGGCACATTGCAGAATACAATATCCAGATTTTTCAATGTCGGCAGGTGAAAGAATCGTATTCCAAATATCAGAGTTGATGGCAAATGGCTAGAAAAGTAAAAAAGAAAAGCAGTGGAAAAAAGAGTGGTGGATATTAGATGGGACTTGCTGATTTAATTTCTGACGAGCCAATCACTGCCGATATGATCGGATCTCGAACCATTGGGCAGGGTTCGGCATTTCCAGCTCAATGGCACGTTGGTGGATTTTTTCTAAGAACAGATGAAAGCAAAGTATACAGAAACACAGGAACACAGGCTACACCTGTTTGGAGTGTAGTTATTGAAACTGCTAGCGTAGGATCGATTTTTGCGGTGTAAAGAAAAATGGCGTGTGGGTGTAAATGTTTAGAAAACTATTCAATCGTTCATTGTGCTTGCAAATGTCAATCTACATTTTTAGAAAAATCGGTGAGTGATAATGCCAATAAATGAGATGTTCAAAATTGGAAGCATTTCTGATCTAAATAGCAGATTAATCGCACAGGGAACGACACAGGAAATACCGAAAAAAGCTTTCAAAGGTGCTATTTATTTTAACACCACTACGAATGAGCTTCTACGAAACGAATCAGATGTTTTTGATACACCTAATTTTCATAGTTTTGCGACACCAGCAGGTGATATTGTTGGTATGGCGTTAGCACTTGCGGATTAATTATTCTTTTTATTTTAATTAAAGTGAGTGTTCAATATGGGAATCAGTGTAAATGCGGTTCAAAAAAACTTCGAGTCAATTCCGACAATGACACAAATTACAAGATCAGCTGGGCACTTTACAACGACTTCAACTAGTGAAGTAGATATTCCAGATGTATTAGGGTTAAATTTTGTACTTGAACCGCTTGAATATTGGACAATTCGTGGCAATATGAGAGTCAGAAGCACAGGTAATCATCATCATGGCAATGTTCGTGTGAGGGAATTAACGACAGGAAATTTAAACATAATAGGTGATTTTTACATGAGAAATCCATATCCGTATGGAGCTGGGTTTGAAATTGAGGGAACATTTGGTGTTCATCACAATAGAAATACTCTTGGTGTCACACTGTCAAGCTATAAAATGACCTGTCACAATAGCTATGAAGCTAATCTTTGTATTGTAAGATTTTACAATAATAATGATACTTTTGTCGTGCAGGGAAAATATATCATTCCAAATGGATTCATAAATTCAGAACCAAATAAATTGTATATCGGTGTGAAGCAGTATATCGAACAAGTGAAAATAATATCTGTTAGCAGTTTTGCACAAACTTACTATAACCAATACCCCACTTTTGCAAATTTCATTGTTTATTCAAATACCATACCTCAAAACACACTAACAACAGTATCAGTTCAAGGTATAGATGCTAACGGACTAACGATTGCAAATGATCAAACTACATCAGGACAATGTTCTGTATTTCTTGATTGGTCAGGATTTAGGATTACAGTGGGTGCATGATCGTATTAATTTTACCAGCAATCGAAAATGATAATTTTTTGGAAAAATTTGACAAGATTACAAACGTCTATAAATTAAAATTGTGTAAAGATCCTACCAAACAGGCTTGCATAGACGGTGTGTGGGAATGGGAAATTAAAACTAAAACTGTTAAAAGAGAAAAATATGACGAAGTGACAAAAAAACCAATCAAAGACGAATTTGGAAACAATGTGACAGAAGAAGTGGAAGAAAATTATACCGTAGAAAAAAGAACCATGAAAAAAATAAAAATAGATCCACAAACACAGCTTGAATCAGATTCACCTGACGCAATAGAGGTTAATGATTGGGTTTCAGTAGATAGTGTAGAATTCAAAATACACCCGAAATCAAAAATAACTATGAAAGACATTGAGATTCAAAAAAATAAAACTCATGTAAATTTCGGAAATGGTTTTTCCAGCTCATTTTCTATTAATGACAAAATTTGCTCAATTATTGTTCTTGAAAAAGGTGAAGTTATTGATGATGAAATTTTCGATAAGATTGGCAAGGATTTTGCAAAAATATGAATGAAACGCCCATAAAACAAAAAACCTGTGGACATGAGGCTTCAAGTATGGATCAGAAAAATCTAAACGGACTTGGCGATTTTTGCCTAGAATGTAATATGTCATGCTGTAAATCTTGTTTCATAAATCATGTAGGTCATAAATGGCACAGAAGCCAATACACAGATGAAGAATTTACCAATTTGGTGAAAAAATTAAACGAAGATCGTATTATGATTTTTTAATTTTTAAAATTAAATTTCCAAAAATTAAAAAAAAAAATAATATAAACCATTACACATAAAATTAATCATGCAAAATTTTTGCAAAACAAACGTAAATGGCACAACAAGCTCAAATTGCCATGCTCGAAAGAGTGCTTGGAATACAACATCACCTATTATCGAAAATGAGTGAAAGTGAAATAGAGGCAAAACTCTGGACAGAATTCAAGTCGGAAAAAGATGATAACAAAAAAGTCGAAATTCTGCAAAAAATAAACGAAAGCCGAGCCAAACAAAATAAACCACAGTGGGATAAATGGAAGCCAAATATGCCAAAGTATTCTGGAAAATATACACCTGTTCCGAAAAAAACCACTGAGGAAAAGCTAGCTGACGCCCAAGCGTTCTACGCATTTTTAGAGTTGAAAAACTTAGTCAAAACAATAAGTCCAGATCAGATGGCAATCGTGTTATGTAGTGTTTTCAACGGAAAATAACTACCTTTTTTTTATTTTTTTTTATTTTGGATAGGTCATAAAAAAAATTTTTTTTGTTTGATTATTATTATTATCACTGACCAATTATTTTTTCTTAAAAAAAAATAAAAAAATGAATAGACGGTTTGCTATCGCCATGAATGACGTAGCACGATTTGTGAGGCAGAATGGCAAATGTGGAATTGGTGATTTTGTAAGCATTACAAATTATTCACCGTTGTATTTTTACTCGTTTGCAAAAGTAATACCGACAAAATTCCAAGATATAGAATTTGCAAACGGAGTGCTATCGCTGACAGCTACGACAGAGGAATGTCAGAGCTCCTAATCTTCTGTGCCAATGCAAATTGTACGAACACGTTATCAAGCCACGAAATTTTTAAAATTAAAAATTTTCATGGTAGGTCAAGATCAAGACATGAGTTCTGTGCTAAATGCAGGCAGAAACCACATAAGATTCAATTTGTACATTGTAAAATTTGCTCAAATAGTTTTTCACCTAGGGGAATCAACGAGAGAACAAAATACCCTACGAAATGTTATTGTGAGAAATGTGTGAAAATAAGTGATAAAAAAAATGTCATACAGAATCAGGGTAGATAGTGAGGGTAGATCATGGAAAGAATGTACGATTCACGATATTGGATATTGGACTTGTATGTATTGCAAAAAACAATATTGCGAATATTGTGAGGGAAAGTATCATCGTGATATATGCGGAACATTAGCTTGGATCGACATGATGGGTTCGGATTCTAAGAAATGAGTTTTGATCTTGATCTTGAAATTGGCAAAGAGCTTGAAAAAAAAGTTTGTAATGTGATAAATAACACATATCCACTTGCGTTTGTCATAGAGGGAAAATGCAAAGCGTATGATATTTTCATTCCCGAAATTGGAAAAGGTGTGGAAGTAAAATCTGATCAAATGTCACAGTACACAGGAAACATAGTGATAGAAACGGAAATGTACGGAGTGCCAAGCGGAATAATGACGACAGAGGCAAGTTGGTGGATTTTTTTTACAGGTGAAAAATACATAATTATCACACCTGAAAAAATCAAAGAAATTTTAAAATTTGAAAAGTGTGTGACGTTCGTAGGATACGGTGATGTAGAGATGAAAAAAGCGTACTTGGTAAAACAGGAAAAAATAGAAAAAAATGCGTTAAGAGTGTGGACTTTGTACAATTTTACAAATTTTTTATAATTTGTATCTTTGCGAATTATGTCATCAATCCGAAGTCGAACATGATGTATATTGCTATCATCACAAGCATTATCACCATTATTGTGACGATTGCTTTCAATTTTTTAAAAAAATCACACAAAACGACTTGGTAATAAATGGTTTTAACGACAAAAAAAATGAATAAGTTTCCAAAACCCTCACCTATCAGCAGTAATGGCTTGGTATTGAAAAACGTAAGGTGCACAAAATGTGGAAAAATTCAGTGGACTTACGCAGTTTGCAGATTTTGCAATTCTAAGCAGGTGGCAGAAGTATTACCACGGAAGCCAAAGTCAGTGTGTCTACTATGTGGGAAAATTTTAACAACTAAAAAAGAGAAATTTCATCTAGTGTGTGCTAGCTGTTTTGCAATCTAGATCAGAAATCGCACAGAAATATTTTTTTTCCAAATGCTATATTTGTGAACGGAAATTTGGCAAATATTTCCAATATCATCATCTATGGTATGAGCCGAATGAAAAAAAATACAGTGATTTCCCAGATTCT
>Ga0194132_10003210_pt1 | contig 29443 bp, 26 predicted proteins | sample TA2KigOf80mmetaG_FD_148612 | JGI IMG/M metagenome (GOLD analysis project Ga0194132, IMG submission 148612) | Freshwater microbial communities from Lake Tanganyika, Tanzania - TA2015054 Kigoma Offshore 80m | ecosystem: Environmental > Aquatic > Freshwater > Lake | place: Tanzania: Lake...
TGCTGCATCCGCAGTTCGATCAACTCCTCACGCGTGCCCTCCTCCATGGCGGCCGGACTGTGGTGGGGGGCACGGCTCCGCTCTTGCAGGCCATCCCAGCCCTCCACACGGAACCGGTCCACCAGCGTATACCCGGTCTGCCTCGATATCCCGTGTTTCCGGCACAATTCTGAAAATGACAGGTCGTTTGCCTGCCAATCTTCGATAAACTCGACCTTGCTGTCCATGCGGCTCACCTCTCGCCAGGGCATCCCCCAGCTTAACCGCTGTCCCCCGGTTACCCTTCGTTTGTGTCAACCGCCCACCGGCACACTTGTCAAGGATGTCTCCGGTTCGCACAATGTCCAAGACGGTGGCGCTGGTGACCGCGGGTCCGGTGAGGCCTGAGTTGCTGGTCCGTCTTCCGAAGTTGCTGCGTGCGCTGGGTCCGGTCAAAGCTTCCACCTACCAACAGGCGAGCCGGGTGGCGAACTCATTGCGCCACGGGACAGCGGTGCGCGCCTGGGACCCGGTGGCCGCCTGCCGCACCGTGCTCGTCTCAACCGGAGAAGAGGGTTGGGCGGAAACGGAGCGGGCGCTTGTGTCGGTGCGGCCGGACCTTCACGGGCTGCTTGCGATCTATCTCGGAAACCCTCGCGACTTCCAACAGTCCGCCGCGGTCCAGGCCGGGGCGCGGGTGGCGGCGGCCACGCTGATCCCCGGCACATCGCCAGTCAATGTGCTGGTGGTGGGCTCTCAGGAGGCCGCGCGCCTGCTCCGGTCCATGGGCGCCAGGGTCGCTCACGTGTCCGCGATGGATCCGGGCCGGCACGAGGCTGCTCTGGACACCCTCGGCTGGTTGATTCCGCAGGCGCTAACCCTGGCGGCGTCGGCATTCATCGACGCCGGAATTCCACCAGGAGCGGCGCGCGCCATCGCCGGCGCTTATGCCGCGGAAGCAGCCCGCGGTTTCCTGCGCACCAGCCGGAAACCGGATCCCGACGCCGGGTTGAAGGCGCTTGCCGCGCGGCAGGCGCCCGTTTCCGGTATGCCATAATTGCGGGGATGAAATACCGCCAGCGCGTTCTGGGTTTCCTGTTCCTGTTGTCGATCGTCACATACGTCGACCGGGTCTGCACTTCGGTGGCCGGACCCGCGATGCAGAAGGACCTCGACATCTCGCCGGAACGCTGGGGTTGGGTGGTGGCCGCCTTCGCCTTCGCCTACGCGATCTTTGAGATTCCGACCGGGTCGATGGGCGATCGCAAGGGTCCGCGCAGCGTACTGGCGAGGATCGTGATCTGGTGGTCGGCGTTCACCTCGCTGACGGGAGCGGTGTCGAACTACTTCGTGCTGCTTGCCACGCGATTCCTTTTCGGCGCCGGCGAGGCGGGCGCGTATCCGAACTCGTCGGCGGCGATCTCCCGCTGGTTTCCAGCTACCGAACGGGCCCGGGCGCATGGGGTCGTGTGGATGGCGAGCCGGATCGGGGGTGCGATCTCGCCGCTGATGGTGATTCCGATTCAACAGGCCTATGGCTGGCGGGCGTCGTTCTTTGTGTTCGGCATTCTGGGAATCGTGTGGGCGGTGGCCTGGTACTGGTGGTTCCGCGATAATCCGGCGGACAAGCCCGGCGTGACCAAAGAGGAGATCGCGGAGATCGGACCGAGATCCGCTGAATCACACGCTTTGAACTGGGGCAAGGCGCTACGCAGTCCGAATCTGCTGTGGATCATGCTCATGTACCACACGTATTGCTGGGGAGCGTTCTTTTACCTGTCCTGGCTGCACACGTTCCTGGTGAAGGGCCGCGGCTTCGACGACAGCGAGATCAGGAGCCTGTCCTGGCTGCCGTTCGCATTTGGCGGATGCGCGAACATGCTGGGCGGGCTGACGAGCGACTACCTGGTGAAGCGCGTGGGACTCAAGTGGGGACGCCGGCTGGTCGGGATGACCGGGCTCGGGGCCTCCGCGGTGTTCATCACGATGACGATGTTCACGCAGGACAAGGTCGCCTCCGTGGTGCTTCTTGCGCTCGGCTACGCGGGGTCGGACTTCATGCTTCCCGTGGCGTGGGCCGTGTGTCTCGATGTCGGCCGGAAGTATGCCGGCGCCATCACCGGCGCGATGAACACGGCTGGACAGCTCGGCTCGACGCTCACGTCGCTCGCCTTCGGATACCTGGTGAAGTGGTACGCGAGCTACGACGCGCCTCTGATTCCGATGGCGGCGATGACCGCCATCAGCGCGTTGCTGTGGTTGAAGATCGACCCCACCCAGGAGATCATTCAAGAGGAACACACAGAGCCGGTTCCGCTCCCGAAGGCCGCATGACACGCAGAGGTTTTCTCGCCTCCGCCGCGTTCGCGCAGGCGTCCCGCCCGAATCTCGTGGTGATTCTCGCGGACGATTTGGGATCCGCTGACCTGTCCTGTTACGGCTGTCCCGACATCCGCACCCCGAGCCTCGACGCACTGGCCGCGGCCGGAGTCCGGTTCACGCGCGCCTATGCCAACGCCCCGGAGTGTTCGCCGACGCGTACGGGACTCATGACCGGACGCTATCAGCAACGCGCCGGCGGACTCGAGTGCGCGATCGGCGTCGGCAATGTCGGCCGCTACGATGAGGCCGAGTGGCTGGCCTCCAAGGGCCAGCTCGGACTCCCGGTGAGCGAGACCTCGATTGCGCGAATGCTCAAGTCCGCCGGGTATGCCACGGCCTGCGCCGGCAAATGGCACCTTGGCTACCTTCCGGAGTTTTCCGCCAACCGGCATGGATTCGATGAGTACTTCGGGATCATGGGCGGCAACGCTGACTACTTCACGCACACCGAGGAGGACGGGACCAACGTCCTCTATCACAACGGAAAGCCGGTTCAACGCGAAGGCCATGTGACGGATTTGATCGCCGACCACGCCATCGCCTGGCTCAAGGCGCGGCCGAAATCGCAGCCGTACTTTCTCTATGTTCCGTTCACCGCGCCGCACACGCCGTTGCAGGCGTTGGGCGATCCTCCCGCGGCCAAGGCGACGTGGAACGAAGGCAAGCGTGCCACTTACGTGAAGATGGTGGAGCACATGGACCGCCGGATCGGCGAGCTGCTTGGGCACATCGACACGGCGAACACCCTGGTGGTGTTCATGAGCGACAACGGCGGCTACGCACAGTCGCGCAATACGCCGCTCAAGGCGGGCAAGAGCACATGTTGGGAGGGCGGCATCCGGATTCCGTGCATCGTCCGCTGGCCCGGCCGGATCCCCGCGGGCAGCACCACCGCGCAAGTGGCGATGACGATGGACATCTCCGCCACACTGCTGGCAGCGGCATCCGTGAAGCCGCCACGCAAGCTCGATGGCATGGATCTGCTGCCGGTGATGAGCGGGAAGTCCGCGCCCGTGCCGCGGACGCTGTTCTGGAGCTACAAGCGCGCCCAGACGCGGCGTTGGGCGGCCCGCGAGGGAGACTGGAAGCTGGTGGTGGACAACGGGCAGGAGGCGCTCCACGATCTCGCATCCGACGAGCGTGAGCAGCACAATGTGATCGCACAGCATCCGGATAAAGCGCAGCGGCTCCGGTCGCTGCTCGATGCCTGGAAGAAGGAGACCGCGCCCGCCCGCCTGCGCGATTTCAAGCCGAAACCCGCTGCGTGACGCCGGTGTCAGCGGCGCGGTAGGCGGCGAAAACGGCCCGGAGCGCGGCAACGGACTCGGCTGTGGTGATGAATGGCGGGATAGCGCCACTGGCGAAGTCCACGGCGGCTTGCAGCATGCGGCCGTACATGTCGACGCCGGATCCGGCGGGCATCTGTTCGTCTCCCGTGCGCGTGTGCCAGACCAGCGGCGCGGTTGTGGATCGCGGGTCGAACCGGAACCAGCCGTCCGATCCCCAGTAGGCGATGTGGTTGGCATAGCCGCGGTCCAGGTAGTAGCCGGTGTTGAGCGAGGCGACCATCCCATCGCGCAGAATCATCGAGACGACGGCTGCGTCCTCGACGTCCCCGGGGGTACCGCCCACATTGGCTTTGATGGCCGTCACGCGGTCCACGCGGCTGCCAGTGAGGAACTGCAGCAGATCGATGTAGTGGATCCCGTGGAAGATGAGCTTCCCGCCTCCGCCCAGCTTGCGCGATACCTTCCACGACTTCTGGTGCTCGGGATTGCGCAGCCGCGTCTGGTCTGCCACCCATGCCATGTCGGCGCCGTAGCCCTTTCCGATTGCGCCCGAACGGATGAGGTCGCGCGCTTTCAACGCGGCTGGATCCAAGCGTGTCGCCATCGCGAGCATCACCTGCCTGCCCGCGTCATCCGCGATCCGGGCCACGCGCTCGAACGCAGCCATACCGGCGCACCCCGGCTTTTCGGCCACCACGTGCGCACCGCCGCGGATGGCGATCTCGATCGCCGCGGGCATCCGGTCCGGTTGAAGCGAGACCACCACCAGCTCGGGACGGAACTCCGCCATCAGCCGCCGGGCGTCCGTGCTCTCGCGAAATTCCGACACGCCGCGGCAGGAAGCCGTGCGGCGGTAGTGTCCCAGGTGGTCGCCCACCGGTTCTGAAATCAGGGCCACGCGCATGGAACACAGTATGTGATATATGCAAGGGGATGCGCTACTCGCTTGTTCTCCTCCTTGCCGGACTGGCACCGGCCGCGCCCGTGACATTTCCCGAGAGCTATCCACCCACCAACGACGTGGCGATGGAAAACCTCGTGGCCGTTCCGATGCGCGACGGCGTGAAGTTGTACGCCGACATCTACCGTCCCGCCGCGCCGGGCAAGTATCCAGTGATCGTCTCGCGAACGCCGTACAGCACGGAGCGTTATCCGAACGCCTATGACGCGGCGGTGTTCTTCTCCCGCCGCGGCTACGTTTATGTCTACCAGGATGTCCGCGGACGGCATGAGTCCGAAGGCAAATGGGAGCCCTTCCGCAACGACATCGAGGACGGCTACGACACGATCGAATGGGCTGCCAGGCAGCCGTGGTCCAACGGCAAGGTGGGGATGCAGGGCGGATCCTACCTGGGCCATGTGCAATGGCGCGCGGCGATGTCGAAGCCTCCGCATCTCGTCACGATCTTCCCGGCGGTGGCCGCAACCAGCCTCTATCACGACTGGATCACGCTGAACGGCGGCTGGCGGCTGTCGTTCAACTTCGGCTGGGGACCCGTGCGCCAGGAGTCGCGCGTCATGCAGAACACCGGGATGCATACCATGAGCGGAGGTCCGGAGGCGATCGGCTACGACAAGATCCTGTGGCACTTCCCGCTGAACACGATGCAGCGCCTGGCAGGCCGCAACGCGCAGTTCTACAAGGATTGGATCGCGCACCCGGACTACGACGCCTACTGGAAAAAGATCAACGCCGAGGAGATGTTTGACCAGATCGGGATCCCGGTCCACACCTTCGGCGGATTCTTTGACATCTTCAGCCAAGGCACGTTGCGCGGATACGCCGGGATGAGCGCCAAGGGCGCCACCGAGTCCGCACGCAAAGGCAGCAACATGGTCATCGGACCTTGGGGGCACGGGTCGTCGCAAAAGTTCGGCGATATTGATTTCGGCGCCCACGCGCACGTGGATCAGAACGCTCTCGAGCTGCGCTGGTTCGACTATTGGCTGAAGGGTCTCAAGAACGGCGTCGACCGCGAACCGCCCGTCAAGATCTTCCTCATGGGCCGTAACGAGTGGCGGTACGAGAACGAGTATCCGCTCGCACGGACGCAGTACAAGAAAATGTACTTGCGGGCGAATCGCGGATTGAGCTGGGATGCTCCGGGCGAAGAACCCGCCGACCAGTACCGGTATGACCCTGATCATCCGGTGCCTTCGGTGGGCGGGAACAATTGCTGTGGCACCCCGACCCCGGCGGGCCCGAAGGATCAGCGCTCGATCGAGAGCCGCCGCGACGTGCTGGGCTATACGTCGGACTTCCTGCGCGAGCCGGTGCAGGTGACGGGTCCGGTGAAAGTGGTGCTGCACGCGGCTTCCGACGCCGTCGATACGGATTTCGTCGCCAAGCTAATCGACGTGTATCCGGACGGCCACTCGATGAACATGGCTGAGGGGATCCTGCGTGCGCGGTACCGGGAAGGCGCGGACAAGCCAAGGCTGCTCGAACCGGGTAAAGTCTACGAGATGACGATCGATCTGGTGGGGACGAGCGTCGAGTTCCAGCGCGGCCACCGGATCCGGGTCCAAATCACTTCGAGCCACTTCCCGCAGTTTGACCGGAATCCAAACACGGGTGAGGAGTTCGGAACGGGCACGGCGGTGAAAGTGGCGCGCCAGACGATCCACCACTCACGCGTGCATCCGTCGCATGTCGTGCTTCCGGTAATTGCACAGTGACGCGCCGCAGCCTGATCGCGGCGCCGGCACTGCTTGCCGCGCAGCCCCGCCCGCCGGTTGTGAACGCCGCTGAGCATGCCTGGGTCCTGCACGATCCGCGTTATCCGGTCAACCCGGATCTGGCGACGTGTCCCACGAATCTGCCCAAATACGAATACCCGGCGGAGCAGATTCTGGCGGACATGCGCACCTACAATGTCGATCACACGGTGATTTCCCATGTCTGCTACTACGGCCGCGACAACCGCTACGCGAGCTATTGCGTCAAGACGTATCCCGGCAAGTTCGCCGCAATAGGACTGCTGGTGGGCCACCGGCTGCACCCGCCCGCCGACAAGGAGAACGCCGGCCGCCTGGAGCGGCTGGTGAAGGAAGACGGACTCATCGGGCTGCGGCTGAGTCCGATCTACGATCCCAAGGTGGTTTGGCTGAACGACCCGGTTTGTGATCCGTTGTGGAAGAAAGCGGAACAGCTCGGGTGCACGTTCAATATTTTCTGCGCGCCGCACCAGGTGGTCCAGATCCCGCGCATGGCGGAGCGGTTTCCGGGAGTCAACATTGTGGTCGACCACATCGCGATGATCGACATCACCAAACCGGACAGCGAGGGCTTTGGTCCGCTGCTCGACCTGGCAAAGTTCCCCAATGTGTTCGTGCGGACGTCGCTGCACAATCCGTCGAAGACGAGGCAGCTTCCGTTCCGCGACGTGTGGCCGTTCCTGCGCCGTCTGTATGACCGGTACGGACCCCGGCGCCTGGTGTACGCAAACTTCTACGAGTTGCTCATCATGAAGGAGCTGATTCCGTTCTTCACGGCCGAGGACAAGGAGTGGATCCTGGGCAGGACCGCCTACCGGCTGTACCGGTTCGGAGGGACGGCGAGAGGCTGACCGCTGTTGAAACAGCCCGCCAAACCGGATACCATGGGTCAGACTCCTCATGAGCGTTCCGGTGATCCAGGGCCTACCCGGTGGCAAGCCGGTGATACCCGACAAGCTCTACTTCCGCATCGGCGAAGTCGCGCAATTGGCGGGTGTCGAGCCGTACGTACTGCGCTACTGGGAGACGGAATTCGCCAAGCTGATGCCCAAGAAGTCGGGCTCCGGCCACCGGCTTTACCGGCGCAAGGACGTCGAGCTTGTCCTTGAGTTGAAGCGGCTGCTGCACGAGAAGCGCTACACGATCGAGGGCGCACGGCTGGTGCTCGAGCAGAGCCGGAAGAAAGAGAAAGAAAAGCGCACTGAGCCCGTACGCCTGGGAGCCGAAGTGCAGTCGAGCCTGTTCGCCCCGGAACCGTCCAGTGGACGAATCGAGATGGTCCGCAAGGAATTGCGTGACTTGATCAGTATGCTCGGCGCCAAAGCTAAGGCCCGCTAATCGGGCAGCGAGAACGACAACACGGTGCTGCCGGACGCGATGGCCACGTGCTGCCGGCCGCCGGCCGTGTACGTCATCGGCGATGCCTTCCACGGGTTGTTGGACTCAAAGTGCCACAATGTCCGGCCGGACTTCGCCTCCACCGCCGCGAATCCGCCGCCCGTCTCGCCATAGAACACCAGTCCACCCGCGGTCGACAGCACGCCGGAATAATTCGCTTCCGGCGGGCCGAACTGTGGCACTTCCCACGCGATCTTGCCCGTCTCGATGTCGATCGCACGCAGGTACTTCTCCGGCGGGTTCGCGGGATCCGCGTATGGAACGAACCAACTTCCTGTCTGCCGGTAGATGCTGCAATCCTCAACCGCCATCACGTAGAACAAGCGCGACACCGGATTGAACGCCGTCGAATACCAGTTCGTTGCGCCGCGCACCGCCGGACACGCTTTGGTGCCCATCGGAGTCGGCTTGGCGCCTTCGGCCAGCACGGGCCGCCCCTTGGAGTCGATGCGGCTGGCCCAAGTCAGCCGCTTGACGAAAGGCTCGCCCAGCAGGAACTCTCCGGTAAGGCGGTCGAGGACATAGAAGAATCCGTTGCGGTTGGCCTGCAACAGGAGCTTGCGGTCGCGGCCCCGGAAGCGCGTGTCCACCAGCACCAGCGGCTCGGTGGCGTCCCAATCCCAGAGGTCATGCGGCGTGAACTGGAAATGCCACTTCAGTTTTCCGGTCTTCGGATCCAGGGCCACCACGCAGTTGGTGTAGAGATTGTCGCCCAGGCGGTCGGTTCCATCGGTGTCCGGATATGGATTGCCCGTCGGCCAGTACAGGGTGTCCGTTGCGGGATCGTAGGATCCGGTGAGCCACGTAGCGCCCCCGCCGACTTCGATCGCCTTGCCCTTCCAGGTTTCCGCGGCGGGCTCACCGGGCTTGGGGATGGTCCAGAAACGCCACGCCTGCTCGCCGGTGGTGGCTTTGTACGCCGCCAGGAATCCCAGTAGCGGACCATCCCCGCCGCCGATCCCGGAAATCACGAGGTCGCCCACCACCAGGGGTGCCGCGGTCGCGCCGTAGGCTCCGGGAGTCTCCGGCATCACCACTTCCCACATCAGCGCCCCGGTGATCCGGTTCAGGCAAATCAGATGGGCGTTGTCGGTGGCGAAGAAGATCCGGTCGCCAAGCAGGGCCGCGCCCCGGTTGGCGCCTTTGGCGGCGTCCCCGGCGATCCGGCCGCCGGAGTTGCGGGGCCGCGAATAACACCAGAACTCGCGTCCCGTGCGCGCGTCCAGTGCGCAGACACGGTTGGGTCCGGTGACGTACATGATGCCGCCGCTGACCAGGGGTGTCATCTCCAGTCCGTGGTAGGGAAGCTCGTAGGACCAGCTTAGCCGCAGCCGCTGGACATTCCCCGCGTGGATCTGATTCAAGGCGCTGTGGCGGTTGGCGCCCGGCAGCCCGTGGTAGCCCGGCCATTCGCCAGCCGCAGGCGCGTGGACGGCCTGGACGGCGGAAGCCGGAACCGGAGCTTGAGGCGTTTCCAACTTGCCAGGACGCACACCGTCCAGCCGGCTCAAGTACGCGATCAGATCGCGACGCTCGGTGGCGGATGCTTTGAGCGCGGGCATGAACGGCTGGCTGTCCTGCGTGACCGAGCTGTACTCCGATTCATGCAGCGTGCGGAACTTTCCGTCCAGCGTTTGAAGCTGCAAGCCGTGCCGGCCGCGATTCCGCGCGAAACCACGGAGCGTGGACCCATCGCGCAAGCGGACGCCGACCACGCCCCAGTGTCCCGCCGGACACCATGCCCAAGGCGGACAGCCCGCGCTCGACCGCATCCCGCCGCGTGACGCCGGATCGTCGAGCACCTGTCCGAGCTCCAGCACGGTGAGCTGTTTGCCAACTTCGGAGAGATCCGGTCCGTTGGTGGCGCCACGTCCGCGCACCATGTGACAGGTGGCGCATTGGCCTTTGCCGAAGAAGAACTGCTCGCCCGCTCCCACTGCGCCTTCGGGTTGGACGTCGAATGCCGAAGCGTTCATTGAACGGACCCAACCGGCCATCTCGCTCAGTTGCGCGGCGGGAAGGGGAAATCCGGGCATGCCGCCGGGGGTTCCGTTGCGGATCAGCTCGCCGATCTGCGCGGCCGACCGGTTTCGCAAGGTCCTCCGGTTGGCCAGCCCCGGGCCGCGGTCCGTGCCCGCCGCCCTTGGACCATGGCATCCCGCGCACAGGCTCGCGTAGTTTGGCGGGGGTTCGGTTTGTCCGGATGCCATCGCGGCGCCGAGCGCGATTCCAAGAACGATCCTCATAACGGCTACATTCCCAGGAAAGCACGGATCTTCGGCCATTGCTGGGCGAATCCGATACAGGAGATTCCGATGTAGAAGATCGCGCAGGCGAGCAGTCCCAAGTATTGCGGGATCCCGGCCCGCAAGGGTTGCGGAAGCAGTACGTGGATCGTCACCAGAGCGTGAAGCGCGGAGAATCCAAGCGCGAAGTTCCACATCACGCCTGTCGCGATGGCGAGCACCAATGGATTGGGTGTGATGCGCAGCGCCACCAGTCCCCACACGCAGTAGAACGCCAGGATCGTGTAGTAGACGTACTTCACCTTGTGGTCATCCAGCTTGTGCATGCGGCTGGAGCCGATCCAAAGCACGTCGGTCCAGCGGCGGGCGATGTTGTCCAATTGGCTGACCTGGGTCGGGGCCATGATCAGGAATCCGCACAGCAGGGTGAGGAACCAGAAGACCTGCCCGTGGCGCGCGGCAATCGCCTGGGCCGACATCGCCGCCACCGCGTTGCCCTCGACGTTGGTCACGCCTTTGATGAATTCATAGGAGACCATGGCGGGCAGCGCCATGCCCAGGATGCAGCCGGGGGCCCACAGCAGGAACTGGTCGCGGTGGATCACGCGGAGCCAGCGCTTCCATCGGGCCTCGGAGTCCGGGGTCAGGTCGAACACCTTGCCCATGTGGGAGAGGCTGATGGTGCGTCCGCCGATGGCGCTCGGAATCGCGCCGGTCTGCGCGCCCATGCCCCAGCCCTTGTCGCGGACATAGTTCGAGAAGGCGCTATTCGTGAGGCCGCCCGCGCCTGCCACGGCGGAGAAGGCGGCCAGCGTAGCCCAGTTGAAGTTGCCTTCGGGGAGCGACCCGAAGCGGAAGAATCCGGAGAGGATCTCCCACCGCGTCTCCCAGCTCACAAAGAAGATCGCGACGAAGCCGAGGAAGGTCAGGATCACCACCAGCTTGCTCACCATGATGCGCTCCAGCGCGTTGTAGATCTTGCCGCCGAAAATCAGCGGCACGAAGGCGCACAGGAAAATGCAGTAGCTGATGGTCCGCACGAATTCGCCATCCGCGGCTGTAGGCAGACGGCCCATGAGCACCGAAGCGAGGGGGACGGCGGCGTTGGACGACAGGTACGGCCACACGCTGCCGAATTCGAACATCAGGTAGAACAGGGTCCAGAACGTGGGTCCGGGCCAGGTCCGGAAGAAGCCCACGAAGATGGTCTCGCCGGTGTAGAGCGTGTATCGCATCACCGACAGGTTGTAGGCCACCTGGACCATGATCGCGATGGTGGCCAGCCACAGTACCTGGCCGCCGTACTGCGCCGTCACCAGCGGTCCGAACAGCCATTCGCCTCCGCCGATGTTGGCGCCCACCATCATCAAGCCTGGTCCCACCAGGCTCGCCAGGCGGCGTTTCTCGAACGATTGAGGCTCGGGCAGTTCTGCCTTCTGCCAGTCTGGAAATCGTACAGACAAGGGGCTATGGTATCACTGGTCCATGGCTGCCTACCAACAGATTCTGTACGAGCTCGACGGCCCGGTGGCTATCGTCACGCTCAACCGGCCCGAACGCCGCAACGCGCTATCGATGGAGCTGATGCGCGAGTTGATGGGCTGCCTGCGTGAACTGCCGGACCCGGTGCGCGCGGTGATCCTCGCCGCGCAAGGCAAGGTCTTTTGCTCGGGTCATGATCTGGCCGAAATGACCGGTGGGACCATCGCCAGCTACCGGGGGATCTTCGATGTCTGCACGGAGTTGATGGCGGCGATCCAGGCGATCCCGCAGCCGGTGATCGCGGAAGTGCAGGGACTGGCCACCGCGGCCGGATGCCAACTGGCGGCCACCTGCGATCTCACGATCGCGAGCGAGACCGCCGGATTCGCGACACCCGGGGTGAAGATCGGATTGTTCTGCTCCACGCCGATGGTCGCGCTCACCCGCGCGATCGGCCGCAAGCGCGCTATGGAGATGCTGCTGACGGGCCGCGTCATCGATGCCCGGACCGCGGCCGAATGGGGCTTGGCAAACCGGGTTGTAGCCGCCGGCGAGTTGCGCGCGGCGACGCTCGAACTCGCGCGCCAGACCGCCGCCGCGAGTCCGCTGACGGTCGCATTGGGCAAGCAGGCCTTCTACAGCCAAATCGACCTCGATCAGCCGAAAGCCTACGCCTACGCCAAGGAGGTGATGTCGATGAACGCACTCGCGCAGGACGCGCAGGAGGGAATCGGCGCGTTCCTCGAAAAACGCACGCCGTGCTGGACCGGGCGCTGAGCCTGTCTACGGAGTTCCGGGCAAAGGCAGCGGGGGAAAGCTCCCCGGGTTCGTCAGACTCGGGATCCGCCATAACAGACGGACATCCGACTCGAAGGCTCCCACGTCCAGCGCGCTTGTCCGGGGCCGAGCCTTCGCCGCCATGTGCTTCACATACTGTTCGGCGAGGCGGTGGAGCGATGCTGCGCCGCTTGCCTCTTCAGTCCCTGCGTTGACACACGGAGAACTGGGGCTTAGCCGGTAGTCGCTCTGCGAGGGATCGATGAATCCCGGATCGACGCCCGTCATGTTGCCCGCGATATCGCGCACGATGCCGGGCGCGTTGTCTGTCGAGCCCGGGCGGAATCCAGCCTGGAACCAGTTGTTCCTCAGGTCCACGATCCCGTCGTTCTGGAGGATCGAAACGCGTTCCCTGGCCTCGGGGACGAAGTAGATGTTGTTGCGGACGTCCGCGGTGGCCCGGCGCACACCCAGGCGGATCATATCCGCGATATCGGTCCGGTAGGAAACGATCGTGTTGTTGTAGAGGAAGATCGTGCCGCCACGGTAGCGGTCGGTGTCGCGAAGGTCGCCGCCGTAGTTGATCAACTGGCTGTTATCCGGACCCGCATGGTCGATCAGCACGTTCCGTACACGAAGGCTTCGTTGTAGCGGGGATCCCGCATGATGGCATCGCTGCCGGCCTCCACCAGATCCAACTGGCGGTTGCCACCTTCGATCCAGTTGTAACGGACTACCGTGCCGGCGGACCGGTCCTTCAGATTGCTGCCCTCCGACTCGCGCGTGAGCGGTCCAAAGTAGTTGTACTGATAAGTGATCCGTGCCGCTTCGGTGTAGGTGTTGTGCTGCTCGGGATTCCGGCCGCCGTATCCGTTCGAATCGACCCGGTTGCGCTCGATCAGAATGTCGGTGGTCGGATTCACGCGGTCCGAGCCGATAAACAAGCCGTTCCCGTTGTCGTGGAGCCAGCATCCGCGAATCGTGATGTTGCGGCCGCGCTCGATGTAGATCCCCGCCGCGTTGAACTCGTAACCGGCCTGGCCGCCGGTGGTGCTCAGGAACTGCGTCGGAGCGCGAGCGCCCTTTACCTCGAGGTTTTCGATGACCACATAGGACGGATAGCTCGCCGGAGAGTCCTCGCGCGGCACGCGCGATCCTCCCACCTTGATGACCCCGCGTTCCTGGTTCCAGAAGTCCAAATTGCGGGGCGTGACGGCACCGGCGCCATCGATCACGGGGAGTTGGCCCTGTGGACCTGGAACTCCGCGGATGATTAGCGGCGCGTTCATCGTGCCGGTCCGGGCGATCACCCACTTCTCCTTGTAGGGCTCGGGCCGCCAGTGGATCAGAACGATGTCGCCAGGCTGGAGCGTTGTCCACGGCGCGGCGCCGATGGATTGCAACGCCCGCCCTGGTCCGATCTCGTAAGTTGCCGCCATCGCGCCCGTGCACAGCGCTAGCGCGAGGATTCCGGACCGCATCAGCTTCGCCGTTGCAACGGGAACGCAACCCTCCCGCCGGTCATCTGGGACTCATAGATTCCTGCCACCATCTCAATTGTCCATCGGCCGTCTTTGGCGCTGCAAACAGGCTGCCGGTCTTTTTCGATCGCTTCGAGCAAATCGAGCGCCATCAGGTGATTGGTCCCCTCCCGGCCGCGGATGGCCTTGTCAGGCGGGTAGTTCACCCGCTCCCACGACTCGCCCTTCTCCGATACCCAGGACGGGCTGCGCAGCAGGTACGGCGCGGGACTTGGCACGTCGCTCAAAGGAACGAATATCCATCCCTTGCTTCCGGCTACGGTCACTCCGAAGCGCCGCCCGGTGGCTACGTCGCTGCGGGTGGATCCGAAGTACCCGTGGACTCCCTTGTCGAACAGGAACATCGCGGCGATCGAATTGCCGCCCACCTTGCCCACCGGCTCCGACGCCTCTTTCATCATTCCCGGCGCCAGCTCACGGCCTTCGTCAGTGACATGGGCGAACACCCATTTCGGATCGCCCGCGTAGTAGCGCATGAGGTCGAACACGTGGGTTCCGAGCACGATGAGGTCCTCGCCGCCCGCACGACGGTCCTCTTTGCCCCGGCCGCGGACCTCGAGGATCGTGCCGATCTCGCCCCGCTCGATCATCTCGCGCACCATCCAGGTCACCGCCATCAGGCGCGCGGGATGGCCCACTTGGACCTTCAGGTTCTTCGCCTCCACCATCCGGATGATCTCATCGGCGTCGGCGAGCGAGCGCGCCAGCGGCTTTTCCACCAGGACATGCGCGCCAGCGGCGGTGGCCGCACGGAACATGTCCATCCGTTGGTCGCACCAGCGCGGACCAATTGTCACGATGTCCGGCTTTTCCTTGGCGATCATCTCCCGGTAGTCCCGGTAGGACCGCGCGGCGCGGCACACGTCCTTCGCCTTTTCGCGGCCCGCGTCATTGGGGTCGGACACCGCCGCAACCTCCACCTGGGGGAGCTCCCGCCAAGCGATGTCCCACCCGTGGCCGTAGTTCCCGTGTCCTGTGTCGCCGATGATTACGGCCTTGTATTTCCGCTGCTGCGCCACCGCGCGGCGGGCGGCGGCGGTGGCGGTTCCCATGAGAAAGATGCGCCGGTTCACGTAATTAGCATACTCGACGGGGACGGGCTGTAGAATATGGCCTGGATACGCCGCCCGTCTGGGTCTGGTATAAAAGCGGGATGACCCGCCGAACCCTGCTCTCCGCCGCCGCGGGCGCCGCAGCCGCAAAACCCGCCGATCCCTACCGGATCATCGATCCCCATGTCCACGTGTGGAAGATGGACAAGCGCTACCCGTGGGCGAAGGAAACCACCAATCCTCCGGCGGAAGACGCGACGCCCGAGATGCTGCTCGACCTGATGCGCAAGAACGGCGTCGCCAAGACCGTCATCATCCAGGTGATCCACTACCGTTGGGACAACAGCTTCCTGGCCGATGTCCTCAAGCAGTACCCGACCTATTTTCAGGGAGTGGCGCGGGTCAATCCGGAGGATCCCGCGGCGCCCGATCATCTGTCGAAACTCGTCGAGCAGAAGTTCCGCGGTGTCCGGCTGTCGCCTGCGGGAACCGCGGCTGGAGACTGGATCAAGGGTCCGTTGATGCCGCCCCTGTGGGCGCGCTGCAACCAGTTGAAGGTTCCGATGACGCTGCTTGCGCCGGTGGTCCGGATGCCGGACTGCGAGAAGCTGATCGAAAAGTACCCGGACTTGACCGTCGTCATCGATCACATGGCCGACAGCCCGATCGACAAGCCAGCGGAGCTGCTGAAACTGCTCGCGCTAAAGCGCTATCCCAAGGTGTTCGTCAAGATCTCGCACACCTGGTCGCTGTCGCGCGAGGGATATCCGTTCCGCGACACGTGGGCCCAGGTGAAGCGCCTTTACGACGGTTTTGGTCCGCAGCGGCTGATGTGGGGTACGGACTGGCCGATCGTCAACCGGCATTCAAGCTACTCGCAAGCGCTGGCCCTGGTGCGCGACGAGATGGACTTCCTGAACGCCGATGACCGGGCGTGGATGCTTGGCAAGACGGTCGAAAAGGTGTGGCCCTTCCCCAGGGCTTGATACACTGGCGAGCATGAGGAAATTCGTTCTATTCGCCGCGCTGGCGGCTGTATGCGCCACGGTTGCGTTGAGCCAGAAGAAGAAGATCACGTTGCCGCCGCCGGGCCATACCGAGTCGGCCAACAATCGTCCCCAGGTGGTTGCACGGCCCGCGGGCGCCGAGTTGAAGCTTCCATCCGGATTTCAGGTCCAGGAATGGGCCACCGGGTTTGAGAAGCCGAGGTTCATGGTCCAGGCGCCGGGCGGCGAGATCCTGTTGAGCGACAGCTCGGACGAGGGCAAGGTGTTTGTGCTCGCCGACAAGGACGGCGATGGCAAAGCGGATGCAGGGCGCAAGACCCTGATCACCGGTATGTACCGCCCGTTCGGCATGGCGTTTTGGAAGGACTACCTGTACGTGGCTGGCACCACCACGGTGAAGCGCTTCAAGTTCGACGCGAAGTCAACCTCGGTTGACGGCGGCGAAGAGGTCGTGTCCATGAAGGATTTCGCCAAGGGCCACTGGACACGCGGCATCACGTTCGACGCCAAGGGCCAGAAGATGTACGTTTCGATCGGCTCGGCGTCCAATGTTGATGCCGGGGAGCCGCGGGAGCGTGCCGCCATCAACCGCTATGACCCGGACGGCAAGAATCACGAAGTTTGGGCGGAGGGTCTGCGGAATCCGGTGAGCATCCGCTGGTATCCGGGCACGCAACGTCTGTGGACCACGGTCCAGGAGCGCGACCTGTTGGGTGACGATCTGGTTCCGGACTACTTTACCGAGGTCCACAAGGGCAAGTTCTACGGATGGCCGTATGCCTACATTGGTCCGAATGAGGATCCGCGGCGGAAGGGGGAAAAGCCGGAGTTGGTCAAGAAGACGGTGGAGCCTGACCTGGTGCTCGGCGCCCACGTGGCGGTGCTCGATTTCGTTTTCTACACGGGCTCGCAATTCCCGGCCAAGTACAAGGGTGGCGCGATCCTGGCGTTGCACGGCTCCTGGAACCGGTCCAAGCGTGTGGGGTATTCGCTGGTCTACGCTCCGTTCAAAGGCGGCAAGCCGACGGGCGAGATGGAGGAGCTGATCGGGGGCTGGATGCTGTCTCCTGACCGGCGTGAGGTGTGGGGCCGTCCGGTGGGAATCCTGCAGCTTCCCGACGGCAGCCTGCTCGTGTCCGACGACGGCGGGAACAAGATTTGGCGCGTCTCATACAAGGGCTAGCGTTCTTGTTGGTGGCCGCCGGGACGGCCCCGGCCCAGACCAAGCCCTTTTCCCATCAGTTCCATTTGAAGATGGGCTTGCAGTGCGGCGGCTGCCATCCATCGGCAGCGGCCAGTTCCAAAGCGGCGGACAACAATCTGCCCGCGCAGGAAGCCTGCCGGACTTGCCACAAGCAGGACATGCCGGTGAAGCAGCCCGCCAAGCTGACGGTGTCGCGCTTCAGCCACGAGTTTCACCTTAAGTTCGGGGATGTGAGTCCGCTGATTGCCGCAGCCGTCCGGGCGAAGACGTATCTGGGTCCGGTGGCGGGTGAGGGTCCGGTGGCGGCGGCGAACGCCTGTCTGGGCTGCCACCGGGGAATCGCTACTTCGGATCAGGTGGGACCGGAGGTGTTCCCGCACATGGCCGACTGCCTGGTGTGCCACAACAAGATCGACAACCCGTTCAGTTGTGAGCTATGCCACGAGCCGGGCAAGCACCTCAAGCCCGCGGATCACACGCGGACATACGTCGACACGCACAGCACCGGCAAGATGAAGCTCGACAAGGCTTCGTGCGTAATCTGCCACGGGAAGAAGTTCACCTGCCTGGGCTGCCATTAGAAGGAGCGATAACCCACTGTGCCTGCCGAGCAAACCAACGGCGGGTGGCTTCAGATTTCGGCCCGCACACCACGGCGTGCGACGATTCATCCGGAAGCGGATCAGAATGAACCGTCTGGCCCTTTTTGCGAGCGTCGTTGGCGGTAATCGATGCCAGGAAGTACCCGTTGTGGCCCTCCATAACACGCATCACCGAGCCGCCTTCTGCCTCAATGACATCGCGCCTGTAGACCGACATTGGGCCATCGTCCCGATCGTCCTCAAAGGCTGCGGACGAAGGCCGCAACCGCTGGAGGTTCTGGTCGAAACAGACAAGTAATCTTGGAATGCGCCGCAGCAAGGGGACGAAATCCGCAATCCCAGGATCGTCTGGAAAATTGCTGGCGCAGTCTTCCGAAGAAGCCACGCTATTTCACCTTCCCGGAGGTCAGCTTGACCCAGGCCTTCAAAACTTCTTCACTACCCGTCAGGGGAGATTCGATGAACTGATCAGAATCGAGCCGCTCCGCGAAAAAGCTTACGTCCTGCGAAGAGTTGACATAGACCTCGATGTTCACACCCCCGGTGTGCCACTCCAATTGGATCCCCCCGCGTACCGTCGGGACGACCGACGGGAGCGGAGTATTGAACTCCAGCAACTCGTCGAGCAGCCGGATGGCTTCTTCAGCACACTCTCTGCTAACCGGCTTGGCGGAGTACGAGTTCCAGCCGGGTGGGAGTCTGAGCAACGCGACGACTGCATCGACACTCTTTTCAAACGAAGGGCGCACCCTGCGTTTGGCCTCCGTCCCGGATCCCCGGTGCCAAATGATCACTCTTGGAACGAAGGGATCATGTGATGCGAAGGTGGTCCTGACCGCGGAACGGGACAGGACGTCGGGTAATGTCGCTGCCGAGGCCGGCTGCTCCTCAACAACTGCTGCGTCCGCCAGGAGTTGTGGCGTTCCTTTTGCGACCATGGTTTCAAACATCGATCCTCTCCCAGGCTCTGTGCATTTGTGGTGTCGTTAGGTCGGCGAATCCCCGGACGATCCATTTCCTCGCAAGGTCGAAAAATTCGAATGCATTTTCGATCCGGTCGCCAAGCGGAGTGCCGCGGGCCGTAAGGTTCATCGCGAAGATCGGAGAGTCGTCCGCTTTCCTCCACACAGGTTGCACCGTCACATGAAGTCGGCCAATCGCCTCACGGTCGCTGCTGGGAATCACGAAACGCATGCGGATGCCCGCATCTTCCATTGTCGGCAAGAATGACGGTCCAGCAAGCCCTGACCAGACTGCGAAAACCATCTTCATGTCGGCGTGACTCGTCCACACTCCCGCAGGTGCAATGTGGTTGACGTAGGTCACCTCACACTGACGCACCGAGACGGCCCCCAAACCCTCGTCACGAAGGAACTCCTCAACCCTGGCAACCTCCTCACGGAATTTCGTCCGGATCGGCTCATAGCGGGGATACGCGTCCAGTTCTTCGGTCCTCCGCCAGTTGCGGATCAACCGGTCCGGCTGGACTTGGATGAGCTCGTTCTTTTGTTGGTTCAGGAACCATAGCCGTGGAGTCGGCGACTTGTCCTCAATCGAGACTTCAACCCTGGGTGCAGGGTGCGCATCGAAGTTCTCGTACACGGGAGGCAGCGGCGGATGCTCTTCAATCAACGGCATGTCCCGCCGGAACTTGGTCCAGAGCAGGCCGAGGTGCGCACTCGTCAGGCCCGCAATCGGCTCGAATTGGAGTGATAGCACGGTCTCAGCCACTGGGGGCTTTTTGAAGTCCGGCAGATCGTTAGGCCGCTCGATCACTGTTCCACCACCGCAACATCATCCTACCATTCGCCCCGCTCACGCTTCGGTTTCAATCCCCGCTGTTCGATATGGTATACGAGGCTCGTCGATCAATTCATATGGTATACCATATTACAGATGCCGAGATCCGCACAATCCGCGATCGACAAGGACTTCTGGGAGCGTCTGCGCGGCACGCTCAGGAAGGAGATGGTGGCGAGTGGGCTCAGGCAAAAGGACCTTGCGGCGAAACTCGGAATCGATACGACCACTCTCAACAACTTCTTGAACCACCAGAACAAATCCCTTGGCGGCCTCGCAGTTGCGTTGGCTTGCACAATGGTGGATCTCACCTGCGACGGGAAGACAATCGGCAGGCTACAGCCCGCCCGTCTCGCCGAACAACCCTTGCGAACGAGTCAACATCAACTGGAGTTGGAATTCGACAACGCGTTCGAGATCAAGGCCGACGCGAAGGTCCCCACATTAGTCATTCGCAAGCCCGCAACACGAACCGGGAGCGTGCGTCTCGCCATCCGAGTTGGTTAGTAGCGGCCCTCACTTCCTCGGAACCATCTTATCCAACTGCACAATCGCCGCCTCCAGCCTCTGCGGCCGGTTCAACACCGGGGCGAACAGATCTCCGACATCGGCGAACCGCGCCAACGCCGTCTTGATCGTGAACTGCGACGGGCGCAGGCCGGCCTTCACCTCACTCCAATCCAGCGGAGCCGCCACGGGCGCGCCAGGATGCGCGCGGAGCACGTATGGACCCGAAATCGTCTTGCCTTTCCCGTTCTGCAAGTAATCGAAATAGACCTTGCCCGGCACCCGCTTGCCGACCGTCCGCGGAAGAGTGAACACATCCGGGCGCTCTGAGGCCAACAGCCGCGCCAGGATCTCGGCGAACGCCTTCACCTGCTGGTACGAGTAAACCGGCTCCACGGGAATGTAGACGTGCATCCCGTCTCCGCCTGTCGTTTTCGGATATCCCTGCAGCCCGATCTGCTCCAACCGCGTGCGGACGATCTGGGCCGCCTCGGCGATCCGGTCATAGCTGCATTCATGCGGATCCAGGTCGATCAACACGAAGTCGGGATTGTCGATTGAACCGATCCGGCTCATCCACGGATTTTGGTCGATGCAGCCGAGGTTGGCGAGATAGATCAACTCCGCACGGCCGTTGCCGACGATCCGGCGCCGCGGCTCCTCGCCCTCCGCCTCGATCACCTCGGTCCGCATCCAGGACGGAAAGCTGCTGCCGACATTCTTCTGAAAAAAAGCCTCGCCCTCGATCCCGTCCGGATAACGGCGCAGCGACAACGGGCGGTCTTTCCAATAGGGAATCAGGAGGTCGGCCACCGCGTCGTAGTAGTTGATGAGGTCGCGTTTCGTGTAGCCTTCCTGCGGCCAGAAGACCTTGTTGCAGTTCTTGATGCGGATCGCGTGGCCGTCGATTTCGAGCGAGGCCTCATCGTTCGATCCGGGAATCAGCGGCGGACGCATCGCCCGCTCCGCTGGCGTCAGCGTGCACTCCGATGGATCGATGTCCGGGCGTAGCGCGACGAACACCGGTCCCCGCAGGCGCACGTCCGGGGTCCAGTTGTTGAACTTGATCCGGACGGCGATCTCGGGCCGCAGCCAATGCGTGGGATCTTCCAGGTCCGGCTCTTCGGCGAACGGACAGTCCGGTGTCTCGAGCGGCTTGATCCGGGCGGCGATCTCCGCCATCATCCGGGTGTCGAAGCCCGTGCCGACGCGGCCCACATAGAGCAGCGCGCCCTTGTCGTAGGCGCCGAGCACGAGCGCGCCAAAGGGTTCGCGCTCGCCTTCGCACCAGCCGGCGATGACGAACTCCTGTTCGTGGGTCACCTTGATCTTGATCCACTCCGCGCTGCGCCTTGTCTGATAGGGGCTATTGGCGCGCTTGGCGACCAGGCCCTCGAGTCCTTGCGCCCGCACCAGTTCAAGAAGCTGGGCGGGCGGGGCGTCGAAACTCTCCGAGAACCGGACCGCCGGGCACCCGGGCTGGATGATCGACTGAAGCAGCCGGCGCCGCTCCACCAGCGGGACCCGTGTGAGGTCATAGCCGTTCAGGTAGATCAGGTCGAACAGGTAGAGGTAGGCGGGCCGCGATCGCATGAGCTGCTGCACCTGCCCTGGATCCGTTGCCATGATGCGCGGCTGCAAGCGCGCAAAACTTGGCCGTCCGGCTTCGTCCGTCACGACCACCTCTCCGTCGAGCACCGCGGTGTCCGCCTGGATGTACCGGGAAAGCTGATGGAACTCCGGATACTGCTTGTCGAGGACCGTCCCGCGCCGCCCCACGATGTGGCACTTGCCGTGATCGAGGTAGCAGACGGCGCGCATGCCGTCCCACTTGATTTCGTAGAGCCAGTCCGGACCTGAAGGCGGGCGCCCCGCCGCGGCGGCGAGCATCGGCGTCACCTCGGTGGGCATCGGCGCGCGGACCGCGGCAGCGGCGGGGAGCGACATGTCCGGCGCCGGACGCGGAGGCATGTTGAGGGCAATCTCCTCCTGGCTGCGGCCGGATTTCACGCTCCAGGAGTGCTGCTCGATGTCCCACCCCGGCTTTGCCTGATCATCCTTCTTTTTGATCATCAGCCACTCGGTGCCCTTTTCCGAGTGCTTGAGCCGGACCAGTGCGAAGTTGCCCTTGAGTTTGCGCCCGTGCAGGTAGAACTTGAAGTCGCCGCGGTCGAGCTGCTGTTCCGCTGTCCCATCGCCCGTCAGCTCGAAGGTTCCCGCGTCCCAGAGCATCATGCTGCCTGCGCCATAGTTGCCGGGCGGGATGTTGCCCTCGAAGGTCGCATACAGCAGGGGGTGATCCTCGACCATCACGGCGAGCTGCTTCCTGCCCGGATCGAGCGACGGACCGTAGGGCACGGCCCACGACTTGAGCGTTCCCCCGACCTCAATCCGCAGGTCGTAATGCAGCCGCCGCGCTGCGTGCCGTTGCACGCAGAACACGTTGCCCCCCGGTGTCAATTCGATATCGGGGACCGGCTCCGGAGTAGCGGTAAACTCGCGGCGTTTCGCGTATTCTTCAAGCGCCATCAGGTGATAAGGAATACGTTAGCAGTGCTAGCATGGACCGATGATCACCCGGCGTGAAGCCTTCTCCTTGGCCGTGGCCGCCGGAGGCATCCGGATTCTGGGCGCGCAAGGGTTGCCCGCCTCGACGATTGCCTATGGCCGGAAGGATCCGCTCCCCGAGATCATCGCTTTGCAGGCTGGACCCGTGTCCGCGGTGTTCGATGTCGAAACCAGCTCGCTCCGCTATGTCCGGGCGCGCGGCAAGGAGATCGTGCGGACAATCTACGCCGCTGTGCGCGACAGCGACTGGGGAACCGTCGAGCCCCGTGTCCACGGGCTTACGGTGAAGACCACCAGTGGAGGCTTCGAGCTGACGTTTGATGTCGACTGCGTCCGCCCGCCGTATGATTTCCGATGGCAGGGCAAGATCACGGGCGGCGCGGACGGAACCATCCGGTTCACCTTTGACGGCGAGGCGCGGACAACATTCCAGCGCAACCGGCTCGGATTCGCGATGCTGCATCCGGTGCGGGACTGCGCGGGTCACCGGTGCGAGGTGGTCAAGGCGAACGGCAGCACGGAGAAGGGCGAGTTTCCGAAGCTGATCTCGCCCGACCAGCCGTTTTTCGACATCCGGTCGATCACGCATGAAGTGAGTCCGGGACTCGAGGCTGAAGTCCGCTTCGAGGGCGAGGTGTTTGAGATGGAGGATCACCGCAACTGGACCGACGCCTCCTACAAGACCTACTGCACCCCGCTCGCGATCCCCTATCCGGTTGAGGTGAAGAAGGGCACGCGTGTGTCCCAGGCGATCGAGATCCGGTTGCGCGGCCAAGTGGGCGCAGCGCCGAGGCGTCTGCGCGGGAGCACAAGCGCGGTAACGCTGAAGGTGGATCCGGGCATGACTCACGCGATGCCGCGCATCGGACTCGGATCCGCGCATCACGGCCAGCTTCCCGCCGGACAACAATTGGCGCGGCTCAAGGCGCTCCGTCCGGCTCATCTGCGCGCGGACTGCCGGCTGGGATCGGACGGATGGCAAGACGGTCTCCGGCAAGCGTGGGCGGAAGCGTCGGCGCTGGGTGTGACGATCGAGGTCGCGGCGCACATGCCAGCGGATGCCGGATCCGCTGCCGCGGCGCTCGCCCGCGAGCTTGCCGCGATCAGGGCCCGGGTGGCGGGCATCCTGGTGTATCGCGCGGAGGGCAAGGGCTCCGATGATGCGTGGCTGGCTCCGGTCCGCGCGGCGCTTGGAGGCGCGCCGGTGGCTGTCGGAACCGATGACGGCTTCGTGCAGATCAATCGCAACCGGCCGTCCGGGACCGCTTTCGACGCCGTCTGCTATTCGATCAACCCGCAGGTCCATGCAATCGACAACCTGACGCTGGTGGAGAACCTGGAGGCTCAGGCGGACACGATCGAAACCGCGCGATCGTTTGCGGCGGGCAAGGAGATCTGGGTGTCGCCAGTGACGCTCAAGATGCGGTACAACCCGAACGCGAAGAATCCGAACGCTGCGGTCCCGGCGGGCCAGCTCCCGCCGAACGTGGATCCCCGGCAGATGTCGCTGTTTGGTGCAGGCTGGACTCTGGGAAGCCTCAAGTTCCTGGCTCAGTCGGGCGCCCAGCGCGTCACCTACTACGAGACCACGGGCTGGCGCGGGGTCTTGGACACCGCCGGAGGATCCTCGCTGCCGGACCTTTTCCCCAAGCTCCCTGGTGCGGCTTATCCGCTGTATCACGTGTTCGCCGACGTGGCTGGATTCGGTGGCCGGGTCCTCACATGCGAGTCGGATGATCCGCTTTCGGTGGAGGGCCTGGTACTCCGCTCCGGGTCCCGCACGCGAGTCCTGATCGCCAACCTGAGCCACGAGTTGAGACCGGTGCGGATCACGGGAATCGGAGCCGAGGGGCCGGGCCGGCGGCTGAACGCTACAAACGCGAATCAGGCGATGACCCGCCCGGAGGAGTACCGTCAGCAGGTTCGACGGCTGGGTCCGGATTTTGTGCTAGAGCCGTACGAGCTGCTGCGGATCGACGTTTAAAAAGTACTTTACAAAACAGAGCTGCTCTGGTATTCTCGAAGGCGTCATGAGAATTCCATTGCTCCTGGGCGCTGCCGCCCTTGCCTCCTGTTCCCGATATGAGATCTCGCCATTGGCCACCGCAGCCCGGACAGGGGACACCGCAGCCATCCGCGCGCTCATCCAGGCCGGAGCCGACCCGGACCAGCCGAGCGGGATCAACGGCTGGACTCCGCTGATGCACGCTATTCACAGGAACCAGCGCGAGTCCGTATTCGCGCTCGCCGATGCCGGGGCCGATCCGGACGCCATCTGCTGTGAAGGTCTCACCGCGTTGATGATGGCCGCGGGATACGGCCAGCCGGACCTCGTCGTGGGACTGCTCGAGCGCGGCGCCGACCCCGAGCGGAGAAATTCGGCCGGGCATTCGGCGCTCGACGCCGCCATCACCGGCGCCATCGATATTGACGCGATGACCGCGGGCCACTGCCAGACCGAAACCGTCCGGGCCATCCTGGGACGGGCTCCCGGCCTGGCGCGTTCGCTGGCAGTAACGACGCGCGCGGCGGCCGCAGTGAAGGCTTGTCCTGGAGTTCAGGCCGCGCTCGACGAGGTTCGTAAACCGTCTGCTACCATCGGCGAATGGCTGGGCTCTCCGCGGCCACGCGGCTGATTCGCGCGCAGGACGTTACGCTGCGGTTCCGCTCGGATGGCCAGGTGCTGGTGGAGGCGGGGGGATCCCAGCGGCTTGCCGGCGCCGAGGCAATCCGGATGCTGGACTTGCTGGCGCAGCCCCGCACCTTGTCGTGGCTCCAAGAGCAGTTCGCAGGCGGCGGGGTCCAGCAGTGGATGAACACCACTGCAGTGATCGTGGACCTGCACAAGTCGGGCGCGATCCTGGACGCGGACGCCGCTGCACCGGCCTTGCCCGCGCGCGCACAGGGATTCGATTCGCAGCGGATCCATCTCCGGATGTTGAATGACCGGACCCGCACGTCCCGCTATCTCGACGCAATCGCGCAAGTGGTTCGTCCCGATGACGTCGTGTGCGACATCGGCACGGGCTCCGGGATCCTGGCGTTGGCCGCGGCCCGTGCGGGTGCGCGCCATGTCTACGCGGTGGAGGCCGGCCACATCGGCGAGGTGGCGCGCGAGATGTTCGCGGCCAACGGATACTCGTCGCGCATCACTCTGATCCGCGGCCGGTCCACCGCGGTCGAGCTTCCGGAGCGAGCCAATGTACTGGTTAGCGAGATCATTGGGAACGAGCCGCTGGGGGAGAACATAGTCCAGACCCTGGCCGATGCGCGGAGGCGGCTCTGCACGCCGGAGTTGCGCCAGATTCCCCGGCGGATGGACGTAGTCGGACTTCCGGTGATGATTCCGGGCAAGACGAGGCGTGAACGCCAAATCACCCGGTCCGCCGCGGCTTCGTGGCGGGATTGGTATGGATTCGACTTTGGCCCACTGGCGGCTGCCGCGGACGGGCAGGTTCCCGAGTTCACCCTGGATCCGCGGGCGGCGAGTGGATGGCCGGCGGTCGCGGGCCCGGTTGTGCTGGCCAGGCTGGAACTCGGCGATACCTTGCCGCTGGCGATCAACAACTGCGTTGAGTTCGCCGTTTCGCGCGACGGCCGGCTCGACGGACTGGTTGTCTCTTTTCGCGCTGAGCTCGCTGACGGGATTGAGCTTACGTCCACACCAGGTGATGCCGCGGCTGATTGCAGCTGGAAGGTGCCTGTGACCATAATGGTCGCGCCAGTCAAAGTGAAGCGCGGCGACCGGTTTGCGATCCATTACGCGGGGCAAGGCGGACCGCCGAAGATCGAACGGCGGCCTTGAGTCTGTATACTGCTATTGAACGAACGATGCTGATCCGCGTGATTCTGGCGCCGTCCCTAGCGCTTGTCCTCTGTGCCCAGACGAACCCGCCGGACCTGTTTGAGCGCCGGATCCGTCCGGTACTTGCGGAAAAGTGCTGGCAGTGCCATGCGTCGTCGGCGAAGATCTCCTTTGCGGGCTTGAAGCTCGACAGCCGCGAAGGATTCATGAAGGGCTCCGACGCCGGCTCCATCGTCACTCCCGGCAATCCGGCGGAAAGCCGCCTGCTTCGCGCATTGCAGTACGACGGCCAAGTGAAGATGCCGCCCACGGGAAAGCTGCCGGCTGGGGTCATCGCTGATTTCCGGACCTGGATCGAGCAAGGCGCGGCATGGCCCGCGGACGCTCCCCGCGCTTCCGGTGCGGCAGCAGCGCAGAAAGCGGCGGACCACTGGGCATGGAAGCCGGTGGTGCGAGCCGGGCCTCCGGGGGTCCGCGACACCGCCTGGCCCTCTGATCCGCTGGACCGGTTCGTTCTCGCAAAGCTCGAACAGCGTGGACTCCGGCCCGCTGTCCCCGCGAATCCGCAGGAGTGGCTGCGCCGGGTCACGCTGGATCTCACCGGACTTCCTCCGTCCACTGCCGAACAGGAACAGTTCGCCGCCGCTCCGGCTGCTACCCGGAATGCCGATACGGTCGACCGGCTGCTCGGGTCGGCTGCCTTCGGCCAGCGCTGGGCACGCCACTGGCTGGATCAGACCTACTACGCCGACAACATCGAGATCGGACGCCGGGTCCCGGCGCGCCACGCATGGCGGTACCGCGACTATGTGATCAACGCGTTCAACCGGGACCTTCCCTACGACCGGTTCATCCAGGAGCAGCTCGCCGGAGACCAGCTTGAATGGACCCAGCCGGCCGAGCGGCGGGACAACCTGGTCGCCACGGGGTTCCTGGCCCTGGGTCCGTGGCCGCTCGTGAATGCCGACAAGGAGCAACTGCGGATGGATGTGGTCGACATGCAGGTGGACATGGTGGGCCGCACGATGCTCGGCCTCACGATGGGATGCGCGCGCTGCCACGACCACAAGTTCGACCCCATCACCTTGCGCGACTACTACGGCATGGCAGGCGTGTTCACGAGCACCCGCACGCTTTCGGGACGTTTGAACCTCGGGGTATTCAGCAACGTGAATGCGGTGGTCCTGCCCGAGTTGCCCGATGAGATGGTCCGGCGCGCGGAAGAGACCCGCGAGTACTGGAGTCAGTTGAGCGAGGCACGGGCCGTGCTCGAGGATTTGCGCGCAAAGCGCAAGGCGCTTGAGAAGGACAGTCCCGAAGCCCAGGATCTCGACAAGAAGGCCGCTGAGGCCAGCCAGCGTGTCCAACTCTACGAGTACTTGCCGCCGGGTCCACCGGTCGCGCACGCCGTGCAGGACCAGGATTCGCCCGCGCACTGCCGCATCAATATCCGCGGCAACGCGCACCAGTTGGGCGGCGAAACGCCGCGCTCCGGCGTGGCCATCGCGGCGGACCCCAAGCTCGATATCCAGGACTTCACGAGCGGACGCAAGGAGCTGGCCCAGTGGATCGTGCGCAAGGACAATCCGCTCACCGCGCGGGTGATGGCCAACCGGGCCTGGCATCATCTGTTCGGAGCGGGGATCGTGCCGACGATCGACAACTTCGGCACGCGTGGCGCCGCTCCGAGCCATCCCGAGCTGCTCGATTACCTGGCGAGCGAGTTTGCCGCCGGCGGATGGTCGGTAAAAAAACTGGTGCGACGCATCGTTCTCAGCCGGACCTACGGGCAATCGGGCGCGGTGAACGCGCTGGCCGCGCGGGAGGATCCGGAAAACCGGATGCTGTGGCGGATGAGCCGCCGGCGTCTGGAAGCCGAGACGATCCGTGACTCGATGTTGGCCGTGAGCGGCATGCTCGATTCCAGGGCAGGCGGTCCCGCGCTGCCGCTGATGATCCCGGGCAACGTGAATTTGGGCAAACCGGAATTCCTGAAAGAAGAGGCAACACTCGATCCGAAAGCGCGCTACCGGCGATCGGTGTACTTGCCCGTTGTCCGGAAGGGGCAGATGGCTGAGCTCGACGGACTGGACCTGTTCAACTTCCCCGATGTGAACCAGATCACGGGCGCGCGCCAGTCCACCACGATTCCTACGCAAGCCCTTTACCTGATGAACGCACCATTCGTTAAGGAGCAGGCAACGGCGCTCGCCAAGCTGATTCTGGCGGGTGAAATGAGCGACGAGAACCGGATCCGCGCCCTCGTCCGCCGCGTCTGGGCACGCGATCTCAAGCCGGGCGAAGCGGACGCGCTGCTCGGCTACCTGAGGTCCGCCGCGAGTGACCGGATTGAGGCGTGGACGCGGCTTTGCCACTCGCTGCTCATCTCGAACGAATTTCTCTACCGGAGTTGATGAATGAACCGGACCCTTGAACCAATTACCTCACGCCGCGACTTCCTGCGCCGGGCCGGATGTGGATTCGGCATGCTGGCGATGCACTCGATGCTCCAGGCGCAGTCATTGGCGCCCCGGGCGACGCATCATCCGGCGCGCGCAAAGCGCGTGATCTTCCTGTTCATGCAGGGCGGCCCGTCCCACATGGACCTTTTCGAATACAAGCCGGAGCTGGAAAAGCGCAATGGCAGTCCGCTCCACTTGAAGCTCCCCAAGAATTATGAGGCGCCCGGAATTCGCGACGCACGGATTTTCGGCCCTATCAGCAAGTTCGAGCGGCGCGGCGGACGCGGCATGCTCATGTCGGACATGCTGCCGCGCATGGGATCCATCGTGGACGATCTCTGCTTCCTGCAGGGCATGCACGCCGATAGCGAGGCGCACGCTCCGGCGATCCGGCAGTTGCACACCGGGCACAGTGTTCAGGTGCGCCCGTCGATGGGTGCATGGACGCTGTACGGCCTGGGAACGGAGAACCAGAACCTTCCCGGATTCGTCACCAACTGGGTATCCCCTTGACTCAGCCGACCCCAACCTGTAGATTTGGACTGTGGAGGACTACCCGCGAACCATCCAGGAGTTCGAGGAGCGGTTTTCGACCGAGGGCGACTGCCGCGCATACTTGGTGAG
>Ga0194132_10003211_pt1 | contig 29443 bp, 24 predicted proteins | sample TA2KigOf80mmetaG_FD_148612 | JGI IMG/M metagenome (GOLD analysis project Ga0194132, IMG submission 148612) | Freshwater microbial communities from Lake Tanganyika, Tanzania - TA2015054 Kigoma Offshore 80m | ecosystem: Environmental > Aquatic > Freshwater > Lake | place: Tanzania: Lake...
GACATCCTTGCCGGAAGACTGGGGCGGCTTGCCAGCTTGACGCAAACGTCCCGTTTTGTCCAGGCCAATTGCAGCTGCAAAGCGATTTGTGAAATGGTCATCTAGTTCTCCGTTGTGGCCTCGCTGGACCAAACAAATTTCAGCAAAGCAAGCGGAGATTGCACTGAGGACCGTACTTATCGTTGCCGATCGCCAACCTCCAACTACCGCGTCGGAGCCGACCGATGAATCGATCATGCTGTTTTATCGTAGCCCTCATCTTTGCCCTGACCACGGACGCCTCGGCTCAGGACAAACCGAAGCTCGACATCATCGACACGCACACGCACTTTTACGATCCGATCAGGCCGCAAGGCGTGCCGTGGCCGGGGAAGAACGACAAACGGCTTTATCGGCGCGTGCTGCCCGACGAGTTTCAGCGACTGGCCAAACCGTTCGGAGTGGTCGGGACCATCGTTGTGGAGGCGAGCCCGTGGGTCGAGGACAATCAGTGGCTGCTCGATTTGGCCGCCAAGGAGCCGTTCCTCGTGGGAGTGGTCGGCCGGCTCGATCCACGGGCCGACGATTTCGAGAAGAACCTGCGCCGTTTCGCCAAAAATCCGCTCTACCGTGGCATCCGCATCTCGCACACCGATGTTGTTGCCGGTCTGAAGGGGAAACTCGTCGAACGATGCAAGTTGCTGATCGACCACGATCTGGTGTTGGACGTGAACGGCGGCCCGGACATGCCCGCCGACGTCGCGCGTTTGGCAGCTCAGGCGCCGAAGCTGCGCATTGTCATCAACCATGCCGCCAACCTGCGGATCGACGGCAAGCAGCCGCCGCAGAAGTGGATCGACGGCATGAAGGCTGCGGCAAAACAGCCCAACGTGTTCTGCAAGGTCTCCGCTCTCGTCGAGAACACCGAACGCAAGCCGGCGCCGCGCGATTTAGCGTACTATCGCCCCGTTCTGGACGTACTCTGGTCGACTTTCGGCGAAGACCGCCTCCTCTTCGGCAGCAACTGGCCCGTTTCCGATGGCTCCGCTTCTTACGCGTCAGTCATTAGCATCGTGCACGACTACGTCGCTGAAAAAGGCAATCAAGCGGCGGGCAAGTTCTTCCTCTCCAACTCGCAGCGGGCATACGGCTGGGTAAGGCGATAGTCGGCAAACGTCACGTCTTGGCAGTCTCGGACATTGCGAAAATACTCCGACACATCGGCACGCGGGTTGCTCTTGGTATTCCGCCACCCCGGAATCGCCAGCCACCGCACACCCGGCCTACCCCTCGGATCGCGGGATCCGACGATGTCTACCCCCTTTCGACGAAGGAGCAAAGCCATGTTTGAGAAAGTTGTTCTTTCGGTAAAGAACGAAGATGCAGAAGACGAAGTCAAGGTCATCGACGAAAGCGACGCCTGGCTTATCGGCCGCGCATCGGAGTGCCGGCTGCGACTCGTGGGACCGACGGTATCGCGCCGCCACTGTCTCCTGGAGTTTGACCCACCTTTCATCACGATTCGCGATCTGGGCAGCCTGGACGGGACCTACGTGAACGGGCAGCGGATCGACGATGTTCACGACTTGTTCGACGGCGACGAGGTCGGCGTCGGCTCGTTTCGGTTCCTGGTTCACGTGTACCAAGGCGACGAACCTTGCGTCGATTCTCACGCCTTGGAAACTGCCGCGACATGAAGGACGAAAAAAGTCATGAACCGCACCCGCCTCAACAGCGCCGAACGCGCTGTATACCGCCGTTACGCCAATCTTGCGTTGCCGCGGCACACGTCCTACCCGATCGCGCCGGCGTGGCGCGAAGACTACAATGCGGACGATTTCCGCACGGACCTGAGCGAATCCGCACAGCGCCGGCGGCCTTTGTCGCTCTATGTCCACATCCCGTTTTGCGAACGGCTCTGCTATTACTGCGCTTGCACGAAAGAAATCGTGTCTCCAGCCAAGAGACGGGCCAACGATCCAGGTGAGTCCTTTCTGGAAGGAATCGAACGAGAAGCTGAACGTTTCGGCGAGTTCCTCACGGGCAGCCGTGTCGAACAAGTGCATCTGGGCGGCGGGTCGCCGACGTTTCTTCGGCCCGACCAGTTGCAGCGGCTTTGGCGGGTATTGACGACCCATTTCGCGATCGCGCCGGATGCCGAGGTCGCCGTCGAAATCGATCCGCGCATCACGACGCGTGAGCACCTTACCACTCTGCGTGAGCTGGGCTTCAACCGCCTTAGCATGGGCATTCAAGACTTCACGGCCAAGGTGCAGCAAGCGGTGAATCGCATTCAACCATTCGAGGTGGTCGAACGCGTCGTCGCATGGAGTCGCGAACTCGGCTTCTCGTCGATCAACTTCGACCTAATTTATGGCTTGCCGTTCCAGACGCTCGAAAGCATGGCCGAGACGTTGGACTACACCATCGCCCTGTCGCCGGATCGCATCGCCTTTTACCGTTTGGCGGTAATCCCGGAGATCTTTCGCTGGCAGAACGTGTTCCACCCCGACGATTTGCCCGGCGGCGATTTGCCGCTCGACTTGAACCTGCTCGCCATTCGCCGATTTCAGGAAGCGGGGTACGAATTCATCGGCCTGGATCATTTCGCCAAACCGACGGAGGCTTTGGCCCACGCTCGCCGCGGGCACACGCTGCACCGCAATTTCCAAGGCATGACGACCGGCAAGGAACTGGACATCATCGGCCTTGGCCCATCTGCGATCAGCCAACTCAACTCTGCGTTCGCTCAGAATGTCAAGAACACCACCGATTGGCTCAAGGGCCTCGAAAACGCCTTCGCCACCGAACGCGGCTTGCGCCTTTCCCCGGACGACCGCATCCGTCGAGAGCTGATGCAGCAGCTTTACGGCCACGGCATCATTCGCAAAACGCATATCGAGCGGCGCTTCGGCATCGACTTCGACGATTATTTCGCCGACGAGCTGGAGCGGCTCCGATCCTTCGTTCGCGAGAGGCTTGTGACACTCGAATCCGATGCCATTCGTTTGATCGACCCGCTCGGCCGGCTTCTGGTACGCGTGGTCGCCGCCGTGTTCGACGCTTATCTTCCCGCGACCGCTTTTCGAACAGGTCTGTCGCCGCATCTCTCCTCGAAAGTCGGTTGAACTCAGAGCCTGAAGCGTAGGCGAAGTTCTCCTCGCTTACGCTCCAGACGCGTGGGATTCAATTCGGCGCGACATTTGCTTAACCATGAAAATCGTCTCGCCTGCTGCCGCCCCAGTGAAGGAGTTTCCATGCGATCCACCGATATCCTGAAAAACGAACATCGCGTTATCGAGGTCGTGCTTGCTTGCCTGGAGAAGATGACCGAACAAGCCCTGGCGCAAGGCCATCTGGATGACGTATCGGCCCGGCAAGCGATCGACTTCTTTCAGGCATTTGCCGACCGATGCCACCATGCGAAAGAAGAAAATCACTTGTTCCCGCTGATGGAGGCCAGGGGATTCCCGCGCGTCGGCGGTCCGACCGGCGTCATGCTGCACGAGCATGAAGAGGGACGACGGCTGCTGTGCGAAATGGCCGGGGCTCTGATCGGCGCCGGCGCGGGGGACGAAAAGGCTCTTGCCGACTTCGCCGTCCATGCCCGGGCCTATGTGCAGCTCTTGCGTCAGCATATTTTCAAAGAGGACAACCGCCTGTTTCCGATGGCGAGCCAAGTCTGCTCCGCCCGCGATGACGCGGATTTGGTGGAGCGGTTCGCCCGCGCCGAGGCGGAAGATGTGAAACCAGCCGATCACGAGCATTACCTGGAGGTCGCACAGCACCTGGCCCAACGGTTCGGCATCCCGCGCGCGAACGCCAAGCCGTGCGGTTGCGGCCACGCCCATTAGGGCGAGCTGCACGAAGAGAAATACCGGCCGTAGCGTGGGCTTCAGTCCACGTGCGGCTCCCTGTCGCGTGGACTGAAGTCCACGCCACATTTTCAGGCGTCGGCCGGCGGGACGTTATGTCCTGCCGCTCGCCTATGCGGCGGAGTTCAAGTCTAAGCCCGGCGCCGGCCATATATTGTCTCCACCCATTCACCAAGGAGACGCGCATGGCCAAGAAAATCCTCATTCTCACCGGCGATTTCGTGGAAGACTACGAAGTAATGGTCCCGTACCAGGCGTTGACGATGCTGGGCCATACCGTACATGTCGTCTGCCCGAACAAGAAGGCGGGGGATCTAATCGCGACGGCAATCCACGACTTCGAGGGGCACCAGACCTACACCGAGAAGCCCGGCCACAACTACACGCTCAACGCCAACTTCAGCGACGTCGTCTCCGATGCCTACGACGCATTGATCCTGCCAGGCGGCCGGGCGCCGGAGTACCTGCGGCTCAATCCGCGCGTCATCGAGATCGTGAAACAGTTTGCAGTCAAGAACAAGCCGATCGCAGCCATTTGTCACGGCATGCAACTTCTGACGGCGGCAGACGTGGTGCGCGGCAAGAAGTGCACGAGCTATTGCGCGGTGGGGCCGGAGATTACGCTGGCGGGAGGCAAATATGTGGAAGTGCCGGTCGATCAAGCCGTCGTCGATGGGAATCTGATCACGTCGCCGGCCTGGCCATCGCATCCGGCACTGTTGGCGAAACTGCTGCAGGCGATGGGGTGACAACGTTTACGTTTAGCGCTCGCATGGCGCCATGCGAGCGCTAAACGTAAACGGCAGATTAGCGTTTCGAGAACTGGAAGCTGCGGCGAGCGCCCTTGCGGCCGTACTTCTTGCGTTCCTTCATGCGGCCGTCGCGGGTCAGGTAGCCGGAGTCGCGGAGTTTTTTGACCATGCCGCCGGCGGGGCCTTCTTCGCCTTGGCCTTCACTTTCGGCGGCCTGGCTGAACATGTTCTTGAGCGCGCGGGCCATGCCCTGGCAGATGGCGCCGGATTGCCCGGTGAACCCGCCGCCGTGGGCGAGAACGCGGACATCTACCTTGGCCGTCATCTCGCAAAGCTTGAGCGGGGCCAAGACGGCGTTGCGGTCCTTAGTCTCGGTGAAATACGATTCCAGCGCCCTGCCATTGATCGTCAGCTTGCCGGCGCCGTCGACGATGCGAACGCGGGCGACGGCGGTTTTGCGTCGCCCCGTGCCCAGATACGATTTCTTCTTCGCTGCGGTTTCTGCCACGTGCGGTCTCCGTCGTCACCCCGGCAATCTCGTAGGTTAGGCTTTCCAGCCTGACGTCAGGCTGGAAAGCCTGACCTACGCGCGGGGCTTGGGATTACATCTTGAATTCCTTTGGCTGTTGAGCTTGATGCGGGTGCTGCGGGCCTTTGTAGATCTTAACCTTTTCCAATTGCTTGCGCCCCAGGCGCGACCGCGGCATCATGCGCTTGATGGCAGACATGATGATGCGTTCGGGGTGCTTGTCCATCAATTCGGATGCCGGGATGATCTTTTGACCGCCCGGATAGTGCGAGTAGGACTGATACGTCTTTTGCTCGAGTTTGCGGCCGGTGAACTTCACCTTCTCTGCGTTGATGATGATGACGTGGTCGCCGGTGTCCTGATGCGGAGTGTACTGCGGGCGATGTTTGCCGCGCAAGATCGTCGCCACGGCGGCGGCGAGTCGTCCGACCACCAGATTGGACGCGTCGATCACGTACCAGTGCTGTTCGAAGTTCGTCGGATTTCCAAGGGCGTCGGTCTTGGCCATGAAGCTTGACATTGTTCGCTCTCAAATCTTCATATTCGTGGAAATATATACGATAGAAGGCGTGCGGAGATCGTCAATACCGGATTCTTCGTTTAGCGCTCGCTGGGCGGCATATGGTTTCCCGGCGCCATGCGGACGCCAATCGAGGAGGACAAAACATGGCTCACGGCACGTTCCGCGTCGGCGATCTGACGGCGATCATCGGCGACAACTCAGCCCACGAACAGCACCGCGCCGGCTACAACGGTTTATGGAGCCTGACACATCGCACCGAGGCGGCGAATCTCTTCGTGCCGATCGTCGCCGGGCTCAACTTCGAACACATCTTCGACGGTGAACGCTTCGACCGGGATCGCTCGAACACGATTTTCTTCGAGCCGCGCAACGCGCGCATGACGTATCGCAGGGTATCCGACAGCGAGGCGGAGCTGCATCAGCCGCCGACGCCGACGTTTGCGCTGGAGAGCTGGACCCGATTCGCCCTGGTCGCGCCGCATTACGTGGACATGACGTTCCGCTGTGTCGCCACCAAGCACACGTTCGCCAACAACTACATCGGCCTGTTCTGGGCCAGCTACATCAACGCCCCCGACGACAAGAGCATGTACTTCCGCCATGGGCGACAGTGGCATCAACTCTGCACGCAAAGGCATAACGACGAGAGCACCGTTCGGCACACCGACGACAAGCTGGAGTTACGCTTTCACAAGGACTTCCCGCAGTGCCTGTTCCGCAACTATTCGCCGATGCGCTACGACGAGCCGTTCTTTTATGGGCTGTATCGCAACCACGTCGCCATCGTCATGTTTGACCGCACCGAGGGGATTCGCTTCACGCATTCGCCGTCGGGCGGGGGAGGCAACGCGGAACGGCAGACGACAAATCCCGCCTGGGATTTCCAATATTTGGTGCCGCGCTACGAAGTAAAAAGGGAGTACCGCTTTCGCGTGCGCCTGGCGTATCGACCGCGCTGCGACCGGGCCGAGATTCTGAAGGAAGTGGCGGCGTGGCGCATGGCATTGAAGCAGGCTGAAGTGTAGCCGGCGTTCGTGGAACGGCCGCGCGCGGCGTTCTGCGAACGCCGGCTCAACGAAAGGACCTACCATGACAAACAATACGACCGAACCGACCCAACCGACGCCCAAACGCCACGCCCTTGGCTTGCCCGGCGGCAGCGTGCGCGCCATCCACGTCATCGGCATCATCGGATTGGTCTGCGGAATCATCTTACTCCCAGGCCAACATACGATCCCGCCGTACCTTATCTATTTGCTGTTCCTGATGATCGGCGGGTACTTCGCGGCACACGGGGTCAGCATCTCGGCGCCGGCCGAACCGTCGCCACTGTATCTGCCGGGCGGCACTGTTCGATTCATCATCGTCGCCGCCTTGGTCGGCTGCATCGGCTGGAAGCTTTACCAAGACCAGCAAGGGTTAATCGACCAATTCGCGCGATCACTCGACGACCTCAAGAAAGAACCGGTGTTGCCGTTAATCATTCTGGGCGGCTTTATTCTCGGGGTGATTATCGCTGCCGTGCTTCGGCAATTGGATCCGGCGCACGTCTATCGCGATTTCGAGGCGTGGATTTCCCTGATTGCTTTGGTGGGAATCGTGGCCGCGGCGGTCATTCATTTGGTGGTCGACCCAAGCCTTGGGCTGGAACAGAAACTCTATCTGCCGATGTGGGAGAGTTTCGTCGGCGGCGTGGTGGCGTTTTACTTCGGCGAGCGCTGCTAGTGCGTCGTCTCCCATGGATGGATGGAAGTAGGGCGCGTGAAAAGCACCGTGCGTGGGGAGAGGCGCGTTTCACGCACCCTACAAGTCAGATGCGGCGGCGGCACAGCCCGGGTTGAGCATCCTCGACACATCTCAAACATGGGAGATCTGACCCGATTGTAGCCAGGCTCCCAGCGGCGCACTACCTCACGTAGCGCCGAGGGGGTGCACGACATGGTTTGCAAACGGCACGGGAGGGCGAGGCTCCTGCCGAGCCGCGAGCCCGCGAAATACTCGATTTCGGACGAGTATCCTGTCGCTTCCGGCTCGGCAGGAGCCTCGCCCTCCCGAAGCAGGCCACGCAGACCATGTCGTGCACCCGCGCCGAGGTGATGTGTCGTGATGCTCCGACTCCGATCGTGACAATGTGTCGTCTCCGGTGGCCGCCCTCTTGTGCACAGCTCCGTCCGCGGTCCGTGAACCGACCCAGACCACGGCATGTGCCGCGCCGGGCATACATTCGCGCATTCTTACTCCTTCTCTCGCTACTGCCGAGTTACGCACCGTCAGGTAGCTCCATAAGATGACCCGGCCATCATCTCCCTCGGAGGCCGGTCATGTCATTCCCAATCCGCCGCGATTGGCCGCTCATCCTCATCGCTCTGGCGTTCGTCGCGGCATCGGCAAACGCGGGGGACGACGCCAACTTTCGCAGGCCAAAGGACGATGCCGAGCTGCGCTATTGGCTCGAGAACATGGTTTGGCATCACAAGTTCACCGAAGCCGAGATCACTGCGGCGACCGGATTGAGCAAAATCGAGATTGGCGCCGCCCTGAAGCGGTTCGACATCCGCGCCGCCACGAAGCCACGCCGGCCCGCCGACCGGCCGTTGCTGGTGCTACCCTATCCGGGCGGCCGGCACCCGCGCATTGGGTTTCTCGAAGGCGCCATCCGTCCCCAGCGCGAGACCAAGGTCAGCGTCTTCACCCCCTGGGACGATTCGAGCTACGTCGTCGTCGATGTGCCCGAGGCGATCTTCTCCAATCTCGGGCTCACCTATCTCGCACACACCCATGTGCCGACGATCTGGGAGAAGCAGAAGGTCGAGTTGGAAAAGCTCGAATGGAATCGCCGAGCCGACGGCACGCTCGACATCGAACGCCGCCTGCCCAACGGCATCGTGTTCGGCGCCAAAATCGCACCGAGGCGAACCGAAGTGCGCATGGAGCTTTGGCTCAAGAACGGCACGAAGGAAAAGCTCACCGAAATGCGTGTGCAGAACTGCGTGCTTCTCAAGGGCGCCAAGGGATTCGATGCGCTGTCAAACGACAACAAGGTGTTCGCTCCCCCCTATGCCGCGTGCAAGTCGGCCGACGGCAAGCGCTGGGTCATCACGGCCTGGACGCCGCACCAGCGTTCGTGGGGCAACGTGAAATGCCCGTGCCTGCATTCCGATCCTCGCATCCCCGACTGTGCGCCCGGCGAAACCCAGCGCCTTTCCGGCTGGCTTTCGTTCTACGAGGGGGACGATATCCAGGCCGAGTTGCGCCGCATCGACCAGACTGGTTGGCGCGGTCTTCCGGCGAAAGACCCCCAGCGCCGCCGCGTGCTGATCGAAACCGACGCCGGCGGCGATCCGGACGACGAACAGTCGATGGTCCGCTTTCTGCTCTACGCCAACGAGTTCGACATCGAAGGCATCATTTGCACACTCGCCAAGGCGCGCGACAAGGAGAACCTCAACCCCGAACGCACCGGACTCGGCATCATCCGCAGGCAGCTCAAGGCGTACGGCGAATGCCATGCCAGCCTGGTCGAACACGACACCCGCTATCCGACGAAGGACCACCTGTGGCAGCGCACCGTCGCGGGCTATGCCGGCGACGCCGGCGTGAAGCGGATCCTGGTGGCCGCCGACACAGACGATCCTCGACCGATCTGGCTGTGCAACTGGGGCACCGGGCACGATTCCGACGAGAGCAGCTTCAAGCTCGCTCTCGACCGCGTGCTCAAGGAACGCGGGCCGGCTGGGTATGCCAGGTTCAAGTCCCGTTTCCGCCTCAGCTCGGCCGATCGCTTTGGCGAACACATGCGTCGCGAGCCCGCTTTTCCCATCTGGGTCGACACGTTTCGCCCCGAGCTTGAAGGCAAGCGCTGGTATCATCGCTTCGCCCCGCTGACGGCCAAAGCCGGCGGCTTCGACGTGAAGCGCGATGTCCTCACCGGCCACGGCCCGCTCGGCGCCCTGTATCCGACCAACACCGGTTTGTCGCCGCAGAAGGAAGGCGACACCATGAGCTTCCTTTATCTCGTGCCGACCGGCATGAACGATCCGATGCAGCCGACCTGGGGAAGTTGGGCCGGACGCTATGGCCTGAACGAGAAGGACGCCCCTCGTCCGCACTACTGGGCGAATCAGAAAGATCACTGGGAGAACACGACGCACCGCGACAACACGCTCAAGCGCTGGGCCGTGCACCTGCAGAACGATTTCCGCGCTCGCTTGAAATGGTGTGTGAAGCCGACGAATCAGGCCAACCATCCCCCAGGCCGCACTGTCAGGGGGACGCATCGAGCAATATCCTTTTCGCCGAAGCGCCAGTCGGACAGCCGTATCGTCTGAGCGCCGCCGGCACGACCGATCCCGATGGCGATCGCCTTAGCTATCGCTGGTACGTCTACCCCGAGGCGGGAAGCTACACCGGCCAAACATCGATCGCCGACAGCGCAAAGCCGCAAGCAACGCTCGCCGTCCCCGCCGACGCCAAGGGCCGCACCATTCACGTGATTCTGGAAGTCACCGACGACGGCGCACCCGCGTTGACCCGCTACCGTCGCGTGATCGTGACCGGTTCGTAGAAATGGCTCGATCCACTGAATTGTCTTACCGTGGTTCGGGCTGGGCCGCTACCCGAAGGAAAAGCCTCGTCGCACCAAAGGTGCGCAATGCCAAAGCCCACGGCGAAAGTCGTGGGTTTCTGCGTGATATCAATACTCAGCCCCGATGCGGCGACAGAAAGCCGACCCGGGCTTGCTAGCCCGCCCCTCCGGGGCTTTTTGGAAATGTACTTGAAAAAGGGCTCGCAGTCGATTCGCTGACGATTCAGGCACAGATCAGTGAACGACCTGGCGAATGATCTGGCCGCGGCTCAGCGGAATCGGGCGATTGAAGCTGTCGTGAATCTCGGTGTCGGGGGCAAAGCCGAGGCAGTGGAAGATGGTGGCGGTCAGGTCTTCAGGGCGGACGCGGCCGTCGCGGGGCTGGGCGCCGATGCGGTCGGAGGCGCCGTACACCGTCCCGCCGCGAATGCCGGCTCCGGCGAGGGCGACGCTGAACACCGGGCCCCAGTGATCCCGCCCGGTTCGAGCATTGTAGCGCGGCGTGCGGCCGAACTCCGCCATGCACACGATCAGCGTCTCGTCCAACAGGCCGCGCTGCTCCAGGTCGTCGATCAAGGCCGCGAACGCGTGGTCCATCGGCGGCACGAGTACGTTGCGCAGGCGGTTCGGCTCGTCGGTGTGCGAGTCCCAGCACGGGTTGTCTGATGGCTCGTTCGGCCCGCGATACCAGTTGACCTGCACGAGCGATACGCCGGCTTCAACCAGGCGCCGCGACAGCAGCACGCTCTGGCCGAAGGGGCTGCGGCCATAGCGTTCGCGCATGGCCGGCGGCTCGCGTTCGAGATCGAACGCATGCCCGGCCTCGGCGCTGCGGAGCATGTCGAACGCTTGCTGGGTGTTGCGGTCGTAACGCTGGCCGACGCGATCCGCCAACTGAAGTTGTTGATTGACGGCGTGCAGCAAGCGATGGCGATCGTCGAGCCGGCCCGACGGCAGATCGGCGGCGAGGCTGAACTCGCTGACGCGCATTGTGGCCGCGCCGGGCTCGCAGCGCAACAGCCAGGGATCAGCCGACTGGCCTAAAAAGCCGGAGTCTTGGCCTGGCCATACCGAGCCGTCGGTGTTGAAGATACGATGCGGCAGCCGAACGGCAGCGGGAATCAGCCGCCGTTCGCCGGCCCGCGCTTTTTGCACGATGGCGCCGAGCGTGGGCCAATTGTTCGGCGCGCCCGGATTGGCGTTCTCGACGTTCTGCGGCGCGTGCGGGATGCCTGTCATCATGTAGTAGCCGCTCGACGAATGGGCGCTGTCGCCAGTCGAGACGGCTCGGAGAATCGCGATCTTGTCCATGCGCTGAGCGAGCCGGGGCATAAGCTCGCAGATCTGAATGCCCGGTACGGACGTGGCGATCGGGCCGAACGGACCGCGAACTTCGGGCGTCGCGTCCGGCTTCGGATCCCACGTCGAATGCTGCGGCGGCCCACCCATCAAGAAAAGAACGATGCACCGACGCGCCGAACCACGTATGGGGCCGGTTGACGCTGATAGCAGCGCCGGCAGCGACAGTCCGAGCGCTCCGATGCCGCCGATGCGCAACATCTCGCGCCGTGTCAGTTTGTCGCACAATCGCGGTCCGTTTGTCAGCAGACGGAGCATGACAAATCCTCCGAAATCGAGGCGCACAGTCGTACCTTATCTTATCGGCCAGGCCGTGATCGATTCCAGTGAAATCGGCCACCCAATCTCACAAGAACGTCGGCATCGGCCAAAGATCGAGGTAAACGTAAACGCCGAAGGCGATGGCAAGCAGGCCGGCGAACGCGGCGAGGAGCCAGGGAATGCTCTTGCGCTGCACGCCGATGGCGAGGGTGGCGATGGTGACGCCGGCCTGGGCGAGGAGCATGGCCAGCATGTACATCTTGCTGCGGAACAGGTGCTTGTCGGAGCGAGCGCTATTGAGCATCACCTGGGCTTCGTAGAGAAACGCGGCGTCCTGGTTGCTGCGGGCGTCGTCTTCGTAACGCCGGGCGCCGAAGGCATGGCGCGCCGCCTTGTAATCTCCCTGCAACCGGGCGTTGTTGGCGCGAAACATGTCGGCGAGGCGTACGAGCTCCTTGTGCATCTCCTCAATCGACCCGGAGGTGCCCGGCTGAGCGTCCTTTGCTTTCGCGGTCGTCTTTTTCAAGAGCGGTTTCAAACCCGACGCGATTTGCTCGTAGGCGTGCACGATGGCGGTTTGCTTGGCGAGGAGGGCGTCGAGTTCTTCCAGAACGTTTTCAATGCGTTTGCCACGATCGTAGACCTCCTCGGCCTTGGCGTCGGCGTCCTTGATGGCCTGGTTGAGCGTTTCATCGTCGAGCTTGACGGCTTTCGGGCCGATCTCGCTTTCGTGCTTGCGTTTCTTGATGTCGGCGATGACTTCCTTGAGCAACGCGGCTTGCTCGGTGCTGGTCTCGGGCTTGCCGGCGTCGGAGACGTCGGCTTTTTTTGCGGATTTGCTCTTGGCCGCGGACTTTTTGTTTTGCAGCGCCGCCAGAGCATCGGGCACGTTGTCCGCCTCAAGCATATGGCGTGCCCCCTTCCAGCCGGCCGCGGGAGGATACAGGGCCGTTTTGGTGGTGGCGGCCAGTTTCTCCGCGTCATCGTGAAGCGCTTTCAGGGCCGCGCCGAGCTTCGTCAGGGCCACAACGTGATCCTTACTAAGGACCGAGGCGTCCTTGTCCGCCGTTCGATCACCGACCAAATCGCGGGCGCTCTGCAACTCGTCGGCAAGCTCTTTCGCGGCATCGATCAGCGTGTCGCGATGGAACATGCGCCGGCTCTGAGCGGCGAGCAGGTCGGCGTTTCCCTCCATGATCTGCCCGCGAATGCGTTTGGCTTGGAAGAAGCCCCACTGATCACCGACCTTTGACTGGTTCTGGCTGGCGACGGCGCGGAAGTACTGGGCGTTCGTCATCTCGCCCGTCGAGCGCCCGATCATGAACGTGGCAATCACCGTCAGCAACACCGGCGTGCTGGTGACAATTAGCTCGAAGCTCGACTGCGCCTCTTCCGGCGCCGGCGTCGCGGCAGGTTGGGCAGGGGTATCCATAATCGCTCTTCCTTTCGTTTGATCCCTTAAAACACGCATCCCCGCGCTCGCTGACGGTCCTGCCGACGCAGCATGTTCGTTTTGGAGTGACAGGACTGACGCCGACTGGACATCGATTACGGCCAACAAATCCGCGAGATCAAGGCGCGAGTTGTCGGCGTTTCGATCGTTCTTATCCACCTGCAAAGAACTTGCTTGATGCAGCTCCATACGTGAATCAAACATTCGCGGATTCGGCGCACACACCCAATCCCCCCCCTAGGTCGTGTGGACAATCGCTGGATAATCTAGACACTGTAGGTCGGCTCTCCAGAGTCGTCCTTGACGATGACGTCCTTTTCGGATGGCTCTGGACAGCCGTCTACGGAAATCAACGCCGAGAGCGGTACTGGCAGCACGCCTTATGCGAGTGCCCAAATATCCAAAGCTTCCCAGCTATTGTCCACACGGCCTAGTGATAATGCAACGAATCCCGCGATCTTTGTTGTTGCTGCCGCGCTTGCGTTCCGCTTTCCGCCACGATCTGGTTAGCGATAAAGGTCCGTGCGGACCCGGCGGATCATCGGCCCGTGATACGCTGGCTTCGCGCCGAACCTCGGTTTTTCCGCGGCGCGAGCCATCGAAAACGCCAGTGGATCACGAACACACACATACCCAGAGCCGGAAACTCTTCGACAAGTCGACTATTGCCATCAACTTGCACGCCGCCCAGCGGGCCGGTGATATGCGTCAAAAACCCCTGCAACGAATTTTTTCGACGCAAGTTCTGAGCATTCATCACGATGGCCCGATTCGTTGCACCCACCCACTCACCCCCCCCTTGCGAGATGCAATGAATCCGACCCGAAAAAGGGGGCGGGAGCAATAGTGATCGAGCGCATGTAGAACTCGGGTCAACTGGGAAAAGTATGATGATTCTCGACAACCGACATGTCGTCGCTGGCGCATGGAGTGCCTCCTTGCCCATGGGCCGCAGATTGGAATCGGGATCCAATTTGCCAACAACGGTCCATTCTGCCTATGTCTCCATCAGATGAGGTTGAACTTGGCGCGAATCTCCGGCATGGCTATACGATGACGCAAAACTTGATACATGTCTGGATTCGGGGGATCGCCATGATGGCCTGCTCGACGGTCCGGATAACCGTCTGGTTGAGTGGATTTCTCGTGGTGGCAAGCTTCGCGTGCAGGGGGATGGCGCAAGACCTGCCGCCGCGCCTGCCCCGTTTGGCGGCCCCGGTGACCGCGACGACGCCGATGGCCGAGCAACCCGAGAAGGTCCCCGCGCCGATGGTGAAGAAGGATTCGCTCGAGGCGATCCTCAAGGCCGATCCCGAGCTGCGCAAGGAACTCGAAACCGTCATCGAGACGATCGTCAAGCGGCGCGATGCGGAGAAGAAGAACGCGGATGAGGCCAAGAAGAAGGCGGACGAGGAGCAGAAGAGCGCCGAAGCGATCATGAAGCAACAGGATGCCATCACGCCAAGCGGGCATCACGATTTCCACATGAATCTGCCGATCCTTTTCGATTCGATGCATCCCTTTCCCGATCCGCTGAAGAAGTCATCGAAGTGGTACGACAAGTTCTCCATTCGCGGTTACACGCAGATCCGCTTCGATCGCACCCTCAACACGGATGAAGGGAGCGCCGAACCGAACGTGTTCGGCGACCGCGGCATCAACGGCAGAGCAGAGAACTTCTTCATCCGCCGGCTCCGTTTCATCTTCTCGGGTGAGCTCAACGAGCACCTGTTCTTTTACATTCAACCCGACTTCGGCTCGACCGTGCAGGGGGTCACCGGCTCCACCAACTTCGGGCAGATGCGCGATGCCTATGCCGATATTTACGTCGACAAGGAGCAAGTCCATCGCTTCCGCGTCGGGCTTTCCAAAGTTCCTTATGGCTGGGAAAATCTGCAGTCGAGCATCAACCGCATTCCGCTGGACCGGACCGACGCGATGAACACAGGCGTCGCGCCGAACGAACGCGATCTCGGCATTATCTACTACTGGACGCCGGTGGATAAACAGAAGCTGCTCAAAGCCCTGGTCGACAGCGGCTTGAAGGGGAGTGGCAATTATGGCATCTTTGGCATCGGCGTCTACGATGGCCAAGGGGGATCGGTTCCCGAGGCGAATCTCAACCTGCACGCCGTGGCTCGTCTTACCTGGCCGGTGCAACTCGATTGGTCGAACGGGCAAGTAATCGAAGCCAGCATTCAGGGGTATCGCGGGGAATACGTGGTCACCGGCGGGCCGATTCGCGCCCTCGGGCGCGGACCGGCCATCACACCGCTCGGCACGGGCGGAACCGCCGGCATCCTCGAAGAACGAGTGGCCGCCACCTTCGTCTTCTATCCTCAGCCCTTCGGCCTCCAGGCGGAGTGGCAGGTCGGCAAGGGACCAGGACTTAACGACGCGCAAACGGACGTCATCAGCCGTCCGATCAGCGGCGGCTATGTCATGGGCATGTACCGCTGGGACACTCATCGCTTCGGCATCGTCATGCCCTATTGCCGCTGGCAACAGTTCAGCGGTGGATATCGCAACGTCGTGAACGCTCCCTACGGCCATCAGCGCCAACTTGACCTCGGGGTTGAATGGCAGATCTTCCAACAATTGGAATTGACGCTTGAATACAGCATGGTGAATACGCCCAATTTCACCGCCAACAGTGCAGCCAATGCTCGCTCCTTCAACGACTTCGAGGGCTCCATGTTCCGCGTGCAGCTTCAGTTCAACTACTAAGCGGGTTGAACGAACCAAGGAGGCTCGCGAGGGATTGCCGATCTTCGTCGAGAAACGCGAGACGGAGCGCATGTAGAACTGGAGCCAATGAACCGGAAAAGGGGTCACGAGTGGATTTGATAAGTATTTATTCGCATAGACATATTACGTACTAAAATGACTCCCGACCCTTTTTCTGGACCAGCGCCGGCGACTTTATCAGCCTCGACGACAATTTGGCCGGCAAGCTCGTCTACACACCGCCGGAAGATGAAACCGGCGAGGCGCTCGATTCGTTCACCTTCCAGGTTCAGGACGACGGCGGCCCGGAAAACGACGGCATCGACCTCGACCCGACGGCGCGTATGATGACCATCAACGTTGGCTAGAGGGATGGCGACGGCGTATCACTTCACGAAGGTTGACGAGGTGGACAGATGCCGCGATCTGCGTATTCTCTGCGACTTTCCACCTTGTTTCGCGTCATCGCTTTCCTGACGTTGCTCGTGTGCCCGTCGCTGGTCTCGGCCCAACAGGCGTTGCCGACGTATAAGCAATGGCGGCTAGCTTGCGCCAAGTTGCCGGCGAATCGGGAACTCCGGGGCAGGCTGCCGGACAAGAAGGTGCTGCCGCTGCCGGCGTTCGCCGACTTCGATCGGGCGCTCGACGCCTATATGCGTCTGGAGCGCGCGGGGCCGCTCGCCGATGCGAAGGCGTGGGTCGACAATCCGCCCAATCCGAAGGTATTCTTCGATTTCGCCAATACCTGGTACGGCGGCAAGGAGGGCCCGTTCCAGCCGTTCGCGGCCAAGCTGGTCCTGCCCAACGACGCCATTGCGCTCATCATGGGCGATCTGCATGGGGACGTGCGTTCGCTCTTGTGCGTGTTGGATGAACTGAACGATCGCAAGATCCTCGACGGGTTTCAGTTCCGCGACACGAAGCACCGGTTCATGTTTCTGGGCGACTTCACCGATCGCGGCGCGTACGGGACCGAGGTCCTGTACACGCTGTTCCGCCTCAAGTTGGCCAATCCGGATCGCGTCTATTTCGCTCGCGGCAACCATGAGGACATCAACATCGCAGCGCGGTACGGGTTTCTCGACGAACTTCAGGCCAAATACGGACAGCAAGCGAACATCACGAAAGTCATGCGGTCCTACGATCTGATGCCAGTCGTCTATTATGTCGGCAACGACAGCGATTTCCTGCAGATGAACCATGGCGGCATGGAACCCGGCTATGATCCGCGCAAGCTGCTGGCGGCTGCCGGGTCGCTCCGCTTTCAACTGCTCGGCCAGCTTCGGCAGAAAACGTATCACGCAGCCCGAGCCGGTTGGCTGGGCAACGATCCTCGCGTCAAGGACTTGGCAGACGAGCACTTCCGCGATTTCACGCCCGAAGCGCCGACGATGCCGCGCAGCATCGGCTTCATGTGGAACGACTTCACGGTGTTCGCCGACGAACCGGCGCTGGGCTACGAGCGGTCGCTGGTTTTCGGCGCCAAGCCGACGCGGCGAATTCTGGCTGACGCGAGCACCGACAGCGTACGGGTCCGTGCCGTGGTGCGGGCCCACCAACACGTGGCCGCGCTGAATCCGCTCATGAGTCGCCTGGTCGCTTCGGACGGCGTCTATCGCCACTGGCAGGAAAACGAATCGAGCGCCGACGCGGAGAAATCGGTTAACGAGATTCGCCGTCAACTTCGCCCGGACCAGACCCGTTCAATTCCCGACGGCTCGGTCTGGACCTTCAACGTCACGCCCGACAGCGTCTACGGCGTCGGCACTCAATGCAACTTCGCCACGGTCGGCATGCTGAAGCTGGCGCCCGCGTTTAAGGATTGGCGAATGAGTGTGGTGCGGATTCAGGTGTTTTGAGACATCGTCAAAAAAGCCGGTGCCCCTGACAGGTGAAGCTCCCGACACCTTTTCTATTCAGCGTGAAGGTCAAGCATGGAAAGAGTGTACCTGGAAACATCGTTGATCAGCTATCTGGTCGCTCGCCCGAGTCGTGACCTGCTTGTTGCCGCGCACCAGCAAGTTACGCAGGAATGGTGGACGAATCGCCGGAGTCAGTTTGAATGCTCTGTTTCCCAAGTCGTTATCGACGAAGCCTCACTTGGCGACCCAGCCGAGGTACAAAAACGGCTCGCGATCGTCAGCGTCCTGCCGGCGCTTGAAATCACGGCGGCGGCGGCTGGGGCGTTGACCGAGGCCATCATGTTAGCGGGCATGCTCCCCGCGCACGCCGTTGGTGACGCCGCACACGTTGCTGTAGCGGCCGTCCACGCCACTGATTATCTGCTAACATGGAACTGTAAGCACTTGGCAAACGCGCAGATAGCACGGAGAATTGCGCTTGTGTGACAGGTTAGGACACCAGATGCCGATCATATGCACGCCCGAGGAATTGATGGGAGAATAGCCATGTGGGAAGATCCAATCGTGGCGGAAGTTCACCGCACACGCGAAAAGCTCGCCGCACAATTCAATTACGATATCAAGGCGATTTTTGCCGATTTGATGAAGCGTCAGGTGTCGCTGGGCGCTAGGCTTGTCGCCCCGAAAAAACGAGCCGAGCAAACGGTTGAATCAGGATCTGACGAAGCCACGTCCACCGACGCGGCCCCAGCCGCTTAGCAGAGCATTATCTTGGGCTCATCCATGCCAGCTCTCGGCACTGTTGGAATCCTGGTTCGCGTCACGCCGTGGGATGATCTGCAGTTCGGCACCCCGAGGGCACAGCCTCTGTAGGCTATCCCCGGATGTCACGCTTTGGCGAAGTGATGGTCGCCGAATTGTAGGGCGGCTTGCCCAACGCATTTCTCCGGCTGATTTTCTCTATGGTCTCTGCGCCTCCGTGGTGAACAATTCGGACGACCGGAAGTCGCACAAAACGACGGCGATTTGCTACACTGTCAGTGCTGCCTCATCTCGAATCTGAAAGGGGCCACGTCATGACTATCGTGCGAAGCGTTTTGGCAATTGTGATCGGTGCAGTCTTCGCCGTCGTCGTCATCAGGGCCGTGGAGATGGCGAACTTCGTCCAATATGGGCCGTCGGCGGAGAAACCGATCGCGGAGCGATTGGAGATCATGCAGAAGATGAAGAAGGAAGATCCGGACGCGATGAAGGCGTGGATGGAGTCACTGCCGACAAGCGCGATGGTGATGGTGGTGGTGTCGTATGGGCTGGGCGCTTTTTTGGGCGGCGCGCTGGCTGGGCTGATCGCGAGTTGTTGCCGAATGACGCATGCGGGGATCATCGGTGGTCTTGTATTGGCGGGCACGATCTACAATTTCATCGACATGAAGAATAAGCTTGGATTCTCGCACCCGGACTGGATGATCATCGCCGGGCTGTTGGCGCCGTTGGCGCTGGCATTGCTGGCGGGCTCCATTGTAACGCAAGTTTGGGCGCCGCCCCCGGAACCGCAACCCACTCCTCCCGCGAGCGAGACATGAGATACGCCATCGCAATCTGGACCGTTTTGATTGTCGCGTCGATGAGCCGCGCAGAGCCCCTGTCGGCCGGCGCCGCGCGCATCGACATCACGCCGCCGACGGGGTTTCCGATGTGGGGCTACGCCGCCCGCAAGGATGCGCCGAGCAAAGGCGTGCGCGATCCGCTGTCCGCACGCGCCGCCGTCCTCGCCGTCGGCAAGACCAAGCTCGCCTTCGTCAGTCTCGACCTGGGGCGAGCGCCGACTCGCGAGAGCATGGCCAACATCCGCAAGTCGCTCAAGGACGCCACGCAGATCGAGACCATCTTTCTCGTCGCCACGCACACGCATCACGGCCCCGTGCTCGAACTTCGCGACTGGCCTAGCAAGGACAAGCCGTACGTTCGCACCCTCGAAGAAAAAATCGTCAAGGTCATCGTCGACGCCGACAAGAAGCTCGAACCGGCCAAGCTCGGCATTAGTGCTCACGAGGTTCCCTTCAATCGCAACCGCCATTCGAAACGAGCCGATCGGCCCGTCGACAAAGAGATGATCATCATCCGCATCGACGACGCCAAGGGAAAGCCGATCGCGCACCTCGTCAACTTCGCCGCGCATCCGACGATGCTGCCGTGGAAGCTGTTCGAGTTCTCGCACGACTATCCCGGGTTCTTCGCCAAACATGTCGAGACGGAGTTGGGCGGCCTTTGCCTGTTCTTGCAAGGGGCCGAGGGGGACCTGTCGGCCAATCCGCAAGGCGCGGGCGGTCCGGAGAAGTTCGGCGAGACGATCGGCAAGTTCGTCGTTGAGAAGAGCCGGGCCATCAAGTGCGAACTCGCGGAGCCGAGGAAGCTGCAAGCCAAGGAGCGCGACTTCAAGTTCCGCGCCCGCATCGACATCAGCAACCCGCTCGTCTACGCCGCCTATGCCATTGCATTCTTCCCGGGCATCGTCGATCACTTCGAGCGCGAATACCGTGAAGGCGTGCGGCCGCACATGACCACGGCGCTGCTCGATGGCCGAGTCGGCTTCGTCGGCGTCTCCGGCGAGCTTTTCACGAGCCATGCGATCAACCTGAAACGACGCGCGAGGCTCGAGCACTTGATGGTGTTCGGCTGCTGCAACGATTATCACCAGTACTTCCCGACGATCGAAGCGGTCGCGGAGGGCGGTTACGGAGCGGACACGACGGTTTCCCCGGTCGAAATCGGCGCCGGCGAACGCATGATGGATCAGGCGCTGATGGACTTGCTAGAACTCCAGGGCAAGATTCGACAAATGCGATAGCGAAGTACGCAACGCCGCCTCCGTTGCACGCCCCTCGCTGGCGCTCGGGCTCGGACCGTTATTCCTTCCGGTTCTTTTTGCGATTCTTCGCATAGCCTGCCGCCAACTCGGCCATCAGATCATCGAGCCGATCCATCAAACGTTTGTGCTTGCGCGGTGCGTGCGTGGCCAGGGCGTAGGCGGTCAGGATCGGCAGGAACACCGTGGAATCGACGTAGCAGGTGACGGTGTCGGGGAGCTGATTGGGATCGACCTTGCCCCAGGTCATCGCCTCGGACGGCGTGGCCCCGGAGAGGCCGCCGGTATCGGGGCGAGCGTCGGTGACTTGCAAGAAGTAGTCGTGGCCCGCTTCGTCCAGGCCGAGCACTTCCTGGATTTGCGGCTCTGTCTGCAGCATGAAGTTCTTGGGCGACCCGCCGCCGAGGATGAAGACGCCGCTGCGGCCCTTGCTGCGCTTGGCGTCCCAGACGATGGCGGCGGACTGGTTGACGTCGCGCAAGGGATCGATGCGCAGTTGCGAGCCTTCGAGTTGCAGTGCAGCCAGGTTCATGCCGATGGAGCTATCGCCCGGCGACGAGGTGAAGATCGGCACTCCCGCCCGATACGCCGCCGCCACGAAGCTGCGGTGCTTCGCATTTCCCCCCTCTCCCCCCCGGGAGAGAGGGGTTGGGGATGAGGGGGCCCCGTCCTCCAGCGCCGCTAAATATTTCCCCACTTGATAATGAAATTCCGGCGTGCTGAACGTCTTCTGAAACGGCTCGCTGCGGCACAGCTTGCGATAGAAACGATCGGTGCCGAGCAGGTTCTCGTAATCGAAGACGATGTCGTAAATACGAATCACGTCGTGCTTGCGCAAGGCCAGGTCGTCCAGGCCCGGGCGCGACTGGTGCATCTCCATGTCGAGCGCAAAGTGCGTGTCGTGATAGAGATTGGCCCCGGTGCTGATGATCCAGTCGATGAAGCCCGCCTCGATCAGCGGCACCAGACACGAGATGCCCAAACCCGCCGGCGTCAACGCGCCCGACAGCGACAGGCCGACAGTGACGTTGTCGGCGAGCATCATCGTCGCGAAGAGTTTACACGCCTCGCGCATGCGGCCCGCGTTGTAAGAGAGGAACGCCTCATCGACGAGTTGCGTGAGCGTCGTCGCGCCGGTTACGGCCGGCGGATCGATGCGCTTGCTGCTGATCTTGTGAAGGTACTTGCGCGAGGTTTTTTTTTTCATCCGGAAAGAGTACGGGAGCGAATCGCATCGTCAATGGCCGTTTGCGGCGTAGCAAGAGCGACGCCGCAAGCGGCCCATCTCGTCATTTCAGTTCCCTGGCGCCTGCGAAGAGGATCCAGCCGTTCAAGAGACTGTCGGCTAATCCGTCCGGAACGAACAGGCGAACGTTAACGCGATCGCGGTCGCTCTGCACCTGCAACGTCTCAAGCAGGTTGATGATTGCAGGGAACGGAATCGGCGGCGCATCAGGCGGCAGGCCTTGTTGCATCAACTGTTTGAGCTGGTCGATTCCTTGCTTGCGCAGGTCGCCAACTTTTCTGACAAGCTTGTTGGCGTCGTCGCCGTTCGCCGTGGACGTCTCGACTTGGACGTCCATGCCCTGCTGGGCCCGTTCGGCCCAGGCGGTGATGTTGGTCGGGACCGGTTCGAAGCCGCTCAAGCGGAGTTCACGCTTAAGGAACTCTGGGGCATCGCCGACGATGAACGCGATCGCCTTGTCGGGAACCTTGGCGAGTCGAGCCTTGAGCACGCCGGTGAACGCGTTGGCCTTTTTCTTGGCCCGCACGTCCATCAGCGCGTCGAACACGTCGCGATCCTTGCCTTGCGGACGATCGAAGCCGGCGACGACGACGTCGGTATTGCCGACGATGGCGATCATCGGGCTGAATTTTTCTTTGACGAGCGTGATCGGCGTGTCCTTTTCGTCCTTGAGCGATTCGATCTCCAATCGCCCGCGATTCTTGTCCATCATTTTGATCAGATCGACGACCCAGGCGTGGTTTCCTTTGCCGGTGAAGCGCAGGTACATCTTCTGCTCTTCGCGTTTTTCGCTGGGGACCATGGCAAAGGCGATGCGTTCGACGCGGATGTTGCCTGACTTCTCGATGTGATCGTACATCTCCTGCTTGCCGTGCTCGGGCATGAGCTTGAGCAGATTCTTGAGCGTGTCGTTGGTGCCGGCCTTGCGGGTTTGCCGAAAATCGACGGCCATGGCGAGGGCGACGTCGGCGGGGAACCAGTTCAGGATGTCGGCGCGCAACGGCGGGTATTTCACGTCGGCCGCCTTCGTGTCGTCGAGCTTGGCTAACAGCGCGGCGGCGTACTCTTGAGCGAAGCCTTGCGAATCGTTGGCCTTCTTGCCGGATGCGATCTGCTCCAACACCTGGCGCTGGGCGGCGTACTTCGGCGATTTCTTGAGGGTCTCGCTTTCTTCCATGAGGTAACGCAGCGCCGTCAACTGCACGATCTGTTGCTTGGCGGTCTTGGCCTCATCGCCGGCATAGGCGATAGCCTTGTCGACGGAGATGTCGATCTGTCGGCTCTTGAAGTAATGCCCAGGCTGCACCAGCATGACCAGGTCGGCGTTGCTGATGCCGCCGGACATGATGGCCAGTACGAGGATTTCCGCGAAACCGAAGCCCATCATGGAAAGCTCCTATCGAAGAGGGGACGATGATCGTGCTACGCCGCGAGCGGCAAGGGATTTCATAGGATGTTGATGCCCAACGTGCCACCCGTCAGAGCCCGAAGCGAAAGCGAGGGATGTTAACGTCTCCCTCGCTAACGCTTCGGGCTCTGAGGAAAAACCGATGTCCGGATCGAGCCGCGATCATTTGGCTGAGCAATACCTGAATCAGGTCCCGTATGCGCCCTATCCGGTGCAGGAGGACGCGCTGTTGGCGTGGTTCACGGCAGAGCAGGGCGTTCTGGTCTGCGCGCCGACGGGAACGGGAAAGACACTTATTGCTCAGGCCGCCCTGTACGAGGCGCTGCATACCGGCTCGATCGCTTATTACACCACGCCGCTCATCGCGTTGACCGAACAGAAGTTCCGCGAAATGCAAGAATCGGCTGTCCGCTGGGGCTTTCGGGCCGAGGACGTCGGGCTGGTCACGGGCAACCGTCGCGTCAACCCCGACGCCCGCATTCTCATCGTTGTCGCCGAGATTCTGCTCAATCGGCTGTTGCATCCGGAAGCGTTCGATTTCGGGAACGTCTCTGCAGTAGTGATGGACGAGTTTCACAGCTTCGCCGATCTGGAGCGGGGTATCGTCTGGGAGCTATCGCTGTCGCTATTGCCGAAGCACATTCGCCTTTTGCTGCTCTCCGCGACGGTGGGCAACTCAATGGAGTTCTTGCAATGGCTCGAACGCTGCCATCAGCGGAAGCTGGAACTGGTCGAGAGCAAGGACCGCAAGATTCCATTGACGTATGTGTGGGTGGCCGATCAATTCTTGACCGAGCAGGTCGTTCTGATGGCGAAGGGGGACGCCGGCACGCGCACGCTGCCGGCGCTGATCTTCTGCTTCAATCGCGATGAATGCTGGAGCGTGGCCGAGCAGTTGAAGGGACTGCCGCTCTTGCAAGAAGCGCAAAAGACAGCCCTGCATGCCGAAGTCAACAAGCTTGACTGGACGCAAGGAGTGGGCCCGAAGATCAAGCAAATGCTGCATCGCGGCGTCGGTGTGCATCACGCTGGGCTTCTGCCCAAGTATCGCCGTGTCGTCGAGGAATTATTCAATCGAAAGCTGCTGGCGGTCGTCCTCTGCACGGAGACGCTGGCCGCAGGAATAAATCTTCCCGCACGATCGGTCATTCTGTCGTCGCTCGTCAAGGGCCCTGCGGAAAGGCAGCGCCTCATCGACGCCAGCACGGCTCAGCAAATCTTCGGCAGGGCAGGGCGACCCCAGTTCGACGATCGCGGCTTCGTCTACGCCATCGCGCATGAGGACGACGTCAAGATCCTGCGTTGGAAGGAGAAGTTCGACCAGATTCCGGAGGACACGCGTGATCCGGGCCTCATCAAGGCGAAGAAAGACCTGAAGCGCAAGAAGCCGACACGTAGCGATACGCGCACCTATTGGAACGAAAGCCAATTCAAGCAGTTGCAATCCGCCCCGCCCGGCAAGCTCTACAGCAAAGGCCCATTGCCCTGGCGCCTGCTCGCATACCTGCTGAAGGTTTCGCCGGAGGTGGCGCGCATTCGCGGCGTGATACGTAAGCGCCTGATGGACGAAGGCCGTGTCAAGGCCCAAGAACGCCACCTCGACGCCATGCTGATGACGCTGGAAAAAGCGGGCTTCGTTACGCTGTCTCCGCCGCCGTTACGGGAGGGCGAGGCTCCTGCCAAGCCGTCGTCGCCAGGCGCTCCCGGCTCGGCAGGAGCCTCGCCCTCCCAAGTCGTGATCCAGGAAGCAACGCCGACGCCGAAGCTGGATCAACTGCTCGTCTTCCGCAGTGTTCATCCGCTCTACGCAGCATTCTTGCTGCAACACCTCGGCATTGGCGATCGCGATGAACGCTTGCAGGCCTTTGAGAGTGTCCTGGAGATGCCTCGCTCGGTGCTGCGCTTCGTGCGTGTACCATTTCAGGAAGACCTGCCGCCCGGTCCGTTGGCACTCACTCGGCTCGATCTGGAACTCGTCAATCGAGGCCTCATTGCTGCGAAACCAGCGGAATCCGAGAGCGAGCCGGACGACGACGACTGGATCCCCTCGTGGCAAGAACGCGAGCAGCGCCCGCCGACGCTGGCTGAGAAGCTGCGCATGCTGTTCGACGCGACCTATCCGGACGTGACCGATGTAACGACGCAATCGGTCTGGGCCGCCGGCGAGTTGTTGCGGTTCGGAGGCAACTTCAACAAATACGTGCAGTCGCGCGACCTGGTCAAGCAGGAGGGCATCGTCTTTCGGCACGTGCTGCGACTGATTCTTCTTTTGGGCGAATTCTCGCAAGTGACGCCGGACGGCATGGACACGGCGGTTTGGCAAGCCGACCTGCGCGAACTAGGCGATCAGATGACCGCGAGCTGCCGGGACATTGATCCGACCAGCACCGACGAAGCGATGGCGCAAGCGCACGCCGCCGACGTGGTCGAAGGCGAGCACGTGTTGCCGCCGGGAACATGAGATCAGCGCATGAAGCGAACGGCAGCCAAGCTCCTTCGCTTACGCTTCAGGGGGTGCACGACATGGTCTGCGTGGTCTGCTTTGGGAGGGCGAGGCTCCGGCCGAGCCGGAAGCGACAGGATACTCGTCCGAAATCGAGTATTTCGCGGGCTCGCGGCTCGGCAGGAGCCTCGCCCTCCCGTGCCGTTTGCAAACCATGTCGTGCACCCCGCTTCAGGCTCCGATTGGAAGCGCGGTTGCAGCGAATCGTCCTTTCTGGGTAGAATAGCACCGAAATCACAAGGGGATGAAGCATGATCGCAACCGCTCCAAGTTTGCCATGGCAGGGGACGATGGCCGGTTTTCGTCGATTCAGTGTGCCCGAGTACCACAAGTTGATCGAGATCGGCGTGCTGACCGAGGACGACAATCTTGAACTTCTGGAAGGCTACCTGGTGCACAAAATGTCGCGCAACCTTCCGCATGATGGTACCATTCAAGCCAATGAGCATTTCGTGACGAATTCGCTGCCTACTGGTTGGTGCTTGCGAACGCAATGTGCAGTGACATTGCCTGACAGCGAGCCGGAGCCCGACATTGCTATCGTCCGGGGTAATTATCGCGCGTTCATGACAAAGCACCCTACCGTGAGTGATATTGGCCAATTGATTGAGGTTGCCGACTCGACGCTGCAAGGAGATCGGATCGACAAGGCGCGTATCTACGCTCGCGCGGGGATTCCGATTTATTGGATCATTAACTTGGTGGACCGCCAAATCGAAGTGTACGAGAATCCGAGCGGGCCATCGGCGGCGCCTGCTTATGCGACACGCACCGACTATCATGATGGCGATGCCGTGCCGCTCGTGCTCGATGGCAACGTCGTGGCGACGCTCGCGGTGAGCGATCTGTTGCCCTGACTTGCGCGAATCCGCCGAGCGAGCGCGACGACGCTTGCCCAAAAGAAATAGCGCTCACGTCAGGCCCTTGGCCATTTCTTCCTGAATCTGCTCGAACGGCTCGACGCCGACGGAGAGGCGAATCAAGCCGTCGCTGATGCCCTGGCGTTTTTTCTCCGCTGGGCTGGCGTAGCGATGCGATGTCGTGGCGGGATGGCTCAGGGTTGTCGTCACGTGCCCGAGCGACGGGCTGAACGGTATTCCCGGCGCCGCATGAATAAAGCGATTGACGGCATCGCGGCCGCCGGACAACTCGAAACAGAGCATGTGCCCGAATCCTCCATCGAGCACACGTTTCGCCAACTCGTGATCGGGATGATCCTCCCGGCTCGGATACCAGACGCGCGACACGCCCGATTGTTCCGCCAACCAGTTCGCCAGTTGCTCGGCATTCTTGCAGGCGGCACGCGTGCGCAATTCGAGCGTGCCCAACCCGCGTTCGGTGAGCCAGCAGTCGAACGGATTCGACGCCAGCCCCCAGATGCTTGACGTGCGATTGATGGTCGGCAACATGTCGGCATCGTTGCCCGCCACAACGCCGAGCGTGACATCGCTATGCCCCGCGATCATTTTCGTCAGGCTTTCCATGACGAAGTCGGCGCCGAGGTCCATCGGCCTGGTCAGCACCGGCGTGGCGAATGTATTGTCCACAACCAAAAGCGCGTCATGTTCATGCGCGAGATTTGCCAATGCCGCGATGTCAACGACGCGCACGAGCGGGTTCGACATTGTCTCGACAAACAGCAGGCGCGGATTGTTCTGCAGCGACGTCTCGACGGCTGACAGATCGTTGCAATCGACATACTCGGTCGCGACGCCGAATCGGCCCAGTTCTTCGGTGAAGAGTTGGACGGTTCGGCCATAGAGACGGTTGCTGGCGAGGATGCGCTGCCCTTGCTGCACGGTGGCTAGTAGGATTGCGCTGATCGCCGCCATGCCGGACCCCGTGACGACGCCCCACTGGGCCGACTCGATCTGCGCCAGCAAGGCGCCGAGCCGGCGGGCATTCGGATGAGCGTCACGCGCGTAGATATAGCCCGGCTCGCCGTCGTTCATGATGGCGTCGAGCGCATCGAGATCGGGCAGCGTGTAAACGGAGGATTGATAGAGCGGCACAACGAGCGGCTTCGTCGAGCCGAGAGAGGCTTTGTTAGATTTCGACATTTCGGGGTTCCTGAGCGAAATTGCAGATTACAGATCTCAGATTGCAGAATGGAGAACCGTTCGACAATCTGCAATCTGAGATCTGTAATCTGCGGTTCCTCAGGGGTTATTCTCACCCAGATACTTGCGCACGGCAAGCCACATGTCGCGATGCTGGCCTTCTCGGCCGGTCTGGAGACCGAGGGCGCGAGCGCGGAGTTGAGCGGGCTCTTCGTCGAGGATTTCGCCTTGTCGCAAGTAGAGGTACCACATAGCGCCTGCAAGCGAGCTGTCTTCGTCGTAAACGAATATCCCATCCTTGGCGCTTTCGCGAAGCAGTTGCACGAAATCGTCGGCCCGATCTTTGGTGACGGCTTGCGGCGAAATCTCGATCGCCACGTATCGCATGCCGCGTTTCTCAATTTGCTTTCGGTCGGCCGAATCGTCCTCGCCGAACAGGCGAATTTGCACGACCGTCTTGATGCCGTTCTGCTGCAGCCAATCGAGGCCTTCCAGCGACGGACGCAAGCCGGCGAACACTTTGTCCTTCGCCTCGGCAAACTGCGCGATGGCGGGGAAGGACCGTTGTGGACTGGGCTTCCTCGCCGAGTCGTCATCTTTCGCGGGAGGCATCTCCTTATCGATCGGCTCCGGTGCGTACAGTTTAATGCTCGGCGGCAGGTCCTTGCGCAACTCAGGCTCCGGCGTCTGGGGCGGAAGCCACTGCGGATCGAATCGATCGGCCGGCGACTTCGAGATCGACGGCGCCGGCGTCACCAGCGTTGTCCCCGGAAGCAACGTCGTTCCAGGCGGTAACGTGGCGTCCGGCGGCACTACCGCGCCCGATTGCTGGATCGGCGGCATGTATGGCTGCGGCGGACCCGGCGGGACGAACGGCGGCGGCGCGGGATCACGGCGACACAAGGGCCGGCGAAAGCACGAATGCTGACATCCCACGTTCACAACCAACACACATGCCACTGCCAAAATCCACAATGCTCGTGCCATGGCGCACCTCCAGCTTTCATTACAATCCATTCCGATTGTAGGTCGAGGAAAGCACCGGTTCGCCAGAACCGGTCGGCATTTCCGGCACGATTGGCGTTCCGAATTGAGAAGATTTTCCGGTCGCAACGATTGTAGGAGGAGATGTTGCCAGCCGCGTTAAGGCAGAATGGGGGGTTGGTTGAAATGAGGTCGGAGTGAGTGCGCCAGAAAAAAAGACACTTCTCGCTTAACGCGACGGAGAGAGAACCACGGGGGGCACGGGGAACTCGGGGAGAATGCCGAAACAGACAGAGAAACGACGGGCCGAGCTCAGACATTCCCGGTCGGCGATATTCCGCGACGTTCCGGAATCTTCTAAGGAGCTCTGATAGAATGCCGTGGGACGGGTCTCCAGACCCGTCCGGCCGGCTCAGGAGAGCCGTCCTGCTTCATTTCTTTAGACGCTCCAAAAGCAATCCCCCGTGTTCC
>Ga0194132_10003213_pt1 | contig 29426 bp, 22 predicted proteins | sample TA2KigOf80mmetaG_FD_148612 | JGI IMG/M metagenome (GOLD analysis project Ga0194132, IMG submission 148612) | Freshwater microbial communities from Lake Tanganyika, Tanzania - TA2015054 Kigoma Offshore 80m | ecosystem: Environmental > Aquatic > Freshwater > Lake | place: Tanzania: Lake...
TGACACCCCGTGCGCAGGCGGTACACAATCGCGGCCAGCACCACCCGGTCCGGCACGCGGGGCCGCCCGCCCCATGGTCGCGGCGGCGGCACGGGCAACACCGGCTCGACTTGCATCCATAACGCATGGGGCACATCGGCGAACTTGGCTTCCATGCCCCCGCATCAGATCACAGATGATCCGACGACTCAACAGGTTTTAGGATCGGCTCTTATTCCGGCCAGGGCCCTTAGCGGGCCCGGGTCCGCTGCATGTCCTCCGCGATCCACTCGTAGGTCCGGCGCATGCCGTCTTCGAGCCGCGTGGACGGTTTCCACCCCAGGCGTTCCAGGATGAGCGTGTTGTCGCTGTTGCGGCCGCGCACCCCCTTCGGCGCGTCGAGCCGGTAGCGCCGCTTGAGCGTGACGCCGGCGATCCGCTCGACGATGCTCACCAGCTCGTTGATCGTGACCAGCTCGTCGCTGCCGATGTTGATCGGGTCAGCCACGTCCGAAGCCATCAGGCTCAGCGTGCCGTGCACGCAGTCGTCGATGTACGTGAAGCTGCGCGTCTGCCCGCCGTCGCCCCAGATCTCGATCTCGTGCCGGCCCGATCGGACGGCTTCGAGGACCTTGCGGCACACCGCGGCCGGCGCCTTCTCGCGGCCCCCGTCCCAGGTGCCGTTCGGCCCGTACACGTTGTGGTACCGCGCGATTCGGGTGAGCAGTCCGAAGTCTTCGGTGAAGTGCCGGCACAACCGCTCGCTGAACAGCTTCTCCCACCCGTAGCCGTCCTCGGGCATGGCCGGATAGGCGTCCGCCTCGCGCAGCGGGGTGACCTCGGGTGTCGTCTGCTTGTCCGCCGCGTACACGCACGCCGACGAGGAGTAGAAGTAGCGCTCGACCCCGTGATCGCGGGCGGCCATCAGCATGTGCGTGTTGATGAGCACCGACAGCATGCACTCGGCCTTGTGCAGCTCGATGAAGCCCATGCCGCCCATGTCCGAGGCAAGGTTGAACACGTAACGCGCCCCGTCGGCCGCCTCCAGGCAGGCTTCCCGCCTCGACAGATCGAGCTGGCGGTTGTCCACGTCGTCGAACCGCTGGAACCAGTCGCCGGCCGGCTTGACGTCAACGGCGCGGATCCGGCGGTGGCCGCGCCGGCGCAGACCGGCGATCAGGTGGCCGCCGATGAAGCCGCCGGCGCCGGTGACGAGGACGAGGTCCGAGGTGTGCATGGGGTTCATTAAACCCGAAATCCCAAAACCCGAATCCCAAGCCAAATCACCAATAACCAAGTCCCACAATGCAATCTCCAATCCCCAATCCCCAATCTCCAATGTTCTACTTTCCATCGTCCCTGCCGGTACAATGTCGGCCCGCATGTCCAGGGCTCCCGGTGGCGATCTGATCGCGGCGTTCCGACGGATGCGCGTGGGGGTGGTCGGCGACCTGTACATTGACGAGTACGTGCAGGGGCGGCTCGTGGGTGTGTCGCCGGAGATGCCCGTGCCACGGCTGGCCGAATGCACCCGCACGCATCAGCTCGGCGCGGCCGGCAACGTGGCGGCCAGCTTCGCCGCCATGGGTGCCACGGTGTCGATGTTCGCGGTCATCGGACAGGACGCCGAGGGCGATCGGGCACGGGCGCTGCTCGGTGACGCGGGGATCGATGCCTCCGGCCTGCAGCAGGATGCCGGCCGGGTGACCGGCACGTTCACCAGGTTCCTGGCCGGCCCCGGGCGGCACTACCTCCGCCTCGATCGCGAGAACCGGCAGCCGATCGGGGTGCGCCTCCGCGCGCGCCTCCTCGAGCGGATCGCCGGCCGGCTCCACGACCTCGACCTGCTCTACCTGTCCGACTACGACGAGACGCCGGAGCGAAGCGGGTGCGTGAGCCCTGATCTCGTGCGCGCGCTGGTGGCTGCCGCGGGGGACCGTGGCCTCCCGGTGGCGGCATCGTCGCGCCTGGCGCCGGCCGTGTTCGCCGGGACGACGTACCTGTTCTGCAACCGGGCGGAAGCGCGGGGGCTGGGATGGGCGCCACCCGAGCCGCTGGGCGCCTGGATGACCGTCACGCGGGAGGCTCTCGGTGTGAGCCTGCTCGTGGTCACCGAAGGCGAGGCGGGGCTGACCTGGACAGCCGGCGACGACAGCGGGACCGTGCCCGCCGTCCCGGCCGCCGTGGTCGATCCGTGTGGTGCGGGCGACGCGCTGGCCGCGGTCATGGCGCTTGCGCTGGCGAGCGGTTCCGCGCCCGGGCACGCCGCGCGGCTGGGAGCACGGGCGGCGGCAGTCGCAATCGGTCGCGCGGGTACCGTGCCGGTGACCTGGCAGGACCTGCAGGCGTCGTTGGCCGTCCCTTCCGGCGACACGGCGGAATCGGCCGCCGCGCGAGCGCCGGGGGTGACGCCGACGGCCGTGCGCCACCCGAAGTTCGTGCCGATGGCGGAGATGGCCGATCGCCTCGCGCCGTTCAGAGGATCCGCGCGGATCGTGTTCACCAACGGCTGCTTCGATCTGCTGCACGCCGGGCACGTGGCCCTGCTCGAGGCCGCGCGCCGCGAAGGCGACCTGCTGGTCGTCGGGATCAACAGCGACAGGTCCACGCGGGCGAACAAGGGCCCCGGCCGCCCGGTGCTGCCGGAGGAGGACCGCGTCGCGATCCTGACGGCGCTCGAAGCGGTGGACCTCGTCACGGTCTTCGACGAGCTGACGCCGATCCGGCTCATCCGGCAGATCGGGCCCGACGTGCTCGTGAAGGGCGGCGACTACACGGAAGACGAGGTCGTGGGCCGCGACCTCGTGGAAGCCGCCGGCGGGCGTGTGGTCGTGTTCCCCTACCAGCGCGGCTGGAACACCCGCACGCTGATCCAGTCGCTGCGCACGGCCTCGGACGGCACCCGCGCGGGATGAGATCCTGGGAGCGCGATCTCGACGCGCACCTGGCCGTGCTCCGGCGCTTCGTCGAGCTGACCGATCTGCCGGCCGGCGAGCGGCGGGTGCTGGTGTCGGAGCTGGAGCGGTACATCCGCCTGCGGCTCGGCCGGGCCATCTGGATGGAGCCCGACGTCACGCGTTTTCACACGGAGTGGTACCGCGAGTTCTACCGCATCATCGGCGTGACCGACCCGTTCCTGGGCATCAAGGCGGACGCGACCCAGGTGGCAACCGCGCTGGTGTCGCGTCTCTCGCCCCGGTCGCTGCGCTCGGCCGTGCTGGCCTCCATTCTCGCCAACCGGCTCGACCACGGCGCACCCGAACCGTGCACCGACCTCGATCCGGCGGAGGCCGGCACGCTCGCCTCGCGGCTCTTCGTGGACGATTTCGCGGCACTCGAGACGGCGGTGCGAACGGCGGGGCACGTCGCGTACCTCGCGGACAACGCCGGGGAGATCGTCGTGGACCTCGTGGTCATCCGGCGCATCCTGGACGCGAACCCGCGCTGCCAGGTCTCGATCGCCGCGAAGCAGTCGCCGATGATCAACGATGTGACCGTGGAGGAGGTACGTGCCCTGCAGCTTCCGGAGGGTGTGGAGGTGTGCTCGACCGGCAGCAACTGCTTCGGCGCGCCCGAAGACGAAGTGTCGGTGGAGTTCCGCCAGATGCTCCGTCGCGCCGACCTGATCGTGGCGAAGGGGCACGCGTACCTGGAGTTCTGGAGCCGGTACGACGAACCGAAGCTGTTCAACCTGGCCTACACGAAGTTCCCGGTCGTGGACGGGTCGGCCGGCGTGATCCCGGCCGGTGTGCCGGTCATCATCGGGGGACGCCGCGGCCGGGGCGCGCGCCGCTACGCGTACGACGGCCCGGTCGGGGCATGACCGGCGAGCCCCACTGACATGAGCCCCGAGCAGGCCGCCCGCACGCGCGACGCGCTGGCACGAACCCTGGCCGCGCAGCAGGGACTGCTGGTGGCGCAGCCGGCCATCGTCCGGCGCGGGTCCTACAGCGGCCGCGGGCTGCTCGGCGACAACGAATCGTTCACGATCGGCGATCTGGACGACCGCGGGTACCTGGCGGTGGAGTGGTGGATCATGTCGGCGGTGGCGGCTGCAAACCCGGAGCCGCGTCCCGGCGAGGGGCTGACGGGCCTCGAACTCGACGATGGCCGCCACGTGCCGCTGCCCGACGCCCTGGCGGCCTGCGGGCGCGACCTGCTGGGCGACGGCGTGGCGCGGTGGCCGCTCATCAAGCTGCTCGACGTCGGCGGCGCCCCCGTCATGCCGGACTTCAGCGCGACCGCCGAATCGCCCCCGATTCCCGCACACGTACACGCCGGAGAGATCGTCAACGGGTACCCCGTCGGCCCGGGCAAGGTCGAGGCGTACTGCTTCCCGCCCGTGGACGTGCCTCCGTACTCCCGGACGCTGTCGAACGTGGTCACGCGGCTCGGGCTCAGGCCGGGCACCACGCGCGAGCAGTGCACGGCGGCGCTCGCCGCGTTCGGCACGTCGGACGCGGTCTACGGGCTGCTGAACGAGTTTCCGGCCACCCCGTACGACGGCTGGACTGTGCCAGCCGGGGTGCTGCACGCGCCGGGGCCCTGGCCGACGATCGAAGTGCAGACGCCGCAGGACGACTTCAACTTCGCCGCGTGGCGGCTGGGCGAGCGGCTGGACGAGGCCGCGCGCCGGCAGGAGCTGCAGCGGATGGTGCTGCGCGGGCTGCCGGACGTCGAGGCGTTCGTCGCCCGCCTGCTGGACTGGGAGACGACCACCGCCGTCGATTTCGAAGCCCGGTTCCGCCGCCCGGCCGTGGTGCTGGACGAGGGGCGCTGGGGGCGCCGGCTGCGCACCTTCTTCGATCCGTTCGACGGCGAGGCGCTGGAGGTGCGGCCGGGCGAGGGCTGGTCGTCCGGCGCCGATCCGCGGCCCCGCGCGCTGGTCGTGTGGAGCGGGTCGGGAACCGTGAACGGCCTGCGGGTGGACGCCGCCGGATGCCGCGAGCTGCTCGCCGTCGCCGGCGCGTCGCTCGACGTGCGGAACGACGGTGACACCACGCTGATGGTGTTCGCGTTCTTCCCCATGACGCGGCCCCAGGCCAGCTGACACTGGCCGCGACGAGTGCGAGGGTGGAAGACCATGACCGGTGACACCTGTGGGGGCCGGCTTCAGCCGGCCCGATCCGCACGAGCATGAGTCGCCGCGTGTCTCCGCGCGCCGTCGTTGCAGCCCTCGTTGGCGTGCTGCTGTTCGTCTGGTCGTGGCTGTACCGCTACAACGACACCGAGGGCGGGGCCATGGGGCTGCTGAACGACCACTTCTTCTACGTCGTCCGCGGCTGGCAGATGCTCTACGGCGACCTGCCCGATCGCGACTTCGTCGATCCCGGGGCGCCGTTGACCTTTGCCGTGTCGGCGGCGGCGCAGCTGTGGCTGGGGCGGGGCGTGTGGTCGGAGATCGTCGTGTCGGTGACGGCGCTGTCGATCGCCACCACGCTGGTGTTCGCCCTGGCGCGCCGGGCGACCGGCTCCACGGTCCTGGGGTTCGGCGCCGCGGTCTTCCAGGCGGTGCTGCAGACCCGCTACTACAACTACCCGAAGGTGCTGGTCTACGCGGTGGCGCTGCCCGTGCTCTGGGCGCACATCGATCGCCCCTCGGCGCGCACGCGCGCCGCCCTTGCCGTCATCAGCGTCGTGGCCCTGCTGTTCCGGCACGACCACGGCCTGTTCGTGGGGCTGGCCTCCCTCGCCGCCTGCGGGCTCGCCGCCGTGCCCTGGCGCGAGCGGGTCCGGCACGCCGCGATCTACTCGGCGCTCGTGCTGCTTCTCTCCTTACCCTACCTGGGGTACCTGCAGGCGCACGGGGGCATCGTCGCGCACGTGGAGACGGCCAACTCGTGGTCCGTGCGCGACCGCGCGCGGGCGCCGCTCGAGGTGCCGATGTTCACGCTGGCGCCTGGCGCCGACGACGAAGTCGTGCGCGCCGACGAGGCGGACTGGTGGCAACGGGGCGTGTTCGTGCACGCCCTGCGGAACTACGAGCCGTGGCTGTTCTGGCTGATCGTGACACTGCCGGTGACGGCGCTCGTGGTGGTGGCCCGGATGCGCCCGCTGCGAACCGACTGGCCTCACGCACGCGAGAAGATCGCGGTGACCGCAGGCCTGGGCCTGGTTCTGATTGCCGGGTTCATCCGTGGCAACCTGTCCGTGAGGTTCGGCGACGTCTCGATCACCACGGCGGTCGTCGCCGCGTGGCTGCTGGGGACGGCGTGGATCGTCGTCCGGCACGGGCGCCATCCCGTCACGCGGGTGGCGACCGGGGTGGTGGCGCTGGCGGCGCTGGCCGGCACGCTGTTCATCCTCTACCCGGGCACCAGGGAGCGGCTGGGGCAGGCGAACATGGTCGAGAAGCCGATCGAGGGCGCGCTGGAGCGCTTCGAGCTCGTCAGCGGCCGGCTCGACACCTGGCCGCTCGAGTCCTGGTCGTCACCCGACGCCCCGGGGGCCGTGCGGCTCGCCTACTACCTCCGTGAGTGTACCGAGCCGTCCGACCGGGTCTTCCTGGGCCTGTACCTCCCGGAGGTGCCGGCGCTCGCGCAGCGGGCGTTCGCCGGTGGCCACGGCGACCTGCGGCCGGGCTTCTTCGGCACCGAGCGCGAGCAGCGCCAGACCGTGGCGCGTCTCGACGCGCAGCGTGTGCCGCTGGCGTTCCTGCCGGAAGGCGACAGCTACGATCGGTTCCAGCGGGGGCTTCCACGGGTGGCCGACCACTTCGCCACGCGCTACCGGGATCTCGGCGAACAGGATGCGGGTGACGGTGTCAGGTTCCGCCTGTTTGCCGACAAGGCGCGCGCGGCACCGGGCACGTTCCGGGACACGGGGTGGCCGTGCTACCGGGGAGAAATACGGCATTGATGTCATGATTGGCCCATGCTGTCCTCGCTCCTGAGGCGCCTCGGGCTCTGGCTGCTCCCGCTGTTCCAGCCTACGCGGGAAGAGGACCAGCGCGCGCGGGATCGGGTGACCGAATCGCTGCGCGGACAGGCCCGGGCGCTCGACGTGCAGCAGCGCCGGGTGGAGGCGCTGCAGCAGAACGTCCGCGAGCTGACCGAGGCGGTGCACGGAACGGCACGGGCGGTGGTCGACGGGCTGGATCGCCAGTCGAAGGCGATGGACGCGGCGGAACGCTCCCTGGGCGAGAAACAGGGCGAGCAGACCCGGCGGCTGCGGACGACGCTGTCGCGCCACAGTGCGTTCCTCAAGGGCGTGCTGGGCGCCACGCGCTACGTGTCGGAGAAGACGGTCGCCCGGCAGCAGGTGGAGGAACGGCTGGCCCGCATCGCTGCCGGCGGCCGGCCGCTTCTGATCGGGCCATGGACCGGCGAGGTCGGCTTCGAGCTGCTCTACTGGATTCCGTTCGTCCGGTGGTTCGTCGAGCGTTATTCGGTCGATCCCGCGCGCCTGATCGTCGTGTCGCGGGGCGGACCGGTGTCGTGGTACGGCGAGCTGGCCTCGCGCTATCTCGATGTCCTGCAGTTCCTCACCCCGGAAGCGCTCGGCGATCCCGCCCACGTGCGCAAACAGCGCCGCCTGTCCATGCGCGACCGGCGCCTCATTCGCGCTGTCACCGGGGCCGTAGGCACGCGCGTGTCCGTGCTGCACCCCGGATACCTGTACCAGATGGCCGCGGGGTATCTCGACGGGATGACCGGCGTGCGGCCGATGCTCGAGCTGCTGCGGCATCGCCGCATCACGCCGCCTCCGCGCACGCTCGTCCCGGGCCTGCCCCCGGAGTACGTGGCCGCGAAGTTCTACTTCAGCGATGCGTTTCCCGACGTGCCGGAGAACCGTCGGTTCGTGGACCAGCTGCTGGCGCAGGCCGCGGAGCAGTACCCGGTCGTGCTGCTGGACCAGGGCGCGCGCGTCGACGATCACCCGCAGTACCTCAACGATCGCCACGCCACGCTCACGTCGCTGGGGGCCACGGTGACACCGGCCGGCAACCTCGATGTCCAGACGTCCGTCGTCGGGCATGCGCGGGCGTTCCTCGGGACCTACGGCGGGTTCTCCTACCTTGCGCCGATGTGCGGCGTCGAGACGGTGGTGTTTCACGCCGGCGGTGAGTTCTACCTGCACCATCGGCACCTGGCGGACGAGGCGTTCGCTTCCATCCAGGCACGCCCGCTGACCGTCCTGCCCGTGCGGGCGTTCGATGCGGTCGGAGGGCCAGACGGGCCCTTCGCGCGGCACCTCCCCACACCAGAGGCGTGACGCGGGTGGACGCGACCGCCCGATGAAGGTGCTCTTCGCGTTTTCGCATCCCGGGTTCCTGCGGAACTTCGAGTCGGGACTGCGCCACCTGCTGGCGCGGGGACACCGGGTACACGTGCACTTCGATCGTGACGTCGAGGCCGACTCCGTCAGCGGCACCGCGCTCCAGGTCCTGGATCGTCTGCGCAGCGCCGGATCGCTGTCGTCGTCGTCCGTGCCCCCGCAGCGGAACGAGTGGAGCGCGCTGGCCTCCGCGCTGCGGGCGGCGCGCGACTACTGGCGGTACCTCGACTCCGAATACGACGACGCACCGCTCCTGCGGGGGCGCGCCAGGGCCGAGACGCCCGCCTTTGCCGTCGGAGCCGAAGGCGTGTGCCGCCAGGCGCCGCTGAGGAGGGGGCTCGACGGCCTGGTCCATGGACTGGAGCGCCGACTCCCGATTCCGCCAGACCGGCTCGACCTGCTGCGCGAGCACGCGCCGGACGTGCTGGTGGTCACCCCGCTCGTCTATTTCCGCTCCGAGCAGGTGACGCTCCTTCGAGCCGCCGCGGAGATGCGCATCCCCTCCGTCTACGCGGCCGGAAGCTGGGATCACCTCACGACGAAGGGGCTCGTGCACGAGGTTCCGGACCTGACGCTCGTCTGGAATGACGCGCAGGTCGAAGAGTGTGTCCGCTGGCACGGGCTGCAGCGCGCGCAGTGCCGGGCTGTGGGGGCCCAGGCGTTCGACCACTGGTTCGGGCGCGAGCCAGCCGTGGACCGCGCCACCTTCTGTCGCATGGTGGGGGTGCCGGACGACAGGCCCCTGCTCCTGTACCTGTGCTCGTCCACGTTCATCGCCGGTGACGAGCGGCCCGCGGTGCGGGAGTGGCTCGCCGCGGTGCGGGCGGCGGCCGATCCGCTGGGGCGCGCGGCCGTGCTGGTCCGCCCGCATCCGCAGAACGCCGCCATCTGGAAGGACGAGCGGTTCGACGACGGGCTGACGGTCGTGTGGCCGAGGGACGGCGCCAACCCGATCGGGGAGATGGAGCGGTCGGACTACTTTCACTCGCTGTATTGCAGCGACGCCGTTGTGGGGGTGAACACCAGCGCGCAGATCGAGTCGGCCATCGTGGGCCGTCCCGTGTTCTCGCTCCTGTCGGCGCGCTACGCCGGCACACAGGGTGGGACGCTGCACTTCCGCCATCTGCAGCGGGCCGGCGGCGGCCTGCTGCACACGGCGGATTCCCTGGAGGCGCTCGTGCGCCAGCTGGCGGCGGCGCTGGCCGGTGATCACGGGCGGGACGAGGCGTCCGCGCGGTTCGTGAGGGCCTTCGTTCGGCCGGGAGGGGTCGATCGGGAGGCGGGCGCGGCGTTCGCCGAAGCCGTCGAGGGCGCCGTTGGCGCCAGGCGTCCGCGGCGCCGGGCGGTCGGGCTGTCCCTGCTGCGTCCCATCGCGGCGGCCGCCGGCCATGCGGGGAGCCTCAGGGCGACCACCGCCCCGGTGCGGTTCCAGTCGTGGTTCGTACCGGCGGGCCCGGCGTTGATCCGGGAGGCCCGGGTCTCACCCGCTCGTCGTCCGGCGATGCTGGCCGCGACCCCGGAGGACGTGCAGTCTGTTGCGCCCTGGGTGGCCGCCGTGGCCGGACGCGGCGGGCGGTCGCTCCTGGCCGTCCCCGATGGCAGCCCGGCAAGCGCAGCGGCCCGGGCGATCCGCGATCGCCTTCCGCGCTGCACGATCGTCGCGTGGCCGGTGGCCCCGGAGCAGCTAAACCTGCTCATGACGAAGTTCCGGCCAGACCGTCTGTGGTGGGACGAGGCGTCGGTGACCGCGGAGGCCCACATCGCCCTCTGTGCGCTCGCCCGGCGGCTCGCCATTCCGACCGGCGACGCCGATTCAGGCGATGAGGTCGAGGCGGATTCCCGGGAACGGGTCGGCTAGGATACGCGGCGGATGCAGCCCGATCGCCTGATCGTCAACACGATTCCGAAGAGCGGGACCTATCTGCTCGTGGGCCTGCTCGAAGCCCTGGGCCTGGTTCGCCAGGACCTCCATCTGCTCGATGGGCACTACGCTGCCGGCCGGCAGGACGATGGCAGCGTGCTCACGGTGGCGGTTGGCGTGCCGGACAGCATCGAGGCGCTGCGCGCCGGTCGTTTCTGTCCGGCCCACCTGGCCTGGACTCCGGCCGTGGAATCCAGGCTGCGCGACGAGGGCATCCGCATGCTGTTCCTGCACCGCGATCCGAGGGATCTTCCGATCAGCTACGAACGGTTCGTGATGTCCGCCGACTACCGCCGGCAGAGCCCGCAGAACGCGGACTACCAGGACCTGCTCGCGGCCATTGGCGAGCCGAGGCGACGGGTGGAGCACCTGATCCGGACCAGCATGGCGCTGTTCCCGCTGATCGAGTACGCGCCGTGGCTCCACTCGGACGCTGCACTCACCGTGCGGTTCGAGGACCTGTATCCGGAGGTCAGGGCGCTCCAGTCGGGCCTTGTCGGCCCGACACTGAAGCGGATCCTGGGGTACGTGGGCCTGCGGGAGCTCCCGTGCCAGGCACCCGAGTTGTTCGCACGCGCCCACGGCACAGGCCCGACGTTCATCCCGGGTGCCGGGAAGGTCGGTCGCTTCCGGTCGCTCTACGACGAGGCGCTCTGGGAGCTGACGGATTCGGCGTTCTACAGGATGCTGCTCGCGCTGTACGGCTATCCTGCCAACGCGGCGCGTCCGGTTTCCTGACGAGCGTCCGCCGGAAACACGAAGGGCGCTCTTTCGAGCGCCCTTCGGCATGCAGTTCGGTTCCAGACCAGCCGTTCAGGCTGGCGCCATCGTGACGGCTCAGTTGTCCGTCTTCTTTGCGTTCCTGGCCATGCGGCGCCGGGCGGCGAGGTAGCCCAAGCCCGTCAGGCTCGTGAAGAGCGTGACCGGCTCGGGCACCTGCGGGGGCGCCTCGTCGAACGGGAACACCGTGCCCGATGCGAGCGACGACGGCGAGAAGTTGTCGAACGCCACGCCGTAGGTGCCGATCTCATCGGACGGGGTCAGCGGGATGAAGCGGATGGCGTAGATGTCCGCCGTGGGCCGGATGAAGCTGAACGGGGTCGCGCAGCCGTAGCAGCTTGGTCCCCCCACGCGAAGGTCGGAGTTGACGCCGTAGGTGTCTTCGTCCCAGACCAGGACGCTGTCGATCACCGAATCAAGGGAGTCAAGGGCTTCGACACGCCACCGCTCACCGAAGTCCACGTCCAGGATGTTGGCGCTGGCGAACTGCACGGGCGTGATGTAGTTGGCCCGGAGGAATCCCGCGGGCACGTCGAAGAAGTCCTGCTTGTTCGTGATGAAGTAGTTGCCCACGCCCTGGAGGGGGGCCGGCGTATCCCACCGGGTGCCTTCCGCTTCAACGCCGTCCTCGTACTGGAAACCCAGCCGGTCGCCAGTGACATAGCCCCCTCGTTCGACGATCTTCGCGTATTCGGTCGGGGCGCCGTCCAGCGTGAAGTAGACGCCGAAGATCGACTGGAACTGAGTGGAGATATCCAGTCCCTCGTAGGGCAGCCCTTCTCCCAGGCCCTCGGGAATCCACTCGAACGTGATGGTGTCCGCAGTGGCCTTCGGCGCGGCCACGAGCGATACGAACGCCACCAACGCGAGGACTTGTTTCAAACCGGCACTCCGCATCACAGCCTCCATGCTCAGCATCGGCTGAGCGATCTTCCAGCTTTCTCACTATGCACGGATCGGACCACCGTGTGTGCCTGCGCCTTATGCATTCTCTTAAAGCATTTAATATCAGTATGTTACGTGGATGGTTCTGCCTGGATTGAGACGAGTCGAGGTCAGGAAAGGCATCTCTCGAGCGGACTAATATCCGACCTGCCGGCCGGTTCGGATCCCCCCTGGCCGTGCGCCCCGGTTTCGATCCCCGGACAGATACCGCGCGACCGACCGTTTCCGCGCCGCTGGCCGAGCCGGTTCGCGGCTCCGCTCGCTCGACTCCCGATCTACGCCGCCGTCAGGCCCGACAGAAATGTCGCGATCCGGCGCCGGATCGACCTTCACGACGCTTGAACGTGGTGGCTCAACCGGGTACACTACTGCCCTCAATTTCTTGCCTGCACGAACCTCGAGCCGCAACAATTCGGATCCTGGCACGACGCGCGATCGATCCACCTCATGTGGGTTCTCGGGCTGTATGCCTGTGTGCAATGGCCGTCAGGCAGGCAGCGCGTACGCATAGGCACCGGTGGGCAGCGCGTGGCATGCCCGCTCGGGGCTGCGGTGTAACTCAGAGGGCGAAGCTGTGTCCGGCAGCGTAGGTCAGACCCATTCCGCACGGTATCTTCACCTGGCTGCCGCCGTCTGCGAGCAGCTCGACGGCGCCGCCCTGGAGCGCCTGGCATTCGCGCTGGCCGGGCTGCGGGATCGGGGCGGGCGGCTCTTCCTGTTCGGCGTCGGCGGCAGCGCGGCCAATTGTGGCCATGCGGTCAACGATTTCCGGAAGCTGGCAGGCATAGAGGCGTACGCGCCCACCGACAACGTGTCGGAGCTCACGGCCCGGACGAACGACGAGGGCTGGGACACCGTGTTCGCGGCGTACCTGCGCGTGAGCCGCGCGACGGACCGCGACGCCGTGCTCGTGCTGTCGGTGGGCGGCGGCGATGCCGCCCGCAACGTCAGCCCGAACATCGTCAAGGGGCTGGACGAGGCGCGCTCCCGCGGGCTCAGGATCTTCGGCATCGTGGGCCGTGACGGTGGCTACACGAAACAGGTGGGGGACGAGGTGATCGTCGTCCCCACCGTGGATCCGGCGCTCATCACCCCGCTGAGCGAGGCGTTCCAGGCGGTCGTCTGGCACGGCCTCGTGTCCCATCCAGCCCTGCAGCAGGCCGCCACGAAGTGGGAGTCGGTCGCCTCGCCGGGGCGCCCCTGAATCACGGTTCCCACAGTCCGATCCCGAGGAGTCACCAGATGCCCGCTCTCGAGACGCTGCGCGTGAAGCTGTTTGCCGACGGCGCCGATCTGAAGGTCATTGCGACGATGGCCGCCGATCCGCGCATCTCGGGGTTCACGACGAATCCGACCCTCATGCGCAAGGCCGGCGTGAGCGACTACGCCGGGTTTGCGAGGGAGATGCTGGCCATCGTGCCGGATCGCCCGATCTCGTTCGAGGTGTTCTCCGACGACTTCGACGAGATGGAGCGGCAGGCGCTCGAGATCGCGTCGTGGGGCTCGAACGTGTTCGTGAAGGTCCCGGTCACCAACACCGCCGCGGAGTCGGCGGCGCCCCTGATCGCCAGGCTGTCGGCCGCCGGCGTGCAGCTCAACGTCACGGCCCTGATGACGGTCGAGCAGGTCGAGCTGGTGACGGAGGCGCTGGCGCCGGCGACGCCGGCGTTCGTGTCGGTCTTCGCGGGTCGCATCGCCGACACGGGACGGGACCCGATGCCGATCATGCGCCGGTCGGTGGCGGTGCTCGGGGCGCGGCCCCGGGCCGAGCTGATCTGGGCGAGCCCGCGCGAGCTGCTGAACATCTTCCAGGCCGACGAGGTGGGCTGCCACGTGATCACGGCCACCAGCGACATCCTCGGCAAGCTCGGTGTCGTGGGCAGGGACCTGACGCAGTATTCGCTCGACACGGTCGAGATGTTCCGCCGCGACGCGGTCGCGGCCGGTTTCACCATTGCGGCGGGTGCCGCGGCGACGAAGTAGAACCGCCCCGCGCCAGCCGCGGGCCTGTCCAGGGAGGTAGTTCTGACCAAGCGCATTCTCGTGTCCGGCGGCGCCGGCTACAAGGGGTCCGTGCTCGTGCCCAAGCTGCTCGATCGCGGCTACGACGTGGTGGTGTACGACTGGATGCTCTTCGGCGACGACGGCCTGCCGAAGGGGCATCCGCGGCTCACCATCATCAAGGGGGACATCCGCGACATCCCGTCCTTCTCGGCGGCGATGCGCGGCGCCGACACGATGATCCACCTTGCGTGCATCTCGAACGACCCGAGCTTCGAGCTCGACGAGGGCTTGAGCAAGTCGATCAACTACGACTGCTTCGAGGATGGCGTGAGGGCGGCGGTCGATGCCGGCGTGAAGCGCTTCATCTACGCCTCGACCAGTTCGGTCTACGGCGTCAGCGATGCGCCAGAGGTGACGGAAGAGCACCCGCTGGTGCCGATCAGCCTCTACAACCGCTTCAAGGGCATGACCGAGCCCTTCCTCCTCAAGTACCAGTCGCCGTCGTTCACGACGGTGATCGTCCGGCCGGCCACGGTCTGCGGCTACTCGCCGCGCACGCGGCTCGACCTGACGGTGAACATCCTCACGAACCACGCGGTGAACAAGGGGAGCATCACCGTGTTCGGCGGCGCGCAGAAGCGGCCGAACATCCACATCGAGGACATCACCGACCTCTACGTCGATCTGGTGGAGCGCCCGGCCGCGCAGATCGCCGGCGAGACCTTCAACGCGGGCTACGAGAACTTCACGGTGGCGGAGCTGGCGGACCAGGTGAAGCGGATCGTGGAAGAGGAGTTCCCGGAGAAGGCGCCGATTCCGATCACGACCACGCCGAGCGACGACATCCGTTCGTATCATGTGTCGTCGCGCAAGATCGCCGAGAAGCTCGGCTGGGCGCCGAAGCGGTCGATCGAGGACGCGGTGCGGGATCTCTGCCGGGCGTTCAAGGCAGGCAAGCTGCCGAACAGCTTCGACGACGAGCGCTACTTCAACGTGCGGACCGTCAAGCAGATGGCGGTGCAATGAGCGCTCGTGCGACCCGCGTGGCGGTGGTGACGGGTGGCGCCGGATTCATCGGCAGCCACATGGTGGACCTGCTCCTGGAGCGGGGCTTTCACGTCCGCGTCATCGACAACCTCGTGGGCGGCCGCCTGGCCAACCTGGCGCATCACGAGGGCAACCCGCGCCTGACGACCGAGGTGGCCGACGTGCGCGCGCTGTCGCCGGGGACGCCGCTGTTCGCCGACGCCGACTACGTGTTCCACTTCGCCGGCATCGGCGACATCGTGCCCTCGATCGAGCGGCCGACGGAGTACATGTCCGCCAACGTGCAGGGCACCGTGCACGTGCTCGAGGCCGCTCGCGCCGCAGGTGTCCGCAAGCTGGTCTACGCCGCATCGTCATCCTGTTACGGTCTGGCCGGGGAGCTGCCGACCACCGAGTCCGCGCCGATCCGGACCGAATACCCGTATGCCCTGAGCAAGTACCAGGGCGAGCAGGCGGTGCTCCATTGGGGTCAGGTCTACGGGCTGCCGGTCGTCTCGATCCGGATCTTCAACGCCTACGGTCCCCGCTCGAAAACCACCGGCGCCTACGGCGCGGTCTTCGGCGTGTTCCTGGCGCAGAAGCTGGCGGGCAAGCCGTTCACCGTGGTCGGGGACGGCACGCAGACGCGCGACTTCGTGTACGCGACCGACCTGGCCCGCGCCTTCCTGGCGGCGGCCGAGTCGGACCGCCGGCAGGAGATCTACAACGTCGGCGCGGGGAATCCGCAGTCGGTCAACCGGCTGGTGGATCTGTTGGGCGGCGACGCCGTGCACGTGCCGAAGCGGCCCGGTGAGCCGGACTGCACCTGGGCCGACATCACGAAGATCACCCGCGAGCTCGGGTGGACGCCGGAGGTGCCCTTCGAGCAGGGCGTGGCCGAGATGCTGGCGCGGATCGACTACTGGCGGCAGGCGCCCGTGTGGGATCCCGCGTCGATCGAACAGGCCACCAGGACGTGGTTCACGATGCTTTCCGGAGTGCAGTCATGATACCGACCCAGGACGGGACCGACGCCCGCTTCCGCAGGAAGATCAAGACCCTCGAGGAGCTGCGGGACATCATCGGCCCGCGGCCGCGGGAGCGGAAGGTGATCATGTGCCACGGGACTTTCGACCTGGTGCATCCGGGGCACCTGCGGCACCTGATGTACGCGCGCAGCAAGGCGGACGTGCTGGTGGCGAGCCTGACCGCCGACACGCACATCTCGAAGGCGCACTACCGCCCGTTCGTGCCGCAGGCGCTGCGCGCCCTGAACCTCGCCGCCCTCGAGGTCGTGGACTACGTCATCGTCGACCAGCACCCGACGCCGCTCGAGAACCTGGCGTACCTGCAACCGGACTACTTCGCGAAGGGGTACGAATACACGGAAGGCGGCGGCCTCCATCCGCGCACGCAGCAGGAGGTGGACGTCCTGAACACCTACGGCGGTGAAGTCATCTTCACGCCGGGTGACGTCGTCTTCTCGTCGTCGCGGTTCATCGAGGAGACCCCCCCGAGCATCGGCATCGAGAAGCTGATGGCGCTCATGGAGTCCGAGGGCGTGACCTTCGACGGGCTCCGGCGCGCGATCGACGCCTGCCGCGGGCTTCGCGTGCACGTGCTCGGCGACACCATCGTGGACTCCTACGTCTACTGCAACCCGATCGGCTCCAGCACGAGCAAGACGCCGACGTTGAGCGTGAAGCTCGAGGAAGAGGTGCACTTCGCGGGCGGCGCCGCCGTCGTGGCGCGCCACATGCAGGCCGCGGGCGCGCAGGTGACCTTCTCGACCGTCCTCGGCGACGACACCTGGAAGGACTTCGTGCTGGCCGAGATGGAGCGGCACGGCGTCGAGTGCCGCGCGGTCATCGATCCCACGCGGCCGACGACGCAGAAGGCCGCCTACATCGCCGGTGGCTATCGGCTGCTCAAGGTCGATCGGGTGGACAACCGGCCGATCTCCGAGAAGATCGTCGGGCAGTTCGTGGACGAGTTGCGCGGGGCGGACGTGGACGCGTACGTGTTCAGCGATTTCCGCCACGGCATCTTCGGCCGGGCCACGATCCCGGAGCTGACGGGGGCGCTGCGCAAGGGGCCCCTTCGCGTCGCCGACAGCCAGGTCGCGAGCCGCTGGGGCAATATCCTCGACTTCCAGGGCTTCGACCTGATCACGCCGAACGAGAAGGAGGCCCGTTTCTCGCTGGCGGACCAGGATTCGGTGGTGCGTCCCCTGGCGATGGAGCTCTACCGGCGCGCGAACTGCAGGGTGCTGATCATGAAGATGGGCGCTCGCGGCATCATGACCTATCGCGCCCCCAACGCCGACGTCCGCTCCTTCTTCACCGTCGATGCTTTCGCGAGCCCGGTGGTGGATCCGGTCGGCGCAGGCGATGCGCTGCTCGCCTACGCCACCCTGTCGCTCCGCGCGACGGGCAATCCGGTCGTGGCCTCGATCCTGGCCACCATGGCCGCCGGTGTGGCGTGCGAACACGACGGCAACACCCCGGTCACGCCCGACCAGGTCCTGGGCAAGCTCGCCGTGATCGAAAAGCGCGTCCAGTACGCATGAAGGTCGTCGTCGTCGGGCTCGGCATCCAGGGCCGCAAGCGGCTGGCCGTGGCCGGCGCCGACGCCGTGGCGACGGTGGACCCGGTTGTGGAGGGCGCCGCGTTCCGCCGCATCGAGGAGGTGCCGCTCGACGCGTACGAGGCGGCGCTCGTATGCACGCCGGACCAGGCGAAGATCGCCCTGCTCGAATACCTCCTCGGGCACGGCAAGCACGTGCTGGTGGAGAAGCCGCTGGTGTCGGTGGACGCCGGGGACCTCGCGCGGCTGTCGGCCCTGGCGGCGCGCAACGGGGTCACCTGCTACACCGCGTACAACCACCGGTTCGAGCCGCACATCGCCGGGATGAAGCGGGTGATCGACCAGGGCCGGATCGGACGGGTGTACCGGGCGGCGTTCTTCTACGGGAACGGCACCGCGCGCATCTTCCGCGACTCCGGCTGGCGCGATCAGGGCCTGGGCGTGATTCCGGACCTGGCCTCGCACCTGCTGGACATGTGCGAGTTCCTCTTCGGCCGGCCCGCCGGACACCCCGAGCCCTGGGCGTGTCACCGCTTCGAGAACGCCTCGCCCGATCACTTCGTCCTCGGCTACCCGGATGCGGCGCCGGCCCTGGTGCTGGAGGGGACGCTGCTGTCGTGGCGCAACACCTTCAGGCTGGACGTGTTCGGCGAGGAGGGCAGCGCGCACATCGACTGCCTGTGCAAGTGGGGCCCCAGCACGCTCACCGTGCGGACCCGTGTGCTGCCGAGCGGGAAGCCGCCCGAGGAGCGGCACGTCCTGGAGCAGGCGGATCCCACCTGGGCGATCGAGTACGAGCACTTCACGGGGTTGTGCCGGACGGGGGAGAGCAACATCGACACCGACGTCTGGATCAACGACGTGCTGAACGGCCTCGGCCGGCGGCTGGGTGTCGCGGTACACGGCTGATCGATGTGACGGTCCCGTCCGCGTGTACGCACGATGTGGCCGGCCGCGCCGCCCCGCCCGGGCTCGTGGTTTCCACGGACCGCCGGCGGCAGTTCGCGCGGGTCATCGAACCGGGATCCCGGCCATCGCGTCAACATCGGCCATCACGGAGGAGAGCCATGGTGCGACGAGATGCGGCGCTCGGCCTGGTGGGAATGGGCCTCGCGCTGATGTGGACGGCGTCATCTGCTGAGGCCCGTCAGGCTGCGCCCGCCGCCACGACCGTCCCGCCGGTGCTCGTTTCGATCAGCGGTCAAGCCGTTGCCGCCGACGGGCAGCCCCGGACCGGTTCCGCCCTGCTCGCGATCGCAATCTACGAGCGGCACGACGATGTTGTTCCCATGTTTCTCGAGTATCAGGTGGTGTCGCTCATGCCGGGGGGACGCTACGACGTGTCGGTGGGAGCGACGCTCGACGGCGGCGTGCCGGCGTACGTGTTCGCCGACGGTCGGGCCCGCTGGATGGGCGTGTCGGTCGAAGAAGGGGCTGAACAGGCTAGAACCATGTTCGTCAGCGTGCCGTACGCGGTACGTGCCGCCGTCGCCGACAGCCTGACCGGGAGGTCGGCGTCCGACTTCGTGCTGGTCGATGAGCTTCGCGAGAACCTCTGGGCGGCGTTGCGGACCGACGAGTTGCGGAGTGCCCTTGGGCTGTCCGCGCCGCTCGTGGTGCCGAGCGCGGCGCCCCAGGCGATACTCTCCACCAATCAGCTGATCGTGGGGCAGGAGTCGTCGGACTTCCCGCGGATCAACTTCAACGCCCAGGCATCAGGCCAGCCCGCCGAGCATGCCTACATCTGGAACAACCCCGATCCGGACAGCCCCGGGGACATGCGGACTCGCAGGCTGGCCATCGGGTCGGACACGAGCGGTGGCATCTGGATCGGGACGAACACCGCGGCCCCCATCGTGTTCTCGCCCGGCGGCATCGGAGAGGCCGCCGAGAAGATGCGCATCACCGCGGCTGGCAACGTGGGGATCGGCGTGTCCGCCCCTGGCGATCGACTGGTGGTTGCGGGGTCGATCGTTGGCGGTCCGGGTTCGGTCAGCAACCCCGGCTACATGTTTCATCCGAAGGGGTTCTACGGCGCTACCGGGTTGTACGCCCCGGCTCCGAACGTCATCGGGTTCGTCAACGCCGGTGGCGAGAGCGCTCGCATCGACGCGTCCGGCAACCTTGGCGTGGGCATCAAGACCCCGTCGGCGAGGCTGCATGTGGGCGGGGATGCGCGCGTGACCGGCGACATGACCGTGGACGGCAACCTCGCGGCGAAGTACCAGGACATCGCCGAGTGGGTGGACGCCATCGAGCCCCTCGATGCCGGGATGGTCGTCACGGTCGATCCCGGCGGGGCCAATCGGGTTGCGGCGGCGGCGCGCGCCTACGACTCGAGCGTGGCCGGGGCCGTGTCGGCGCAGCCGGGCATCAAACTGGGCGAGCCCGGCAGGGGCAGGGTGCTGGTCGCCCAGAGCGGGCGGGTTCGTGTCCTGGCTGATGCGCGCTTCGGGGCCATCCAGCCGGGTGACCTGCTGGTCACGAGTCCGACGAGAGGACACGTGATGCGTTCAGAACCGATTGATGTCGGAGCGCAGAAGGTGCATCAGCCGGGGACGCTGGTCGGGAAGGCGCTGGAAGCGTTGCCGTCAGGGCGCGGTGAGATCCTCGTGCTGCTGACGCTCCAGTAACCCGGACCACGTGGCGACGTTCATCAGCGTGCCGCCGACGGTCCACGCACGATCAGGTGCCAGCCGTGCGTCGGGGACGGACTGGCGGGCATCCGCCGGCCGGGACAGTCAGGGCTGGTGCGTCCGCAGGGCTACGACGGCCGCCCTGAGCCGGGCCACGTGCATCTCGAGGATGACCGTGGATCTGGCGGTGACAGATGTGCGGTGCGGGGGCGACAGGCCGGAAGCCGTGAAGGCCTCCTGCAGAGCGGTCCACAGGTCGGCAAGGTGCACGGCCCGGAACGCCGTCGCGCGGGCGGTGAGCACCGGGTCGGTCCAGGCGAAGCCTGGCAGGCCTCGCGCCACGCGCAGGGCGTCGATGGCCGTCCGGAGCTCCGTCACGTGTGCGGCCTTGATGATTGTGGCGCGGGCCACGAGCGGGTCGTCCGTGAACGGCGGCCCCGGATCGGTCGAGCGGCCCGCGAACTCGACCACGTGTACCGCAACATCCCCCCCGGCACCGCCGCTGGCTCCGCCAATGACGTACAGTCGCTCGCCGAAGAGCACGACCGGAGCACCGTACCGCGTCCGGCCCAGGGGGTTCCTGGCGAACCACTCGTGGTGACGCCCAGCGAACTGGTGCGAGTCGGAGTGGTTGGTCGTGAGCTCGTCCACGGTCGAGGTGCCGACCCCCTGGGCGTCCAGGCCTCCCACCACGAAGATGCTGGCCTCGTGTTCCACGCCCACGACGCCGCCGCCGGCGCGGGCGTGGCAGCGACGCGTCGGCGGGGACCGCCCAGACGTCGGTGACCGGATCGTAGGCCTCGATCGCGTCGACAGCGGCGCCGTTCAGCTCGCCGCCGAGCGCGTAGACGTGGTTGTGGATGAACGCGGCCCCGGCGTGATCCCGCGCTGTCGGCATGTCGCTCCTGCGGAGCCAGGTGTCGGTGTCCGGATCGTAGCGCCTGACGAGCGCCGTGCCGCCGCCCCCCAGCGCGAACACCTTGCCGAACGCCTCGACCACGGCGAAGCCCGAGGTGGGCGACGGGATCGCGGCGCCGAGCGCCCAGGTGCCGAGACCGGGGTTGTAGATCTGCACCCGGCCGTCGGCCGGGTTGCCAACGACGAAGATTCGGCCACCCCAGGTCGCCGCGCCGCCGTCGATGACGCCGAACGGCGCGTCGGGCAGCCGGACCCACTCGTTGGTGCCGGGGTTGAACCGGTACAGCCGATCCGGGTGGCTTCCGCCGACAACGTAGATGTGGCTGTCGAGTGCCACGGCGACGGCCCCGAGGAAATCGTGCGATGGGTCGTCGCCGACGGCCAGCTCCGTCCACGTGAGATCGGCGCCCGTGGTGTGCGCCGACACGGAACCCGGTGGTACGACACTGAAGACGGCTGCCGCGAGAACCAGGGCCGCCGCACGGCTCCGGCACCCACGACGCGCGGCGCCGTTCCCCGTCGTGGGCGTCACGCTGCGTATAGTAAACTCTTCGGGAAGCCGCGCGAAAGCGCCCATCCGACGTCTCTACAGCATGATGCCCGTCACTGCTCCATGACCGCGTTGCGCCAGCGTGTGTCGGGTGTCGTGCTTCTGCGGGAACCGGACGGTGACGCGCTCCTGCAGCTGCGCGACGACAAGCCAGGGCTGCCCCACGCCAACCTGTGGGTTCCCCCCGGCGGGCATTGCGAACCGGGCGAACGCGCGGAGACGTGCGCCATCAGGGAGTTCTTCGAGGAAACCGGGTACCGGTGCCACGACCTGCGGCTCATCTCGGAGCTGGACGTGGACGGCGTGCCGTTCTCCCCGCCGATCCGCCTCACCATGTTCTGGGACGTCTACGACGGCCGTCAGGCTGTGAGCTGCCGTGAAGGGCAGGCGCTCGTGTTCGTGCCCAGGACGCATGTCCCCGGTCTCTTCATGCCGGACTACCTCGTCGACCTGTGGGATCGCGCGCTGGCCGCCTGGCAGCGGTCCCGTGCCGTGACCGAGACACATGCCACCACCACAAACCACTGAAACGGCGGCTGATCGCTGCCGGCGCTACCGCCGCCGCATCCTCGACATCTCGCAGAGCGGGGTGCCGCTGCACATTGCGCCGGCCTTCTCGTGTCTCGAGCTGGTCGATGCCGTGTACCACGACCTGATGCGCCGGTCCGGCGATGGGGGGTCGCCGGATACCTTCGTGCTGTCGAAAGGCCACGGCTGCCTCGCGCAGTACGTCGTGCTGGAGGACCTCGGCGTCCTCACGTCCGAGCAGCTCGATTCCTGCGGGCGCCCGGGCAGCATCCTCGGGTCGCATCCCGACTACGGCGTGCCGGGCATCGAGGCCTCCACCGGGTCGCTCGGCCACGGGCTGGGGATCGCCGCCGGCATGGCGCTGGCGGACAAGGTGCGCGGGGACGACCGGCGCGTCTTCGTCGTCCTCAGCGACGGCGAGCTGCAGGAAGGGTCGGTCTGGGAAGCCATGATGGTGGCGCCGTCGCTCGGTCTGTCGAACCTCGTTGCGCTCGTGGACCTGAACGACTTCCAGTCGCTGGGCCGGACGAGCGAGACGCTGCCGAACTTCTACCCGATCGTGGACAAGGTCGCCTCCTTCGGGTGGGATTGCCGCGACGTGAACGGCCACGACAACGGCGCGATCGTCGAGGCGGTCCGGGGGCGTACGGGCACGGCGCCGACGATGGTGCTGGGCCGCACGGTGAAGGGGAAGGGCGTGAGCTACATGGAGAACGTGCCGATCTGGCACTACCGGTCACCGTCGGCTGAGGAGTACCAGCAGGCGCTCCGCGAGCTGGAGGCGGCGGCGGAGGCGGAGGCGGCACGCGCATGAGGGACACCTTCGCCCGCACCATCTACGACGTCGCGAAGAAGACGAACGACGTGTTCGTCCTGGTTGCCGACATCTCCCCGGCCGGGAGCATGGGGCCGTTCCGGGCGGAATACCCGGACCGGTTCATCAACGTCGGCGTCGCCGAGCAGACGATGATCGGCCTGGCGGCCGGCCTGGCGCTGCGAGGGTTCCGGCCGTTCGCCTACACGATTGCGACCTTCTCCATCTACCGGCCGTTCGAGCAGGTGCGCGTGGACGTCTGCTACCACGACCTGCCGGTGACGATGGTGGGCATCGGCGGGGGCATCACCTACTCGACGCTGGGCGGCACGCACCACGCGCAGGAGGACATCGCGGTGATGTCGGGGCTGCCGAACATGACCGTGCTCGCGCCGTGCGACCCCGCCGAGACCGCCGCGGCGACCTGGGCGGCGGCGAGGGCGAGTGGCCCGGTCTACCTGCGCCTCGGCAAGGCGGGCGAGCCGGACCTGACGGCGGAGGCCCCCGATCCGTTCGTGATGGGGAAGATCCGCCGGATCCGGCAGGGCCGGGACGTCTGCATCCTGTCGTTCGGGACGATCACGAAGATGGCGTGCGACGTCGCCGTGAAGATCGAGGCCGACTCGGGCGGCTCGGTGGCCGTCGTCTCGGTGCACACGCTCAAACCGCTCGACCGCGAAGGTATCGCGCGGGTGCTGGGCGAGTTCGACACGGTGCTCGTGGTCGAGGAGCACGCCCCGTACGGCGGCCTCAGTGCGCAGGTCGGCGCGCTGGCCTACGAATCGGGTGCCCGCTGCCGGCTGCAGTGCTTCAGCCTGCAGGACAGGTTCATTCATGCCTACGGGTCCCATGCGTACCTGCTCGACAAGCACGGACTCAGCGTCGATCGGATCACCCGGGCGGCCCTGGCACCGGCGCCCGGCCGTTCGTCGGTGTCGGTGTGACGGGCGACGGGCATCGCAGCGGATCTGCCGGCCGCCGCGCCCCTCATCTCCGACCGAATCAGAATCAGGAGCCATGACCAAGACCGCAGAGGAGCTGTACAAGGAGAGCACGGAGTTCCAGTTCGCCGTGCCCGAGATCCCGCTCGGGCCCTGGACGTCGTACAGCCTGACCTACGATCTGAAGCACCTGTCGTTCGTGCTGGCCCGGTACAAGTTCGTGGCCAAGATGCTCCAGGGCCGCTCGCGGGTGATGGAGGTCGGGTCTGGCGACGGCTTCGGCCTGCCGCTCGTGGCGCAGTCCGTCGGGCACGTGTTCTGCGTGGACTGGGATCAGCGGCTGCTGGACGGCAACGCGCGGCGGCTGAAGCACCTGACCAATGTCACCTACCAGCACGCGGACCTGAACCGGCAGGCGCCGGATCTGACCGTGGACGCGGTGTACTGGGTGGACGTGCTCGAGCACCTCGACGCGATCACCGAGACGACGGTCCTGGCGAACATCCTGCGCTGCCTGCCGGACGACGGCGTATTGCTGACCGGGACGCCGAATCGGACGGCCTCGCAGTACGCGAGCCCCCAGAGCGAGGTGGCACACATCAACCTCAAGACCATGGAGGAGCTGCGTTCGCTGATGGAGCGGCACTTCCGGAACGTGTTCATGTTCGGCATGAACGACGAAGTGCTGCACACCGGCTACCCGCCGATGTGCCACTACCTCTGGGCGCTGGCGGCCGGCGTGCGGCGCGATGGCGATCGGAGGACGCGATGAAGACCTGGGTGATCCTGGGCGGCGGCGGTGTGTTCGGGGTGCACACGGCGCAGTACCTCCTCGACCACGCCGCTTCGAAGAAGGTGATCAGCGTCGGCCGGAATCCCGAGAAGTCCGAGCCGTTCACGCTGAACGTCGGGAAGGGCGATCCCCGGTACGAGTACCACCAGATCCACGTCGTGCACGAACAGGACCGGCTCTTCGAGCTCCTCGATCGCGAGCGGCCGGAGGTGATCGTGTCCTACGCGGCGCAGGGCGAGGGGGCGGTGTCGTGGCGCCGGTCGTGGCGGTTCTTCGAGACCAACGCGACGGCGCTCGTGAAGATGGCCGAGGAGCTGCAGCCGCTCGCCCCTGGAGCGCTTCATCCAGATCGGCACCTCGGAACTGTACGGGTCGGTGGACCACGCGGCGAGGGAGGACGATCCGATCCGTCCCACCAGCCCGTACGCCGCGTCGAAGGCCGCCTTCGACCTGTACCTGATCTCGGTGTCGAGCGTGCTGAAGTTCCCGATGAACATCATCCGCCCGTCGAACGCCTATGCCCCCGGGCAGCAGCTCCACCGCGTCATACCGCGGGCGGTCCTGTGCGGCCTGACCGGCGAGAAGCTGCCGCTCCAGGGTGGCGGCCGCGCCGAGAAGTCGTACATGCACGCGCGCGATCTGGCGCGGGCGATTCTGATGGTGGCCGAGAAGGCGCCGCTCGGGCGCGTCTACAACGCCGGCCCCCTGCAGCCGATCTCGATCCGGCGGCTGGTGGAGAAGATTGCCGACGCGTTGGGTATGCCGTTCGACCAGCTGTGCGAGGTCACGCCCGATCGCCTCGGGCAGGACTCGCGGTACTGGCTCGACTGCTCGGCCATCCGGCAGGACCTCGGCTGGGAGCCGCAGATCTCGATCGAGGAGGGGCTGGCGGAGATGGTGGCGTGGGGTCGGACGTACGCGGCGCAGCTGACCGGGGTGTCGAAGGAGTATGTCCTCCGCGCCTGACGCGACCGGTACGGATCGCCCCGGGCCGGGGCCCGCGCCTGCCGCGGGTGGCCCCGTGAAGCTGCCGTCCGCCTTCCACCTGACCATGCTCGTGTGGGGGCCGGCCTACACGCGCCGCTTCCTGGATCTCTGCCTGCCTGCGCTCCTGTCGCCGCGCAACATTCCCACGCTGGCGGAGGTGGCGCCCGTTCACCTGATCGTCTACACGACGGCGGCCGACCGGGAGACGATCCGGCGCTCCCCTGTGCTGCAGGGCCGGGAGCACCAGCTGAAGCTCCGGTTCGTGCTGGACGACTGGGGGGGGTACGCGTCGAAGACCGACGCGATGGGCGTCTGCTACAACGCGGTGTTCCAGACCGCCTCGGCCGAGGATGCCGCGGTCATCATCCTCGCTCCGGACACCATCTGGTCGGACGGCACGCTGGAGACCGTGGGGCGCGCCGCCCTGGCGGGGAAGCGCGCCGTGATGCAGGCGGGAATCCGCGTCCGGGAGGAGACGGCGCTGCCGGTGATCCTCGAACGGTTCCGCCCGTCCGCCGACGGGTCGATCACCGTGCCGCCGCGGGCGCTGGTCCGCATAGGGCTGGACCACATGCATCCCTACTACCGCTCGTGGTACTGGGACGAGCACGGGTTCGGCCGTGGCCCGTCGAACGTCTACTTCCACGTCAACACGGACGGCGTCGTTGCCAGGTGTTTTCACCTGCACCCGCTGATGATGTACCCGGACCGGCCGTTCAAGGAGTTCATCTCGACCTTCGACGACGACCTCCAGATGTTCGCGTTCTCGTCGGCCGAGACGTTTTACATCGTCCAGGATTCGGATGAGATCTTCCACATCGACCTGGCCGATTCGGCGTGGGCCACCCAGGTGCCCACCATCCAGGATTCGGGCTCCGCCGAATACGTCGCCGAGTGGGGGCTGGCGTTCGCCAACCTCTATCACCGGCCCCTGATCGGGTTGCCGGTGCGGTTCCACGCCAGCGAGGTGGACGCCCGATGGGAGGGCCCCCTCAGGCGTTCGGATCGCGTGGCTCGCCGGGTGCTGCGCCGCCACCGGTGGGCGGGGCGGTGGCGGCGGCCAGCCGAGCTGTTCTTCGGCGTGCGGCGGGAGGATGTGTGGCGGCGTGCCGTGGAGGCCGGGATAGGATGGGAGGCCTTGCCGCCGCCGCCGTTCTGGCTGGCCGCGCTCGCGGCCGCCTTTGGCCTCCTGCGTGCCCGTCCTGCGGCGCGGGCGCTCGATGCCGCCCGGCGGCGGTCGTTCCTGCGCTCGCTCGAGTGGCTGTTCGGGACGAACGTGGCTGCCCGGGGGCTCGGCCTCGACCTGCACGCGCAGCCGCAGTTGAAGCGCCTGGAGCGAGCGGAGTTCCCGGGGCCGGCGGGACGGCTGGTTAGGTGGCTGCTGGACGACCGCACGCAGACCCTGGCCGCCCGTCTCGATAGTGACGTGGCGTTCGTCACGCGCAAGAACCAGGCACAGTGGCGGACGGCCGCGCGCCTCGCCGACGAGATCCTGTCGGAGGAGACGCGAAGCCGGCCAGCCTTCGACGGACCGCGCGGTGACCGGCCGTCGGCCTTTCACCTGGTGGTGATGGTCTACGGCGAATCGTACGTGCGCCGGTTCGTTGAGCGGGGGCTGCCTGCGCTGCTCTCTCCCCGGAACATCCCGGCGCTGGCCAGTCTGGCGCCGGTCGAGTTGACGCTCTACACCACGTCGGCCGACCGGGACCTCATCGCCGCGGCCGGCGTCCTGCGCGGCCACCAGCACCAGGTCCGGCTGCGCTTCGTCATCCGCGATGACTGGTCGGCGCCGGAGAACCGCCCGATTGCCATGTGGGTCTGCCACAACGTCGCCTTCAGAACCGCCGCGCGCGAGAACGCGGCGGTGGTCCTGCTGGCGCCGGACACGATCTGGACCGACGGCACGCTGGAGGCGGTGGGCCGCGCGGCCATGTCGGGAAAGCGCGCGGTGATGCAGGCGGGGATCCGCGTGCGGGAGGAGACGGCGCTACCGGTCATCCTCGAGGCGTTCCAGCCCGCTGCCGACGGCTCGATCACGATCCCGCCACGGGCGCTGGTGCGGATCGCGCTCGACCACATGCACCCGTACTACCGGGCGTGGTACTGGGACGCCCCCGAGTTCAGCAACGCGCCGGCGAACGTCTACTTCCGTGTGGACGACTCCGGACTGGTGGCGCGCTGTTTCCACCTGCACCCGCTGCTCGTGTTCCCGCATGAGGACTTCAAGGGGTTTCACTCGGCCAACACGGACGATGACATGCCGATGGTGGCAATCCCATCGGCCGACGAGTTCCACATCGGGCAGGACTCGGACGAGGTCTTCCATATCGATCTGGTGGGCGACGACTGGGGCTCGGTGGTCCACACGCTCCGGGACCGGCCTCGCCCCGCGTACCTGGCGGAATGGGCCATCTCGTTCGCCAACCTGTACCATCGGCACTTTCTGAACCACCCGATCCGGTTCCATGCCGGGGACGTGGACGACCGCTGGCAAGCCGCGCTGGCGTTGTCCGAACGCGTCATCCGTCGCGTACGCCTGCTGCTCGCGTGGCGGAGCCTGCAGCTCCGGGCCCGTGAACTGGTGTGGGGCATCCGCCGTCGCGACGTGTGGGAGGGCGTGAAGGCCGTCGGCCTGAACTGGAGCGTGATGCCGCCGGCGCCGGCATGGTTCAGCGGCGCGAGGGGCCTGCTGAGGCAGGTTGGCCTGACAGGGGTGGCGTCGGCTCTCGATGGGAGGCGCCGGGAGGCGCTGCGCGACGTGCTGGGGTGGCTGTTTGGTGCCCTGCTGACGTCTGCCGAACTCGAGCTTCCGTATCACACCCACCGTCAGGCCAGGCGGCTCAAAAAGGCGGGTCAGCCGGGCTGGCGCTATCGCGTGGCCCAGGTGTACCGGCGCATCCAGGAGGAGCGCGCCCAGCGCGTCGACCTGGCCACGCCTTTTCGGCGGGATCTCCGCCAGCGGCAGCGGCGCGCGCGCACCGCCCACCAGGCAGATACGCAGGCGCAGCTTCCCGAGTTGATCGATCTGGCCGTGGCGCTGCGGGCCGAGTTGAAGTCCCGGGAGGCTGCCAGTGAGTCCGCGCTTGGTGGCCGGCGGACCAGAACCGCAGAGGACGTGGCGGTCGCGCTGCTGGCCGAACTGCGCGCGCGGCAGACGTCTACCGCTGGCACGTCTGCGGAGGCAGGGCCGGCGGAGGACCTGGCGGACGCGCTGCTGGCCGAACTGCGCGCGCGGCAGACGTCTACCGCTGGCGCGTCTGCGGAGGCCGGGCCGGCGGAGGACCTGGCGGATGCCCTGCTGGTCGAGCTGCGGGCGCGGGGTTCATTGCGGGCCACGACCGAGGCGGAGGAGAGGGAGACCATCGACCTGTCGGTGGACCTGCTGGCGGAGCTTCGCGCGCGCCGGGCGCGCTCGTTCTACGCCACGGTAGTACCGTTGGGAGATGACAAGGCGCGCCGGCGCCGGGAGAAGCGCAGGCGCCGGTGGGCCAAGGCCATCCAGCGCGCCGGGTCGCGCCTCCAGCGGGGCCGCAAGCGTGTCCTCAGGGGTGTCCGTACGACGGTGCGACGGGTGCGGGCGACACCCCGGCAGCTTGGCCGGACCAGCCGACAGATCGGGCGGATGATTGCCCGTGACGCGCCGCGGGCGGGGCGGCGCGCGCGGGGCAGTATCGTGCGCCTGGGACGCGAGGTGAAGCGGGGGGGGCGCCGTGCGCTTCGCGCCTCGGGCCGGGCGGCGGT
>Ga0194132_10003214_pt1 | contig 29419 bp, 27 predicted proteins | sample TA2KigOf80mmetaG_FD_148612 | JGI IMG/M metagenome (GOLD analysis project Ga0194132, IMG submission 148612) | Freshwater microbial communities from Lake Tanganyika, Tanzania - TA2015054 Kigoma Offshore 80m | ecosystem: Environmental > Aquatic > Freshwater > Lake | place: Tanzania: Lake...
TGACCTACTTCGCCTTCCCAGACATCCACTGGCAGAAGATCCGCACCAACAACCCACTCGAGCGGATCATGAAAGAGATCCGCCGACGAACCCGTGTCGTCGGTGCCTTCCCTGATGGTCAGTCCTGTCTCAACTTGGCGGCTGCGCGGCTGCGCTATATCGCAGGATCGGCGTGGTCAGCCAGGTGCTACATGAACATGCGGCCACTCTATCAGCCGCAGGTCCCACAATCCGGAGCCGCCGCCTGATCAAATGTGCGAAAGATTCTGGACAGGACCGGCGCGTCAGCCGCGCGGCGGACGGCATCGCGCGCTTCGCCTATGCGGAGACGACGCCGGAGGAGAAGTCGGCGCTGAAGAACTACCTCGCCGGACTATCCCGGATCGCCATCTCCGGCCATGCGCGGCCAGAGCAGCGCGCCTACTGGATCAACCTCTACAACGCGCTCACGGTCGATCTCGTCCTGGACCGGTTTCCCGTCGCGTCGATCCGCGACATCTCGATCTCCCCCGGCCTGTTCACCATCGGCCCATGGGGCCGGAAGCTGATCGAGGTGGAGGGCGTGGCTCTCAGCCTCGACGACATCGAGCATCGCATCCTGCGGCCGATCTGGAAGGATCCGCGGCTGCACTACGCGCTCAACTGCGCTTCGCTCGGCTGCCCCGATCTTCAGGCGACGGCGTTCACCGCGGCGAATGCCGAGGTACTGCTCGATGCCGCGGCCCGTGCCTTCGTCAACCATCCGCGCGGCGCCCGGATCGCCGACCGCCGGCTGACCGTCTCCTCGATCTATGTCTGGTTCCGCGAGGACTTCGGCGGCACCGACGATGGCGTCATCCGCCATCTCGACACCTATGCCGATCCGCCGCTGAAGCGCGCCCTGGAGACTGTCCGGGGCGTGGCCGGCCACGCCTACGACTGGCGCCTCAATCGCTAGTCGAGCTGCAGCAGCACGCCCTTCAGATAGGCGGATTCCGGCAGCATCGGATGCACGGGATGGTCGGCGGCGGCGCCGGCCTGGCGGAGGATGCGGCCCGAGCGCCGGGCGCGGCCGATGCCGCGCGTGACCTCGGTCAGGAAGGACGGCGGATCGACGTTGTGGGAGCACGACGCGGCGAAGAGGAAGCCGCCGGGTGCTACCAGCCGCGCCGCCATCTCGGCCAGCTTGCGGTAGCCCCTGAGGCCGGTGACCAGGTCCTTCTTCGATTTGACGAAGGCGGGCGGGTCGACGACGACGATGTCGAAGCGCTCGTTCGTCGCCGCGCGCCGTTCGAGGTCCTTGAAGGCCTCGGCCTGGACGAAGCGGCAGCGCGCCTCGAGGCCGTTGAGTTCGGCAGCGCGCTTGGCCAGATCGAGCGCGAGCTCGGAGCGGTCGACCAGCACGACCTCGGCAGCGCCCGCGGCGGCGGCCTGCAGGCCGAAGGCCCCGGTATGGGCGTAGACGTCGAGCACGCGCGCGCCTTTGGCGAGGCCGGCGACGGCGCGACGATGATCGCGCTGGTCGAAGAACCAGCCGGTCTTCTGCCCCTCGGTCACATGGGCGAGGAAAGTGACGCCGTTCTCCTCGAGGCGCACCGGCCCGTCGATCGCCCCCTTGGCGATGCGCACGCCCTCCGACAGGCCCTCGACCGAGCGCAGCGCGCTGTCGTTGCGGATCACGATCGCGGCCGGTGAGAGCACCGCGTCGATCGCCTCGACCAGCGCATCCGAGAGCTTGTCCATGCCGGCCGAGTTCACCTGCGCCACGACGACGTCGCCGAAGCGGTCGATCACCGTTCCCGGCATCCCGTCGGCCTCCGCATGGACCAGGCGGTAGTAAGGTCCGGCGAAGAGCCGTTCGCGCAAGGCCAGCGCCTGGGTGATCCGCTGCCTGAGCCAGGCCGTATCGATGGAGGCATCGGCATCGCGTTCGAGAAGGCGCCCGGCGATCAGGGAATGCGCATCGAAGAAGCCCACGCCCAGCGGGCGGTTGTCATGGCTGACGAAGCGGGCCACCGTCCCGCGCGGCAGCGCCTTGGCCGCCGGCGTCATCTCGATCTCGTTCGAATAGATCCAGGGATGGCCTTCGAGCGGCCGCTTGTGGCGGCCCGGCAGAAGGCGGATATCGGGGCGAAGGTCCGTCGTCATGGGCGGGCCTTCTATAGGCGCCCCATGGGCTTTCGGCTAGAGTTCCGTGCCACCATGAACGAGCGCGAGGAACAGCTCCGGCGCGACGCCGCGGCGATGGCGGATGCGATCGATCGCGAGATCGAGGGCGTGTTCCGGCCCGCCTCGGAGCATGCCGGCCGCGTCGGCGACATGGCGCAAGAGCTGACCCTGCTTGCCGATCGCACGGTCCGGCGCGCCGAGGCGCTGAAGGCTTCCGGCGAGGTCGGCGATCCGGCGGCGATGGCCGAGCTGACGGCGATGGCCGAAATCCTCCGCAGCCTCTCCGGCGAACTCCATGTCATGACCCAGCGCTCGGCCCAGGATCTTCACGAGGTGAAGACCCGGCTGGTGCGCGCCGTCCGCGCGACCGCGCTCGGCAATCGCCGGCGCTATGAACGTTTCGATATCGACGTCGCGGCCGAGGCCAGCTTCTCCGGACGCCGCGAGCCGGCGCGCGTGGTCAATCTCTCGCTCGGCGGGGCCAAGATGGACCTCGCGATCAACCGCGAGATCGGCACCTTCGTCGCGCTCAGGGTCGCCGGCCTCACCCATGAGCTTCGGGGCGAGGTCGTGAAGGTGAGCGAGGACGGGACCCAGCTCCGCTTCACCATCGGCGACGAAGCCGCCGACGAGCTCCGGCGCTTTCTCGAGCATGCCGGCTCGACCAGGCCCAGGCAGTCCGATTGAGCGTGCAAGGCGTCTGATGCTGCGGGCGGCCTTCGGCCTCGCCGCGCCGGCGTTTCTCGCCACCGGCTGCTCGCCCCTCGTCCTGCTGAACTGGGCCAGCCCCGAGCCAGCTTATGACCGCCTGGAATTCGCCTATGGCACCCATGCGCGTCAGCGCCTGGACGTCTATCGGCCGAAGGACCTGAAAGGACCGGCGCCGGTCGTCGTCTTCTTCTATGGCGGCGGCTGGGAAGGAGGCGAGCGTGCCAATTATCGCTTTGCCGCGCTGGCCCTGGTCGAACGGGGCTTCGTCGTCGCGCTCCCGGATTACCGCGTCCACCCCGAGATCGGCTTTCCGGTCTTCCTCGAGGACTCGGCCAGGGCCGTCGCCTGGGTCCATCGCGAGATCGCGGCGCATGGCGGCGATCCGGCGCGCCTTTTCCTCATGGGCCACTCGGCCGGCGCCTACAACGCCGTGATGCTGTCGATCGACGCGAGCTATCTCGCCGCTGCCGGCGTGCCGGCGACGGCGATCTCCGGCGCCGTCGGCCTCGCCGGGCCTTACGACTTCCTGCCGCTGACATCGAAGACGCTGCAGGCGATCTTTGCCGCACCTGACATGGCGAAGACGCAGCCGATCACCTTCGCGCGTCCCGATGCGCCGCCGATGCTGCTGGCGACGGGCGACGAGGACGGCACCGTCTATCCGCGCAACACGCGCAATCTCGGCCGCCGGCTCCGCGAGCTCGGCGCGCCGGTCGAGACCATCGAGTATTCAGGGCTCGGCCATGCGGGTATCGTGATCGCGCTGTCGCCGCTGTTCCGCGGCACCGCGCCGGTCCTGGAGGACGTCACGCGGTTCCTCGATGAGAAGATCATGAAGGGGAAGTCATGACCGCGCACCATCACCACGGCCACACCCTGCACAAGCACCAGGGTCATCTCGGCTGGAACAACGCCAACCCGCCCGTGCTGACCATCGCGCCGGGCGAGACCGTCTCCTTCGAGGTGGCGGAAGCTTCCGGCGGCCAGCTCTCGCCGACCTCGGTGCTGGCCGATGTGACGAAGATGGATTTCGGCAAGGTCAATCCGGTCACCGGCCCTGTGCTGATCGACGGCGCCAGGCCCGGCGACGCGCTCAAGGTGACGCTGGTCTCGTTCCGCCCCTCGGGCTGGGGCTGGACCGCCAACATCCCCGGCTTCGGCCTGCTGGCCGACCAGTTCAAGGAGCCGGCGCTCCACATCTGGAAATACGATGCGGCCAGCCTCGCCCCGGCGCTCTACGGCCCGGGCGGGCGCGTGCCGCTCAAGCCCTTCGCCGGCACCATCGGCGTGGCGCCCGCCGAGGCGGGCCTGCACTCGATCGTCCCGCCGCGCTCGGTCGGCGGCAACATGGACATCCGCGACATGGCCGCCGGTACAGAACTCTATCTGCCGGTCGCGGTTCCGGGCGCGCTCTTCTCGGTCGGCGACACCCATGCGGCGCAGGGCGATGGCGAGGTCTGCGGCACCGCGATCGAGAGCCCGATGGAGGTCACGCTCAAATTCGACCTCGTGCGCAACGCCAGCCTCAAGATGCCGCGCTTCACCACGCCCGGGCCGGTCTCGCGTCACCTGGACACCGCCGGCTACGAGGTCACCACCGGCATCGGGCCGGACCTGATGACCGGAGCGCGCGATGCCGTGCAGGGCATGATCGACCTGTTAACCAAGAAGACAGGAATTTCGGCGGTCGATGCCTATATGCTCTGCAGCGTCTGCGGCGACCTCCGCGTCAGCGAGATCGTCGACCAGCCCAACTGGGTGGTTTCCTTCTACTTCCCGCGGGTTGTGATTGGCTGAGCGGCGTAGGAAGCCTCAGAAGCTTCTTGGGCTCGGCCCCGTCGCGGTATATTAGAAGGCCGCGCGAGGCCCCATTGGGCCGGCTGCCGACGAGGATTGAGACGAGATGAGGGCATTGCGCCCGTTGGTTATCTCCGGACGCGAGGTGCTGCCTCTGATCGAGGGCGGCAAGGGCATCGCCGTGTCCAATGGCGAGAGCTCGGGCGCCTGGGCGGCGGCCGGCGGCGTCGGCACCTTCTCCGGCGTCAACGCGGATTCGCGCGACGCGCAGGGCAACATCATTCCGTGGATCTATCACGGCCGTACGCGCCGCGAGCGCCATGAGGAGCTGATCGCCGCGTCGATCAAGGGCGGCATCAACCAGGCCCGGATCGCGCACGAGACGGCGCGCGGCGAAGGCCGCATCCACATGAACGTGCTCTGGGAGATGGGCGCGGCCGAGCGCGTGCTGCACGGTATCCTGGAAGGCACCAAGGGCCTGATCCACGGCGTCACCTGCGGCGCCGGCATGCCCTATCGTCTTGCCGAGCTCTGCGAGAACTATCGCATCCACTACTACCCGATCATCTCCTCGGCGCGGGCCTTCCGCGCCTTGTGGAAGCGGGCCTACCACAAGTTCCGGCACTGGCTCGGCGCGGTGGTCTACGAGGACCCCTGGCTTGCCGGCGGCCATAACGGGCTTTCGAACGTCGAGGATCCGGAGAAGCCGGAGGATCCGTTCCCGCGCTTGCGCGAGCTGCGCAAGGTCATGAACGAGGTCGGCCTCACCGAGACGCCGATCATCATGGCCGGCGGCGTCTGGTACCTGCGCGAGTGGGAGCACTATCTCGACAATCCCGAGATCGGCAACATCGCCTTCCAGTTCGGCACGCGGCCGCTTCTGACCCGGGAAAGCCCGATCTCCGAGGCGTGGAAGCGGAAGCTGATGACCCTCAAGGAGGGCGACATCTGGCTCAACCGCTTCAGCCCGACCGGCTTCTACTCCTCGGCCGTGAAGAACCCCTTCCTGATGGATCTGAAGGCGCGTTCCGAGCGCCAGGTCGCCTATCAGAGCCATGCCGTCGCCGACCACGACACCGCCTTCAAGGTCGGCGCGCGCGGGCGCGAGGTGTTCCTGACCGCGCATGACGCCGAGCGCGCCCATGGATGGGTGGCCGAGGGTTTCACCGAGGCGATGCGCACGCCGGATTCGACCCTGATCTTCGTCGACCCGCCGACGGCGATGACGATTCACAAGGACCAGGTCGACTGCATGGGCTGCCTTTCGGCCTGCGGTTTCTCCAACTGGATGCAGAACGAGGCGGGGACTACCGGCAAGAAGGCCGATCCGCGTTCCTACTGCATCCAGAAGACCCTCCAGGCGATCAGCCATTCCGAGGATTGCGAGCACCAGCTGATGTTCGCCGGCCACAACGCCTTTCGCTTCGCCGGCGACCCCTTCTACGCCGGGGGCTTCGTGCCCACCGTGGGCCAGCTGGTCGAGCGCCTGACCACGGGCGACTAGGACGTAAGGCTTGCCGAAATCTGCAAGCCGCGTCATATGTCGGGCATGACCATGGCCACCGAAGCGCGGCCTTTTTCGGAGCCGCTGGACCGGCTGAAGCGGGCGGGCTTACGCCCGACCCGTCAGCGCCTGGCCCTGGCCCGCCTCCTGTTCAGCCGCGGCGACCGCCATGTGTCGGCCGAGCAGCTACATGCCGAGGCCAAGACGGCGCGGGTCGTGGTGTCGCTGGCCACTGTCTACAACACCCTCAACCAGTTCACCCGTGCCGGCCTCCTGCGCGAGGTCGTGGTCAAGGCCGGGCGCTCCTACTTCGATACCAACACCTCCGACCATCACCACGTGCTCGCGGTCGCCACCGGCGATCTGATGGACATCCCCGCCGGCACCCTGGCGGTCAGCGGCTTGCCCGAGGTGCCGGACGGCCTCGAGGTCGAGCGCGTCGACGTCGTGGTCAGGCTGCGCCCGCGCGCCTGATTGCGAGCCGTTCGCAGATAGATTAGATCCATTCTAAACTGTTGACGCGGTAAGGCACCCTTCCTAGGATCGCCTTGGAGGGGGCGGCAGGTCGCCGTTCCCGCGAGCTTGAGGAGGAACGGAAAATGGCGGGCTTAAAGGGCTCCAAGACCGAAGCCAATCTGAAGGCGGCGTTCGCCGGCGAGAGCCAGGCGAATCGGCGCTATCTCTACTTCGCCCAGAAGGCGGACGTTGAGGGCTACAACGACGTGTCGGCGGTGTTCCGCTCGACCGCCGAGGGCGAGACCGGCCACGCGCACGGCCATCTCGAATTCCTCGAGGCGACCGGCGATCCGGCGACCGGGCTCCCGATCGGGTCGACCGCCCAGAACCTGAAGGCGTCCATCGCCGGCGAGACGCACGAGTACACCGACATGTACCCGGGCATGGCGCGGACCGCACGCGAGGAAGGCCACGCCGAGATCGCCGACTGGTTCGAGACCCTGGCGAAGGCTGAGAAGAGCCACGCCGGCCGCTTCCAGAAGGCCCTCGACGGCCTGTCCTGAGTCCGACTGGAGCGCGCGAGGGCCGGGGGCTCTCGCGCGCTCTTCGTTTTTTCCGGAGGAGCGCGCTGATGCGCGAAGGCAGCCTAGAGGCGCCGGTTCGCCACCCGATCGACTGGACCAACCCCGACTTCTACGACGAGGCCGCGCTCGAGAAGGAGATGCGGCGGGCTTTCGACATCTGTCACGGGTGCCGGCGCTGCTTCAATCTCTGCGATTCCTTTCCGCGCCTGTTCGACCTGGTCGACGCCGCCGGCGATGCCGAGGTCCATGGCATCGACAAGAACGACTTCGGCAAGGTCGTCGATGCCTGCACGCTCTGCGACCTCTGCTTCATGACCAAGTGCCCCTATGTGCCGCCGCACGAATGGGACCTCGATTTTCCGCACCTGATGCTGCGCTACCGCGCGATCGAAGCCCGCAAGGGCGAACGCCCCTTCCAGGACGGCCAGCTCAGCCAGACCGACCGTAACGGCAAGCTCGCCGGCTTGGTGGCGCCGCTCGCCAACTGGGCGACGGACCGCAAGAACCGGCTGACGCGGCCGCTGATGGAGAAGGTCGCCGGCGTTCATCGCGACGCCGACCTGCCGAAGTTCCACGGCAAGACCTTCGCCAAGCGCGCCAAGGAAGAGCCGGCGGAGGTCTCGGCGACCGCGCCGGCGCGCGGCCGCAAGGCGGTCCTCTACGCGACCTGCTTCGTCAACTACAACAACCCCGCGATCGGCGAGGCAGCGCTGAAGGTGCTCGCGCGCAACGGGGTCGAGTGCGAGGTCGTCTATCCCGAATGCTGCGGCATGCCGCAGCTCGAGCAGGGCGACCTGCCGCGCGTGGCGAAGAAGGCGAGGAACGTCGCGCTGGCGCTGAAGCCCTATATCGACCAGGGCTACGACGTCGTCGCGCTGGTGCCCTCCTGCGCGCTGATGCTGAAGTTCGAATGGCCGCTGCTGATGCCGGACGACCCCGACGTGAAGAAGCTTTCGCAGGCGACCTTCGACGTGAGCGAATACGTCGTCGACATCGCCAAGCGCGAAGGCCTGGCGCCGGGCCTGACGCCGATCGAGGGCGGCGTCGCCGTCCACCTCGCCTGCCACGCGCGCGCCCAGAATATGGGACCGAAGGCGGCAGAGATGCTGCGCTTGATCCCGCAGACCCAGGTCGCGGTGGTGGAACGCTGCTCGGGCCATGGCGGTTCTTGGGGGGTCATGCTCGAGAACTTCGAAGTCGCGCTCAAGGTCGGGAAACCGGCGGCACAGCAGGTCGCCAAGCTCGGGCGCCGACACGTCGCCTCCGAGTGCCCGCTCGCCGGCCAGCACATCGTCCAGGTCATGGAGCGGCTGGAGGGCGTCGAGGCGCCGGCCGAGGCGCTGCACCCGATCCAGCTTTTCGCCCGCGCCTATGGGATCGAGGCCAGCCGATGACGCGCCAGGTCACCCGCGCCGACATCCTGCCGGCCGCCGAATACGCCGATCTCCGCAAGCAGAAGCGGACGGAGATCGTTGCACTCAAGAAGAACCGCCGGCTCGAGGTCGGGCCGTTCGCGACCTTCTACTTCGAGTGCTTCGAGACGATGCTGGCGCAGATCCACGAGATGCTCTTCATCGAGCGCGGCGGCGAGGAGCAGATCCAGGGCGAGCTCGACGCCTACAATCCGCTCATCCCGAAGGGCGAGGAGCTGGTGGCGACGGTGATGTTCGAGATCGACGACCCGCTCCGGCGCGCCCGCGTGCTGGCCCGCCTCGGCGGCGTCGAGGAGACGGCCTTCGTCGAGGTCGCGGGCGAGCGCATCCGCGGCAAGGCCGAAGAAGACCAGGACCGCACCAACGCCGAAGGCAAGGCCTCCAGCGTGCAGTTCATCCGCTTCCAGTTCACTGCGGCGCAGATCGCGAAGTTCCGGGCATCCGGAGCGCAGGTGCTGGTGGGCTTCGACCACCCGGAATACGGCCATCTCGCTGTCATGCCCGAGACCGTCCGCGCCGCTCTCTCGAAAGACTTCGCCTAAGACGCGTTCGCCTTGACCCGCTTCTGGGCGTCTCGGCACTATGCGGGCGAGTTTCCAAGAGGAAAGCCGATATGCCTCTGGCGCTGAGCGCGGCCGAAGCACGCAAATATGACGAGACCGGTTTTCACTTCCCGATCAGGGCCTTCTCGGAAGGCGAGGCGGACGGCCTCTACCGGCAGGTGGTCGAGTCCGAGCGGAAGCTCGGCGGTCCCTTCAAGGGGCGCTTCAACCAGAAGTGCCATCTGCTCTTCCCGTGGCTCTACGACATCGTGACCAGCGACCGCATCCTGGATGCGGTCGAGCCGATCCTCGGTCCCGACATCTTCTGCTGGTCGGCCGGCTTCTTCCACAAGCGGCCGGGCGACGGCAATTACGTCTCCTGGCACCAGGACGCGACGTATTGGGGCCTCTCGGAGCCCGACGTGCTGACCGCCTGGGTCGCCTTCACGCCGAGCAATCCCGAATCCGGCTGCATGCGCGTGGTCTCCGGCACGCACAAGACCCAGCTCAAGCACGAGGACAAGTTCGACGACGCCAACATGCTCTCGCGCGGCCAGGAGATCGCCGCCAAGGTCGACGAGAACGAGGCGATCGACATCATCCTGCAGCCGGGCGAGATGTCGCTGCATCATGTGCTGCTGGTGCATGGCTCGGGCGTCAACAAGAGCAAGCTGCCGCGTGTCGGTTTCGCCATCCGCTACATCCCGACCAAGCTCCGCCAGCTTGGCATCGTTCGCACCAGCGCCACGCTCGCGCGCGGCAAGGACAACTACGGCAACTTCGATCACGAGCCGCGGCCGGAAGGCGATCTGCATCCGGCGGCGGTCGAACGCCACCGCAAGATCACCGAGGCGCAGCTGAACGTGCTCTATGCAGGCGCGGCGCAGGCGGGCAAGCGTACGGACGCCGACCTGGCATCGCAGAAGCGAGCCGTCGGCGGCATGTAGCCGCCGCTTCAGCTCTTCGAGTTGAAGACCTTGTGGGCGCGGGCGACGAGGCCCATCAGCTCGCGCCCGACATTGCCGCCATCGTCCAGGATCTTGTGCCTGACGGCGGCGCGGAAAGCGATCAGATGGGTCTTGATGAACTCCATCAGCCGCCCCGAGACGAGGTAGTTGCCGCCGGTATAGTGGGCGAGCGAACGCGACACGGCGCTCATCAGGACGAAGCCGGCCGCCGCCGAATCCTGCGCCGCCTGCGTCGCGGTGGCGTTGATCTTCACGCGCCCCGGCCCGAACGGGTTGCGGCCGAACTCGTCGAAGTCGCCGTCGAGCCGCTGCGAGTAGTCGCCCATCGCCTCGGCCGCCTTCTCGCGCGAGGCGGTGACGGCGGCGATCGCCTTGCGCACGGCGTCGGCCGGGATCGCGCGCGGCTTGCCGTCCGGCAGGTGCTCGAAGGCGATCACCATCGCGCCGTCGTCGACGGCGAAGCGATAGGGATCGTGGATGTGGTGAATGCGGGTCTCGGCGGTGAAGCGGCGCTCGACCGTGTCGCCGTCGCTGCGGGTGCGGCGGTCCGGGCCGACATAGGTGGGCGTGACGAAGAACCGCCGCGGCTTGACCACCGTCCGCGCCACGGCGCCGAGCAGCCGCTCGCGGTTGAAGGGCTTGGTCAGGAAGTAGTCGGCGCCGCAATCGATCGAACGCTTGACCTGGTCGGCCGTGAAGATCTGCGAGGTGACGATGACCGGAAGCGCCGGCGTCGATGAATCCGCGTCGGTGCGCACCCATTTCAGGAGGTCGAAGCCGAGCTCGCCCTGGTCGCCGAACTCGACGATCGCGAGGTCGTATTTCTGGCTGCTTTCGGCCAGCCGCGTCCGTGCCGCATCGACGGATTCGGTGCCGTCGATCTGGCCGAGACGAGATGCCTTGAAGACGTCACCGATCTCCTGGACCACAGCCGGGCTGCGGTCCACCACCAGGGTCCGGATGTTCAGCCCCAGCGGGTCTGCCATTCGTTATCCATGAGCGGGGACGAGGTTGGGCGAAAGAACCATAGGAAACCCGCTCTTCGCAAGGCTCATTTCCCCAAACGTTCTGTTCCCGGAAGGCTTCTAGTCCCGGCCGGCGGCGTCGAGATGCGGCTTCAGCCGCCCGGTTAACCAAAGTCCGAACATACGGAAGTCGGAAATCAGCGACCACCAGGGATGGGTGAAGGTCGCTGGCCGATTGCGCTCGACCGCCGCATGCGCGGCCCAGGCGAAGGCATAGCCGGAGACGATAGCGGCCAGGAGCAGGCGCCAATCGCCGAGAATCGCCGCCGAGGCGAGCAGCACCAGGGCAAGCCCGGTGCCGACATAGTGCAGCGCCCTGGTCCTGGGCCGGCTGTGCTCGCGGAGATACCGGGGCCAGAACGAGGCGTAGTCGGGCGATCGACCGTCCATGGCGGCAATTCTTCCCGGTTTGGCGGCCCTTGTCACCTTGCCTGCAGGCGGCGGGGAGCCTAGATAGCCGGAACACCACGCATCGAGGGACAGATGGGCTACAGGCTGGCGGTTGTCGGCGCGACCGGCAATGTCGGGCGCGAAATGCTGCAGACGCTTGCCGAGCGCAAATTCCCGGCGGACGACGTCGTGGCCCTGGCCTCGTCCAAGTCGATCGGCCGCGAGGTGAGCTATGGCGAGGACCACACGCTCAAGGTCCAGGATCTCGCGACCTTCGACTTCAAGGGGATCGACCTCGTCCTGTCCTCGCCCGGCGCCAAGGTCTCGGCGGTGCATGCACCCAGGGCCGCCAAGGCCGGGGCGGTGGTGATCGACAACACCTCGCACTTCCGGATGGAGCCGGACGTGCCGCTGGTGGTGCCGGAGGTGAATCCGGAGGCGCTCGCCGGATTCGGCAAGCGCAACATCATCGCCAATCCAAACTGCTCGACCATCCAGCTGGTGATGGCGCTGAAGCCGCTGCACGACCTGGCGCGGGTCCGGCGTGTCGTCGTCGCGACTTACCAGTCGGTCTCCGGCGCCGGCCGCGAGGCGATGGACGAACTCTTCAACCAGACCCGCGGCATCTATGTGAACGACCCCATCAACAAGGAGGAGTTCACCAAGCAGATCGCCTTCAACGTCATTCCTCATATCGACGCCTTCATGGAAGACGGCTCGACCAAGGAGGAATGGAAGATGACGGCCGAGACCAAGAAGATCCTGGGCCGCGAGATCCAGGTCGCCGCGACCTGCGTGCGCGTGCCGGTCTTCATCGGCCATGCCGAGGCCGTCACCGTCGAGTTCGAGCATGCGATCGACGAGCGGACGGCACGCGAGGCGCTGAGGCGGGCACCGGGCATCAGCGTCATCGACCGCCGCGTCGACGAAGGCTATGTGACGCCGGTCGAGGCCGCCGGCGAGGATAATGTCTATGTCAGCCGCATCCGCCGTGATTCCACGGTCAAGAACGGCCTGCAGATATGGGTCGTCGCCGACAACCTCCGCAAGGGCGCCGCGCTCAACGCCATCCAGATCGCCGAGGCGCTGATCGCCGGCCCGATGAAGAAGGCGGCTTAGGCCACGGACTCGCACCAGCGGCGCCAGAGCGCGCGGTAGAGCCGCTCGATCTGCATGGCGCGGCGCTTGCCGTCGGTCAGCGGCGCCAGCGCCGCGCGCAGACTGGCGCGCTCCTTTGCCAGCCGGTCTCGGTCGCGCGCCAGCGCCGCGGCCGTAACCACATAGGCGTCGCCGTCCGCAGCGATCCACTCTTGCCGGCGGATCGCCTGCAGCAGGGCACCGCACCAGCGCTCGGCCATGGAGCCGCCGGCGAGGGTGACGACCGGAACGCCCATCCACAGCGCCTCGAAGCTCGAGGTCGAGCCGGAGAAGGGCCAGGTGTCGAGCACGACATGGGCCTCGCGATAGAAAGCGAGATGCGCCGACGCCGTGGCCTCGCCGGGGGCGAACTCGACGCGACCCGCCGGCAGCGCTGCCGCGATCTCCGCCTTCAGGCTCGTATCGTCGAAGGCCGCCCGGTAGCGGAGCCGAAGCCGCGCTTCCGGCACGGCCTCCAGCACGCGGGCCCAGAGCGCCAGGGTCTCGCGGTTGAGCTTGGCCGGGTTGGCGGCGGCGGCGAAAACCGGTGGGCCGTCGGGCAGAGCGGGATCGGGTGAATCCGCGATCGGCTGGTGCAGATAGAGATCGGGAAGCCGGAGGACGCGCTCGCTGAACCGCTCCTGCTCGCGCCGCGGCACGAGCCAGGAATCGGCGATCAGCGCGTCGATGGCGGCGATGCCGCTTGTGCCGCCGTCATGCAGGCTGATCTGCAGCGGGGCGCAGCGCCGGGCCGCAGCCTCGAGGCGGTTGGTGTCGAAGGAGCCGCCGACGAAGACCGCGATGTCGATGCCGTCCTTGCGGAGCGCGACGGCAAGCCTGTCGTCGTCGAGGCCGATGGTCGAGCGCCAGGGGCCGAGCGCCTTGAACCGCTCGGTTACCGCATCCTCGCGCGCCACCTCGCCATAGAGATGCGGCTCGACGGCCGCCCGGTCATGGCCGCCGATCAGCGGCAGCAGGCTGCGCGCGACCGGGTGGTCGCGCATGTCCGAAGAGAGATAGGCGACGCGCAGCGTCTGCGCCGGATCGGGTGTGTTCTTGAAGCGCGGCGCGGCGGCGCTGGCCGGTGCGAGCCGTCGGCGCAGGGCGGATGCTACGGCCGGATCGAGGCTGGGCACATAGAGCATCGTGGCGCGGACGGATTTTCGCGCCGACTCGCTGCTCTCCGTCGCCAGCCGCCGTCGGGCGAGCGTGAGCGCCGACGTTGCGCGGCCGAGGACGAAGAGCCCCTGCGACAGGTGGCCGAGCGCCTCGGCGGTTGCCGGCTGCAGCGCCAGGATGCGCCGCTGATAGGCGAGGCCGCGATCGAGCTGCCCGGCCTCGCGCCAGGCGACGGCGAGGTTGCCGAGCAGCGCCAGGTCCTGCGGCATGGCTTTCAGCGCGGCCTCGAAGCCACTGATGGCGCCGGTGGCATCGCCGGAGACAAGGCGGGCTTCGCCGAGGCCGCGCCGGCTCGGCGAGAAGTCGGATGAGAGGGCGAGGGCGGCGCCATGCCAGCGGCATGCATCGCTGCCGCGTCCGAGTGCGGTCGCGAGGGTGCCGATGCCGGACAGCGCGGAGAGCTGGCGCGGATCGAGAGCCAGCGCGCGGCGGAAGGAGCCGGAGGCTGCGCCGAGCTGCCGCTCCGCCAGCAGCGCTTCGCCCAGATGGGCGTGTATCTCGGCGACATCGCGAACATGGCGGAGGGCGGCGCGGAAGCGCTCGGCCGCTTCCGCCGGACGGTCGAGGATCAGAAGCAGGCGGCCTAAATTGTTCTGCGCCTCGGCATAGTCCGGCTTCGCCTTCACCGCTGCGGCGAGCTGCACGATCGCCTTGTCGGGATCGCCCTTCTGGAAGGCGATCAGCCCGGCGATGTGCAGCGCCACAGGATCGCGCGGGCTCTTCGCCAGCACGGTCGCCATGACCGCCTGGGCTTCGTCGAGGCGCCCTTCCTGGAAGGCGGCGAGCCCCTGCTGCAGCCGCGGATCGACTCCGCCCGCCTTCGCCTGCGCCCGCCGCTCGTGGCGGTTCATGCGATGGTCTTGAGCGCCTGTCGCAGGCTGCCGCCGGCGGCGTCGAGTGCCTTCTCGGCCGCATCCGGCGTCAGGCCCTTGGCTACCAGCACGGCCGGCTTGACCCTTCCGTTGCAGCGCTGGAGCGCATCGCGGGCGGCCTCGGCGCCGATGCCGGCGATGTCCATCAGCATCTTCTCGCTGCGCTTCTTGAGTTTGATGTTGGTGGCGCGGAGATCGACCATGTAGCCGTCATGGACGCGGCCGAGCCTGGTCATCACCAGGGACGAGAGCAGGTTCAGCGTCGCCTTCTGCGCGGTGCCGGCCTTCATCCGGGTCGAGCCGCCGATCGCCTCAGGTCCCGTATCGAGCAGGATCGGCAGCTCCGCCGCAGCGAGCAGCGGCGCCGACGCATTGTTGGCGATGCCGATGCCGAGCGCGCCGGCGGCACGGCCGGTCTCCAGCGCGGCGATCGTGTAGGGCGTGGTGCCGCTGGCGGCGACGGCGATCACCGCATCTTTCGCCGAGACCTTGGCGTCGATTATGTCGCGCTTGCCGGCCTCGCGGTCGTCCTCGGCGCCTTCGACCGCTTTGATCAGCGCGTTCTCGCCGCCGGCGATGAGATAGACGACCCGGTCGTCGGGCCAGTCGAAGGTCGGCATCAGCTCGACGCCGTCGAGAAGGGCGAGGCGGCCGGAGGTGCCGGCGCCGACATAGACGAGTCGCCCGCCCGATCGCATGCGTGCCGTCACCGCTTCGGCCGCGGCCTCGATCTGGCCGGCGGCGGCGCGCACCGCGGCGATGGCGGCCATCTGGCCCTCGATGAAGACATCCAGGATGTCGCGGCTCGGCCACGCATCCAGGCCGTGATAGCGAGCGCCGATGGATTCGGTGGACATGCGACTCCCGGATTCGGTAAGGCGCGCATGCTACCATCCGGAAGAAATGGCTGGAACCTCGTGACCTCTCGTCTCTTAAGCGAAGCGCTCGAAGCGCCCGACCGGATCGCCGCCCAGCTCGCGGCCAACAGCGCGCCGATCGCCGACATCGTGCGCCGCCTGAAGGCCTCGCCGCCGCGCTTCGTCGTCAGCGCCGCGCGCGGCTCCTCCTCGCATGCGGCGCGCTACGGCAAGTACCTGATCGAGACCCGGCTCGGCCTCTTCACCGCCGCGGCTGCGCCCGCCGTCGCCACGCTCTACAAGGCGAAGATGAAGCTCGACGGCGCGCTGTTCTTCACCGTCTCCCAATCCGGGCGAAGCCCCGACCTCGTCGTGCAGACGGAAGCGGCGAAGGCTGCCGGAGCGCTGACGCTGACACTGGTCAATGACCTCGACTCCCCGCTGGCGAAGGTCTCCGACGCGGTGCTGCCCCTCGGCGCCGGTCCGGAGCAGAGCGTCGCCGCGACCAAGAGCTTCCTTGCCTCGCTCTCTGCCCTGGCGCAGCTGGTCGGCCTGTGGGCTGAGGACGCGAAGCTGCTCCAGGGGCTCGATCGCCTGCCGGACGCGCTGCGGCAAGCCGCCTCGACGTCATGGGACCTGTCGCTCGGCGAGGCGACCTCGCTCTTCGTCGTCGGCCGCGGCCTCGGCTTCGCCATCGCCTCCGAAGGCGCGATCAAGCTCAAGGAGGTCCTCGGCCTCCATGCCGAGGCCTATTCGGCTGCCGAGGTGCTGCACGGACCGATCACGCTGGTCGAGGATGGGTTCCCGGTGCTGGCCTTCGTCCAGGACGACGAGGCGCGCGCCTCGATGGAGGAGACGCTGTCGGCACTCTCCGCGAAGGGCGGTGCGATCTCGAGCGTGCCGACGGCGAAGCCGATCCATCCGGCGCTCGACCTCATCCTCCAGGCTCAGACGTTCTATCCCGCGGTCGCGCGGGCAGCGATCGCGCGCGGGCTCGACCCGGACCGTCCGCGGCATCTGACCAAGGTGACGGAAACCCTGTGAAGGCCTTCTCGGGCGGAAAGCTCTTCGACGGCGAGGCCATCCAGGACGGGATGGCCGTTCTCGTCGACGGTGCCCGCATCGTCGCCCTCCTGCCCGAGAAGGAGATTCCGGCTTCGGCGGCGCGCATCGCGTTGGACGGGCGTCTGCTCGCGCCGGGATTCATCGATCTGCAGGTGAATGGCGGCGGCGGCGTCCTCTTCAACGCGACACCGACCGTGGACGCGATCCGCGCCATCGGCCGCGCCCATCGCGTCTGTGGTACGACCGGCTTCCTCGTCACCTTCATCACCGATGCGACCGAGAAGATGGCGGCCGCCGTCGCAGCGACCCGCGAGGCGTTGAAGGCGGGCGTGCCGGGGCTCCTCGGTCTGCATCTCGAAGGGCCGTTCCTCAACCCGGCCAAGCGCGGCATCCATGACGCGCGGCACATCCGCACGCCGAACCAGGCGGACTTGGCGATCCTCGCGGAGCTTCCGGTCGGCTGCACCCTGGTGACGCTGGCGCCCGAGCGGGCACCGGAGGGGCTGATCGAGACGCTGACCAAGGCCGGTGTCGTTGTCGCCGCCGGCCATACCGATGCCGACTATGACCAGGCCGTCGCCGGCTTCCGCAAGGGCGTCGCCGGCGTCACGCATCTCTTCAACGCGATGACGCCCCTGACCTCGCGTGCGCCCGGCATGGTCGGCGCGGCGCTCGATCACGGCCCGGCCTGGTGCGGCCTCATCGTCGACGGCCACCATGTTCACGCGGCGAGCCTGCGCGTGGCGATCACCGCCAAGCCGCGCGGCACCATGATCCTCGTCACCGACGCGATGCCGCCGGCCGCCGGTGGTCGTGCCCGTTTCGATCTCGGCGGCCGGCCGATCCGGGCCGAAGGCGGGCGCCTCGTCGGCGCCGATGGCACGCTCGCCGGTGCCGATCTCGACATGGCGCGCGCTGTGGCCAATGCGGTCGACCTGCTCGGCCTCCGGCTCGAGGAAGCGCTGCGCATGGCCTCGCTCTATCCGGCGCAGGCGATGGGCGTGAGAGATCGCGGCCGCATCGCCCCCGGCCAGCGCGCCGATTTCGTCCTGCTGGACGACCGCCTGCGGGTGACCCAGACCTGGATCGGCGGCGAGACCGATGGCGCGTGAGTCGGCCGCTCGCCGCCTCCATCTCGCCGCGCGCCGACTCGCCGCGCTCGATCTTGCCGAGCGCGGGCTGAAGGATCGACCCGACGACCCGCTCTGCCTTGCCTGGCGCGCCGACCTCCGGAAGGCGCTCGACCTGCCGATCGATGCCGTCGCACGGCAGGCGCCGCCGCACCGGATCGACTTCGCCGAAGCCTGCCTCGATCCCTTCGCCGGGATCGGCGAGTCCAAGATCGAAAGCGCCGCTCTCTATCTCGCGCAGTTCGATCCCGATATCGAAGATGCTCGCCTGGTCGAAGCGCATCGGTCTTGGTCGAGGCGGCATGCCGACGGCCTGTCTCGCTACGCGCATTCGCCGGGGGCACGCGAACGCCTGCGCATCGGCTATGTCTCCGCCGATCTCGGGCAGCATCCGGTCGGGCGGTCTCTGCTCGGCACCCTGCCGGCCCATGATCGCGAGAAAGTCGAGGTCCACGTCTATTCCGACCGGCTCAGCCAGGACAGGGTGACGGCGCGGCTGCGTGCCGCGGCCGACGCATGGGACGACGTCGCCGATCTGGATGACGGCTCCCTTGCCGCACGCATCCACGACGACGGTATCGATGTCCTCGTCGATCTTGCCGGCCATAGCTGGGGCAATCGCCTGCTGACTTTCGCAAGCAAGCCGGCACCGGTTCAGGCCTCGTTCCTCGGCTACGGCGCCACGACCGGCTTGGCGGCCATGGATGCGGTGCTTTCCGACGCGTGGGAGGCGCCGACTGCGGCGCATTTCACCGAGAGCGTCGTCCGCCTTCCGTCCGGAAGGCTGCCCGCACCGAGAACGGCCACGCGGCAAAGGTATTCCGAGGTGCCGGTCTTCGGCTCGCTGAACAAGCTGGTGAAGCTGTCCCCGCCGGTCATCGCGCTCTGGGCGAGGCTGCTCAGGACCGTGCCGCAGGCGCGGTTGCTCCTTCGAACGCAGGGTCTCGACCAGCCCTGGATCCGGCGGCTGGTCGTCGAGGCGTTCGCGGCGCGTGGCATCGCCGAAGACCGGCTCGACCTTCGCGGGGCCGCGCCCGACGGTGCGCATCTCCTCACCTACGCCGAGATCGATGTTGCGCTCGACCCTTTGCCATTCGCCGGAGGCGTCACGACTTGCGATGCATTGTCGGTCGGGGTTCCGGTGGCCGCGCTTGCCGGTGCCCGGCCACTGGCGCGGCAGTCGATCTCAATACTGGCTCGCTCGGGCCTCGGCGACCTGATCGCCTCGGACGCGGACAGTTATGTGCAGGTCGCGGCCGATGCAGTCGGACGGGCCTTGCCGGTGACCGATCCGCCGGCGGCGCAGGCGCGCGAGCTGGAGGCTGTCTACCGCCAGCTCTGGGAGAAGCGCCGCGGCTCCAGGCCTGAGTGAAACCAAGTGATGAAGCCGACGATGTCGTAGATCGGCAGGCGAAGCGCATCGCGCAGCGCGGCGGAGTAGGGGGCCATGTTGGTGCATTCGAGCACCACGGCGCCGACCTCAGGATGCTTGTCGATGAGCGCGCGGCCGGCCGCGAGCAGGTCCTGCTCGGCGGCGGCGACATCCAGCTTCTCTTCGTTGCCGATCAGCACGCGCGTGAACTCAGCTCCGTCCTCGGTGCCCATGACCGGCGTATCGGCCGCGACGCCGGCGGCCTTGAGATGATCCGGCGTCAGCGAGCGCGCATCGACGGTCAGCACGCCGACGCGCTTGCCCGGCGGCAACAGCGCCTGCACGCCCGGGATCTGCATCAGGCTCGATGTGGCGACGGGCACCTTCACATGCGCCGCGATGTCGGCCTGGAACAGAGAGAGGAAGCCGCAATTGGTGGTGATGGCGTCGGCGCCGAGGCGAACGAGGTCCTCCGCGGCTTCGAGGAAGGGCAGCAGCAGGCCCTCGGCGCGGCGGCGCACGACTCGCTCGGGCGAGGCATCGCGTACGACCTTGTAGAGGACGGGGAAAGGCCAGGTCGTGGCGTTGCCCATGTCGCCGGGAATGCGCGGGAAGCGCGCCTCCAGCATCAGGATGCCGAGCGCGGCGCCGTAGATCGCCTTGCCCCCGGTGGCGACGCTCATGCGACCCACTCGGACACGGGGGCCTTCGCCTCGTGCAGCGGCTGAGAGATCACATCCACCAGCGTTGGCCCGTCGGTCTCGATGGCGCGTTTCAGCGTCGCCTGGAGATCGGCCGGATCCTCGACCTTCCATGCCTTGACACCGAAGGCTTCGGCAACTCGGGCATGGTCGGTGCGGTCGAAATCGACCGAGAAGTAGCGCTCGCCGAAGCCGCTCTTCTGCCCGGCCTTGATCCAGCCGAAGACGGCGTTGGAGACGACGATGAAGGTGATCGGCAGCTTGAGGCGGACCACGGTCTCCATCTCGCCGGCGGTGAAGCCGAAGCTGCCATCGCCCATGACGGCGACGACCTTCTTGTCCGGCCGGCCGACCTGCGCGCCGACCGCCGCTGACATCGAGTATCCAAGTGCTCCGTGAGCACGATTGGTGATGAAGTGCCGGCCCGGGCGCCGCATCTCGTAATGCGCCGAGAAATAGGGGCAGGGCGTGCCCGGATCGGCGACGATCACCGCGTCGTCCGGCAGCACCGCTTGCAGGTCGGCGATCAGCCGCTCCGGCTTGATCGGCGCGTCGGTCGAGCCGGCCAGCGCGTCGAAGGCGACCCGCTTCCTTGCCTTGAGCGCGGCGAGCGTGGCGCGCGGATCGTTGCCCATCCTGTGCCCGGCAACGTCATTCACCAGCGCGCCGAGCGCTAGCCTGGCGTCGCCGGCAACGGCGGCATCGGTTTTGTAGTTGACGCCGATCGTCGCGGGATCGACGTCGATATGCACGATCCTGGCCTTGCCCGGCGTCGGATGCCGCCAGCGCTCGGTGGTGACCGAGCCGGCGCGGCAGCCGATGAACATTACGAGATCGGCCGCCTCGATCGCTTCGCGTGTCTCGACGGTGCCGCCATTGGAGCCGACGACGCCGATGGCGAGCGGATGCGTCTCTGCGATCGAGCCCTGACCGGAGACGGTGGTGGCGACTGTCGCGCCGAGCGTTTCCGCCAGCGCCTGAAGCTCCGCTTCGGCGCCGGCGATCACCACGCCGCCGCCGCAGATGAAGACCGGGTTCCTCGCCGCGCGCAGCAGGCCGGCTGCCTCGACGACTGCCGCCGGATCGGGGGCGAGGCGTCGCGCCGGGAAAGTACCGAGCGCGGCATCCGCCCAGATCTCGGACTCCTCGACCGGCTCCTTCTGCACGTCGAAGGGGAAGGAGAGATGCGCGGCACCGGGCCGGCCGGTGGTCATCTGCGTGAAGGCGGCGCGGACATAGCGCGGCAGCTTGGCGCCGCGATCGATGACGCGCGTGAACTTGGCGAGCGGGCGGAACAATCCCTCTTGGTCGAGCTCGGTCAGTGCGAAGCGGCCGCGCGAAGTCGTCGCCACGTCGGTGGTGATCGCCAGCACCGGGATCGAGGATTCATTGGCCTCGACCACGCCCGGCAGGATGTAGGTGGCGCCGCCGCCGCTCGGCCCCTCGCAGACGCCGACCTTGCCGGTCACGCGCGCATAGGCATCCGCCATATAGGCGGCCGAGCGCTCGTCGCGCGTCAGGATGTGGCGCATCGATCCGCCGATGCGCTGGAAGGCGTCGTAGAAGGGCAGGCTCGTGTCGCCGCAGAGGCCGAAGACATGGCGCACGCCATGCGCCTCGAGCATGCGCACCATCGCCTCGGCGCCGGAGAGCTGATTGGTGGACATCGCGCTAGACGACCTGGAAGCCGCGGGCGAAGGGATCGCGATCGTCGACGAAGATGGTGTTCAAGCCCGTCACCTGCGCCCAGCCCTTGATCGAGGGGATGATGGCCTCGTAGTTGCCGACCTTGGCTTCCTTCTCGACCCTGCCCTCGAACTGGCTGCCGATGATGCTCTCATGCACGAAGCTCTCGCCCACCTTCAGCTTGCCCTTGCCGGCAAGCTGGGCGATGCGGGCCGAGGTGCCGGTGCCGCAGGGCGAGCGGTCGATCGCCTTGTCGCCGTAGAAGACGGCATTGCGGCCATTGGAGCTCTTCAGCGTCGGCTTGCCGGTCCACTGGATATGCGAGAGCCCTTTGATCGCGGGGTTCTCGGGATGGACGTAGCTGCCGGTCTCGTTGAGCTTCTTCCGGAGCTTCGGGCTCATGCGAATAAGGTCGGCCGCGGTGAAATCCGCCATGTCGCTGAAATTCTCCTGCGGCTCGACGATGGCGTAGAAGTTCCCGCCATAGGCGACATCCACCTTGAGCTCGCCCAGCTCGTCCGACTCCACCTTCACATCCTCGGCGTAGAGGAAGGAGGGGACGTTGGTGAGCTTGACCCACTCGACATAAGGCCCGTTCTGCCCGTACTCGGCGATGACGAGGCCGGCCGGCGTGTCGAGGCGAAGTGTCCCCGGCACGCGCGGCTTCACCAGCCCGCGCTCGATCGCGGCGGTGACGGTGCCGATGGTGCCGTGGCCGCACATCGGGAGACAGCCCGAGACCTCGATGAAGACGATGCCGAGATCGCAATCCTCCCGCGTCGGCGGGTAGAGCAGGCTGCCCGACATCACGTCATGGCCGCGCGGCTCGAACATCAGCGCCTCGCGGATCCAGTCCCATTCCTTCAGGAACTCGAGCCGGCGCTCGCTGGCGGTCTTGGCTTTCAGGGGCGGCTGGCCGCCGGCGACGACGCGCACCGGGTTGCCGCAGGTATGCGCGTCGACGCAGAAGAAGGTGTGCTGCATGGCGGAGAGCCTATCTGAGCCATGGCCTTGCGCTCAACCGTCGCGCTATCCTCGCGGCGCATGGTTCAGCACAAGAACGTGGCGGTCATCGGCGCCGGCGTCATCGGCACCTGCATCGCTGCCAAGCTGGTCGAGGATGGCCACGGCGTCACCCTGATCGACCCGCTGGAGCCCGGCCGCGCTACCTCCTACGGGAACGCCGGCGGCATCGCTGCGACCGCGATGGCGCCCCTGTCGATGCCGGGCACGATCTGGAAGGTGCCGGGCTGGCTGACGGACCCGCTCGGCCCCCTGACTATCCGCTGGTCCTATCTGCCGCAGCTGGCGCCCTGGCTCTGGCGCTTCTGGCGGGCCGGCACGCCGGAGAAGGTCGAGAAGCAGGCGGACGCGCTCGCCGCGTTGCTCAAGCGTACCTACGCCGACTGGGATCCCTTGTGGAAGGCGGCCGGTCTCGACCGGCTGGTCAAGCGCGACGGCTGCCTCCGGCTCTATGAGAGCAGGGCCGACTACGAGGCCGACGAGCCTGAGTGGAAGCTCAAGCGCGACCGCGGCGTCCGTATCGAGATGATCGACCGTCACGAGATCCGTCAGCTCGAACCCGATCTGGCACCGATCTACGAGATGGCGGTGTTCACCCCGGAATGGAACTTCGTGACGGACCCCTACCGGATTGTCACCGGCGTCGCCGACTATGCGACCGGCCGCGGCCTCAAGCTCTGGCGCGGCAAGGCGGTCGGCGTGCGGACAGGAGCCGACGGCATCGAGGCGGTGATCACCGATACGGGCGTCGTCGCCTGCGACGCGGCCGTGGTCGCCGCCGGCGCCTGGAGCCACGACATCTCGGAATGGCTGGGATCGCCCGTGCCGCTCGAGACCGAGCGCGGGTATCACATGACCTTGCCCAGGCCGAATGTCGAGGTGCGGCACACTCTCAATCTCGGCGGCTGGGTGATGACGCCGATGGAGATGGGGCTGCGCCTCGCCGGCACGGTCGAGCTCGCCGGGCGCACCGCGGCGCCGAACTGGAAGCGCGCCGAAATCCTGGTCACGCGAGCCAAGCGGGCCCTGCCCAAGCTGGACGCGACCGACGGCAGTCCGTGGATGGGCCATCGCCCCTCGCTGCCGGATTCGCTCCCGGTGATCTCGGCGAGCCCGCGGCACCGTAACGTGTTCTTTGCCTTCGGAGCGGCGCATTTGGGGCTTACGGAAGGGGCGACGACCGGCGCGCTGGTAGCCGACCTCGTCGCCGGCCGCACGCCCTCGATCGACATGACGCCCTACCGGATCGACCGCTTCTGATGACGCTGCTCGCTCGTGACGAACCGCCGGCCTTCGAGATCATCAACCCCGACGCGCCGGCACCCTTCCTTCTGCTCTGCGATCACGCGAGCAACCGCGTGCCGAAGTCGCTGGGCGATCTCGGCGTGGCGAAGAGATCCTTCGACCTGCATGTCGCCTGGGACATCGGCGCCTTCGATGCGGCGAAGCATCTGGCCCGCCGCTTCGACGCGGCGCTCGCGCATACCAACTATTCGCGTCTGGTGATCGACTGCAACCGCCGGCCGGAATCGCCGGGCCTCTGCCCGCCGACCAGCGACGGCGTCGAGGTGCCGGCCAACCAGAACCTGCCTGCGGCCGAGCGGCAGCGCCGGCTCGACCTGCTGCACCGGCCCTATCACGACGCGATCGAGGCCTGGATCGCCGCACGCCGGAAGAACGGCCAGGTGCCGGCGATCGTCTCGGTCCACAGCTGCACGCCGGTCATGGCCGGGTTCCACCGGCCCTGGCACCTCGGCATCCTCTGGAACGAGGATGAGCGCATCGCCAGGCCGCTGATCCAGGCGCTCTGCCGGAACGCCGATCACTGCATCGGCGACAACCAGCCTTATACCGGCAAGACGCAGAGCGGTTACACCATCCCCTTTCACGCCGAGCGCAACCGCCTGCCGCATGTGATGGTCGAGATCCGCCAGGATCTGATCGGCACTCGCGCGGAAGCCGAGCGCTGGGCCGATGTCTTCGGAGACGCGATCGCGCCGATCCTCACGGATAGATCCCTCTACAAGCTGTTCGGCTGAGCTACTTCGTCTCGATCAGCGCGTCGACCGCGACAGCCCCCTTCTCGAGCACGATGAAGGGATTCACGTCGATCGAGCGAATCTTGCTGGCGTTCGCGGCGGCGTAGACCGAGAGCGCCGCGAGCGCCTTTGCCACGGCCTCGTGGTCGAGCTTCGGCCGGCCGCGGGCGCCGTCGAGCAGCGGGAAGCCCTTCACCTCGCGGATCATCGCGCGCGCCTCGTCGATGCCGAAGGGGGCGACACGGAAGGTCACGTCCTTCAGCACCTCGGCGAAGATGCCGCCGAGGCCGAACATCACCACCGGACCGAATGATGCGTCGTCGATGACGCCGAGGATGGTCTCGACCCCGCCCTTGATCATCGGCGCTACGAGGCATCCGTCGAGGATCGCCTGCGGCCGCTCCTTCTTCGCGCGGTCGATGATCTCGGCGAAGGCGGCCCGCACGGCCTCGGCATCGGCGAGGTTCAGCTTCACGCCGCCGATCTCGGTCTTGTGCTGGATGTCGGCCGACGCGATCTTCAGCACCACCGGATATCCGAAGCCGCCGGCCATCCTCACCGCGTCATCGGCGGTCTTCGCCAATCTCTCAGCGGCGACGGGAACGCCGGCCGAGTCCAGCAGCGCCTTCGCTTCCGATTCGTCGACGACGCCCCAGGGTACCGGCCTGGCATCGGCAGGAAGCGCCGGCGGCGGCGATCCGGCGCCTTTCGCAAAACTGCGGCCGAAGCGCGAGAGCGCGGCATAGGCGGCGACGGCGCGGCTCGGATCCTCGAAGCAGAGATAGCCCGCTTCCTCGTATTCCTTCGTCATCTCGGGCGAAGCCAGCATGCAGAGGATCAGGAGGCGATCGCGGTAGTCCGCGGTCGCCTTCATGAGCGCGTCCTTGAGCCTGCCGCCCGTCTCGCGGTTGCGTGGGATCGCGGTGACGAAGGCGGCGATAGCGCCGTAGCCGCCTTCGGCAAGGATGGTGCGGGTGAACTCCGTCACCAGGCTCATATCGTTGAAGAACTGCGCCGTGGTGTCGACCGGGTTGCGCACCGCGGCGAAGGGCAGGATCGCCTTGAGCCGCGCCTGGGCCGCTTCCGGCATCGGCGCCACGTCGAGGCCGTGGCGCTCGGCGGCATCCGCCATCAGCACGCCGGCGCCGCCGGAGATGGTGACGATGCCGAGGCGGTTGCTGTCGGGGAAGATGCCGCGCGTCGCGGCATAGACCACGTCGAGCATCTCCTCGGTGGTCTCGGCGCGATGGACGCCGAGCTGCTTGAGCGCCGCATCGTAGACGACATCCGATCCGGCGAGCGAGGCGGTATGCGACATCGCCGCCGCGGCACCGACGGCGGAGCTGCCGACCTTCATCATCACCACCGGCTTCTTCGCTCGTCGCGCCGCTTCGAGCGCGCTCATGAAGCGGTCGCGATCCTTGACGCCTTCGACATATGCCGCGATCACCCTGGTGTCGGGATCCTGAGCGAAATAGGCGATGGTGTCGGAGACATCGACATCGCAGTCATTGCCGGTGGTGAGCCAGCAGCTCATGCCGATGTTGCGGTCGCGCGTCAGCACGAAGAGATGGCTGCCATAGGCGCCGGACTGGCTGACCATGCCGACGACGCCCGGCTTCGGATGGCCGTGGTCGAGCGAGGCGGTGAAGGTCGGCGCATAGCCGTGGCGCGCGTTGAACAGGCCAAGGCAGTTCGGCCCGACGATGCGGCAGCCGGTCTCGGCGGCGATCCGCACCAGACGGTCCTGCCACTTCTTGCCCTGCTCGTCGGCCTCGGCGAAGCCGGCGGAGAAGACCACCGCGGCCTTGGTGCCGCGCTTGGCCGCGCTCTCGACCGCATCGCAGACGACCGCGGCGGGCACGGCGACGATCAGGCACTCGGGTGCTTCCGGCAACTCGTCGATCGTCTTGAAGGCGGGCAGGCCCTGGATCGTGCCGCCCTTGGTGTTGACCGGCCAGATCGGTCCCGGGAAGCCGCCTTCCTTGAGATAGCGGATCGGCCGGCCGCCGATGCGCGAAGGCTCGTTGGAGGCGCCGAGCACCGCGACCGATTTCGGCCAGAACAGAGGCCGGAGCGATTCCGGTCCGGGACGTGAAACCATTGGATCAGGCCGTTGCGATCGGGGTGGCGGGAGATCCGACGACGCCGGTGAGCCTGAGCGGCGGCGCGGTCAGGAGGAAGCGCGAGCGCTTGGCTTTCCGCAGCCAGCGCGCCAGCTCGGTCAGGTACCAGATCTCGCCCAAGGGCACGCCGAGCTTGAACAGGCAATGCGCATGCAGCGGCATCATCGGATGCCTGCCGGTGCCCGGTCGCGAGGGCAGGGCCTCGACCGCATAGTTGTCGGCGATCAGCGCGGCGGCGCCGGAATCGGTGATCCATTGCAGCAGGCGATCGTCGCGGCCGTCGAGCACGGCACTCGAGCCCTCCATGGTCTTGGCGTCCGGCTTGCCGCCGGCGGCGATGATCACCTCGGCGAAGCCGGTGTAGAAGCAGACCATGTCGCCCTTGGTCACCTCGACCTTGTCCTCGTCCATGATGCGGCGGAGGTCGTCATAGCCGACATTGGTGCGCTTGGTGCCGAAGCGGCTTTCGAGGTCGATCATCACGGCGCGGCCCTGGATGCCGTGCACGGCGAAATTCTGAATGCCGAGCGCGCGCGCCTCCGGGTTCTCGAAGGAGTCCCAGGCGACGCCGCCGGGCTTCGCCGGCGGGGCGTAGATATCGGCGTCGGCGCGATAGCCGTTGTAGTAGACGAGCTCCGGCTTGCCGTCGCCATCGGCGTCGAATTCTTGGCCGACATGGGCGAAGGAATCCCACTGCGTCGAATACTGCGTGTGCAGCAGCACCGCGTCGTCGGAGACGACATCGATCCAGTCCGGGTTCTCGCGGCGGAAGGGATAATTGTAGTTGGCGAGGCCGCCGCGAATGGTCGTGTAGCGCTTCGGCGGATGGCGGCGCGGGTTCAGCACATTGCCGCCGGGAAGCTCCAAGGGCAGCGACAGGCAGAAGGTGCGGCCCTCCTTCACCTCGGCGATGCCTTCCAGCACCTTCTCCCGGGTGATCAGGTTGAGCCGGCCGATCTGGTCGTCCGGGCCGAAATCGCCCCAGGTCGATCCCTCGGGCCGCTGCTTCCATCGTGCCATGCGTTTCCCCTCCACGCGCGGCCGGCAGGGTCTCAGAGCCGGTCGCCGCCGGCAAGGCTTTCGCGTATCGTTCCGCAACTTCCGATGGACCCGGACTGCCCATGACCCGCGCCGCCGACCTGCTCGTCGATTGCCTCGTCGCCCATGGCGTCGATCGCGTCTTCTGCGTTCCCGGCGAGAGTTATCTCGCCGTGCTCGACGCGCTGGTCGGGCGCAAGGAGATCGACGTGGTGGTGGCGCGCCACGAAGGCGGCGCCGGCTTCATGGGCGTCGCCGATGCCAAGCTTACCCTGCGTCCCGGCGTGGTCTTCGTCAGCCGCGGCCCCGGCGCCACCAATGCCTCGATCGCCGTTCACGTGGCGCAGCAGGACGCCGTGCCCTTCGTCCTCTTCATCGGGCAGATCGAGCGCAAGGATTTCGGCCGCGGCGCCTTCCAGGAGGTCGACTACGTCCAGACCTTCGGCGACATGGCAAAGCATGTGGAGGTGGTGAGCGACGGCAACCGCGTGCCCGAGGCGATCCGGCGCGCCTTCCATTTGGCCCAGTCCGGCACGCCCGGCCCGACCGTGGTCGTGCTGCCCGAGGACATGCTGCTCGACGACGTCGAGGCCGTAGTGCTGCCGCCGAAGCCAGTCGCAGCAGCGCATGCGAGCGCCGATACGATCGCCGAGATCGCGGCCAGGCTCGCCGAGGCGGAGCGGCCGGCGGTGATCGCCGGCACGCTGATGCGCGGCGATGACGGGCGCGCCGCGCTGATCGAGCTGGCCGAGGCCTCCGATACGCCGGTGATCGCCGCCTTCAAGCAGCAGGACCTGTTTCCGAACACGCATCGTCTCTTCGGGGGCCATCTCGGATACATGGCCCCCGAGGACCAGGTGAAGCTGGTGGGCGAGGCGGACCTGCTGATCGCGCTCGGCACGCGCATGGGCGACGTGACGAGCCAGGGCTATCGCCTGCCGATGAAGGGCCAGGAGCTCGTCCACGTCTTCCCGGACCCGGCGGTGGCCTCGCATGCCGTCGACCCGGTCGCCTTCGCGCGCGCGCTGGCCAAGGCGGCGCGACGCTCGAATGCCAAGGCCGATGCACGTGCAAAATGGGCGGGGAGGCTGCATGGCCGCCATGCGGGGCAGGCGGTGTGGAAGCCGGTCGAGGCGAAGGACGGCGTCGTCTTCGGCCATCCGACCGTGGCGCTGATCGACCAGCTTCCCGACGATGCGATCCTGGTCATGGATGCCGGCAATTTCTCCGGCTGGATGCACCGGCACTTCCCGTTCTCGGGCAAGCACAAGCTGCTCGGCGTCATCGCCGGCGCCATGGGCTTCGGCATGCCGGGAGCGGTGGCAGCTTCGCTCCGCCATCCCGACACGCCGGTGGTCGTGCTGATCGGCGATGGCGGCTTCCTGATGACCGGCACCGAGCTCGCGACCGCGATGAAGCATGGCGCCCGATTCGTTGCCCTCGTTTCCAACAACGGCAGCTTCGGCACGATTCGCCTGCACCAGGAGAAGAATTACCCTGGCCGCGTCAGCGCCACCGAGCTGGTCAACCCGGACTTCGCCGCCATGGCCCGCGCTTTCGGCGCCACCGGCCTGACGCTTTCGAATTCCGCCGATTCAGCCGATATCGTGCGCCAGGCGCACGATATCGGCTGAAT
>Ga0194132_10003215_pt1 | contig 29408 bp, 36 predicted proteins | sample TA2KigOf80mmetaG_FD_148612 | JGI IMG/M metagenome (GOLD analysis project Ga0194132, IMG submission 148612) | Freshwater microbial communities from Lake Tanganyika, Tanzania - TA2015054 Kigoma Offshore 80m | ecosystem: Environmental > Aquatic > Freshwater > Lake | place: Tanzania: Lake...
TGACCTACTTCGCCTTCCCAGACATCCACTGGCAGAAGATCCGCACCAACAACCCACTCGAGCGGATCATGAAAGAGATCCGCCGACGAACCCGTGTCGTCGGTGCCTTCCCTGATGGTCAGTCCTGTCTCAACTTGGCGGCTGCGCGGCTGCGCTATATCGCAGGATCGGCGTGGTCAGCCAGGTGCTACATGAACATGCGGCCACTCTATCAGCCGCAGGTCCCACAATCCGGAGCCGCCGCCTGATCAAATGTGCGAAAGATTCTGGACAGGACCTGGAAAACGACTCCTACGCCGAATGGGAAAAACTCTGCGACGAGCTCAGCATCGCGCAGGGCGAGTACATGGAGATGCACGGCATCCTGGTAAGGAAGGCGACGGGCGAGGACGGCTTTCTGGCCGGCCCGACCACCGGCGATTTCGAGCGCGCCAAGGAGGCGAAGGCCCGGGTCGAGATGCTGCAGAAGCAGCTGGATGAGTTCCTGAAGCGCCACATCGACGTCGCCAGCTGAGCCGAAGGCGTTCCCGCCTGGGGGACGCTGCTTGCGGCGGACAATCCACTATATTAGAATTCATTCCATGGAAATGCCGAAAGCTCGCTCGTCCGCCGAAACCCTGGATACGCGTCTCGCCAAACGGCTGGCAGCCGCCCGGGCGGCACGTGGACAGACGCTCGAGGAGCTGGCCCAGGCCTCCGGCGTCAGCCGGGCGATGATCTCGAAGATCGAGCGGGGTGAGTCCAGCCCGACCGCGATGATGCTCGGCCGACTCGCAGCCGGACTCGATGTCTCGCTCTCCTCTCTCTTCGCCGAGGTCGAAGGCACGGTCGAACCGGTCGCCCGCTTCGAGCGCCAGCCGCTTTGGCGCGATCCCGAGACCGGCTACATCCGTCGCGACGTGGCACCGCCCGGTACCGGATCGAGCCAGAACATCGTGCGCGTCGAGCTGCCGGCCGGCGCGCGCGTCGCCTATCCGGCTTTCTCCTACGCCAACACCGACCATCACATCCTGCTGCTCTCGGGGCGGCTCCGCTTCGGCAACGGCACGCGCGTCTTCGACCTGGAGGCTGGCGACTGCCTCCGGCTGCCCGAGGTCGCCGACAGCTGGTACTTCAATCCCGGTCCCGACCCGGCCGAGTACCTGGTGATGATCGTGCGCCTTCCCGGTTTTGGGCGGAGCGCATGAAGCCTCTCGTCCGCCTCGACCCGACGAATCGCGCCCGCATCGGCCATAATGGCGGGCCGCCGCTGGAGCTCACCTCGAACGCGCTGCTGTGGCGCCGCGCTTCCTCGCGCGCCTGGAAAACCCCGCCGCGCGAGATCGCGCTCCGCCGTCTGGCACAGGCGGAATCGCTCGGCGTGACCTATCGCGAATTCACCTCGGTGCTGATGGATCGCGGCCGCCGTCTTTCGGCGATGATCTTCGCGCCCGGCACCATCGACGTGCGCGCGCCCGGCGTGCGCCGCAAATTCGCGACGCTCGGCGAGCCCAAGGTGCTGGTGCTGCTCGATCGCCGGCCTGGTATCTGGCCGCAGGGCACGGAGAAGCTGCTGGCGAACAAGCCGACACGCGTGCAGTGGCTTCCTGCCGGCGGCTACTCCGACGCGATCGCCGGCGCCGTCGGCCGCTTCCTCGCCGAGCATTCGCTCACCTCCGGCGAGGCCGCGATGGTCGGCCGCAGCGAAGCCGATCTCGTCGCCGCCGAGCAGGCCGGCCTCGCCGTGTTCAAATGGGCGACCGACTACTTCGCCGGGGCGTAGCCGCTGTCGCCGCGCTCCCTCAATCGTGATGCGGATCGAGGAAACGTCGTCACCGACACTTTCGAACATGTGTAGCGAGCTGTCGGCCCTCACCCTCGGAGAACTTCCATGAACAGACGCAGCCTTCTTGCCTCCTTCGCCGTCGCCGCGCTTCTCGCGGCGACGCCGATCGTGCTCGCCGCCGAAAGCAAGCCCTTCGACCAGAAGGCCTTCGAGGCGGCGCAGTCGGCAGGAAAGCCTATCCTTCTCGACGTGAACGCGCCCTGGTGCCCGGTCTGCAAGGCGCAGGCGCCGATCCTGGCCAAGCTCAAGGCCGAGCCCAGGTTCAAGGACATGGTCTCCTTCAAGATCGACTTCGATTCGCAGAAGGACCTGCTGCGGACGTTCAACGTGCAGAAGCAGAGCACGCTGATCGTCTTCAAGGGCAAGCAGGAGGCGGGCCGCTCCACCGGCGACACCAATCCCGCCTCGATCGAGGCCTTGCTCGGAAAGGCGATCTGACCGCGCATGGCGGGGATCGGGCTGGCGCTGCTGGCGGGCGTGCTGTCGACCCTCTCGCCCTGCGTCCTGCCGCTGATCCCGATCGTGATCGCCTCGGCGCTCGGCGAGCACCGTTTCGGCCCGGCGGCGCTCGCCGTCGGGCTGGCGCTCTCTTTCGTCGTCGTCGGGCTTTTCGTCGCCACGATCGGTTTCGCCGCCGGGCTCGATCAGGACCTGTTCCGGTCGGTTGCGGCCGTGCTCCTCATCCTTGCCGGCGGCGTCCTTCTTCTCCCCGACCTGTCGCTGCGGCTCGCGGCAGCGACGGGACCGGTCGGAAACTGGGTGCAGGAACGCGCCGGCGGTCTTTCGACCCGCGGTCTCGGCGGCCAGTTCGCGGCCGGCCTCGTCCTCGGCGCGGTCTGGAGTCCCTGCGTCGGTCCGACGCTCGGTGCCGCCTCGGTTCTCGCGGCTCGGGCGGAGAACCTCGGCGGCGTGGCGCTCACCATGCTCGCCTTCGGGATCGGCGCCGCTCTGCCGCTGCTGGCGATCGGCCTGATGTCGCGCGAAGCGCTGATGCGCTGGCGCGGCCGTCTGCTTTCCGCCGGCCAGGGCGGCAAGATGGCGATGGGCGGAACCATCGCCGCCATCGGCGTGCTCGTGCTCACCGGCTTCGACAAGCGGGTCGAGGCCACGCTGGTCGAGGCCTCGCCCGACTGGCTGACGGAGCTGACGACGCGGTTTTAGGCGTGCGAGATAGAGCTCAGCGATTGACGACGAGGCGGTTGCCCGAGGCGTAGTGCCTCAGGCCACGGTCGAAGATGACGACCGCGAGCGCGCCATAAAGAATCGCTGCAGCTATCACCGCCAACACCTTCATCGCATCCGCCTCGCGGATCGCCTCGACCGGCAGCTGCGAGACGAAGGCGATCGGCAGCAGCGTGAGCAGCACGAGCCTGATGCCCGCGCCGAAGACGTGCTGGGGATAGACGCTGATGATGATGACGACCTCCCAGAACTGCTCGGCCAGGCGCAGCAGAGCCGGCCACCAGAAGACAGCGCATTGCGCGATCAGAATGATCGACATCATCACGATGCCGGCCGCGGTCGAGAGCAGGACCAGGAGCGGCAGATCGGCAAGGCCACGGTCGCCGAGCCAGAGCCACAGCACCGGTGCGCTCAGCATGTCACCGATCCCGGAGGGGATCGAGCGCGACATCAGCAGGCTCGGCAGCGGATGGCGCGGGCGACCCAGATGCACGTCGAGCGAGCCATCGTTGATGGCGCGCGCGACGTCGCGGACGCCGCCACCGACAGCCATCGCCAGGCCGAAAGCGAAGGCGGTGATGCCGTAGAGCAGCGCGACATCGGCACGCCCCCAGCCGCGAAGGTCGGGGAAGCGGTCGAAGTAGAGGGCCCAGACGATGAAGAAGACCAGGTTGTTGAGGCACATCAGCACAAGCTGAAAGACGGCCGCGCCCGGCTTGGCGAAGCCAGCCTTCAGATTGGTCGCGAGCAGCGCGCCGAGATAGCCCAGGGCCTGATGCATCTCACGCTCCCTCGCGCACGAAGCGGCGCGTTGCTGCCGTCGCGACCGCGACGACCACGAAGGCCGCAAAGGCGAACCACAGAAGCTGCCAGCCGAGCACGGCGGCGATCGCCGCCGGCCGCGCGTCGAGCACGAGGCTCGCCGGGTGGTACAGGATCGCCGCGAAAGGCGTGGCGATGCCGATCTGGTGCATCCACGCCGGATAGAGCGTCAGCGGGATGAAGAGCCCGCCGAGCACGAAGATCACCTTCTGCCAAATCCAGTAGACCGGCGCCGGCGTGCCGAGCCAGACGGTGAGGAAGCCGATCACCACCTGGAACAGCAGCGCCAGCAGGGCACCGAGCGTCATCGCCAGCGCGAGCGCCGGCATCGCCGTCGAAGAGATCGGCACGATACCGGTTGCGAGCCAGGCAAGGATGCCCCCATAGACGCCGAGACATGAGAGGCGCAGCAGCGTACCGCCGATTTCCTCGGCGATGCGCGCAAGGCCGTAGCTCAGGGGCCGGGTCAGCGCCGCCTCGATCGCGCCCGAGCGGATGTCCTCCTCGATCTCGCTGAAGACCCAGCCGGGCGCGAAGATGATCGCCTCCGTCGTCACCACGTACCAGGTCAGCCGCTCGGCATCATGACCAGAATCGCCGAGCGGCGTCGCCCGCCAGATGGCACCGAAGATCAGCACCGGCAGCGAGAACAGCAGCAGGCGGCCGAACAGGCCGAAACGGTCCGACGCCGCCTCGCGCCAGCCCAGCCAAGCGAAGGCGGCAATCGCGCCAAACGTTCTGGATGTCTCGCTCATGCCGCTCTCGCTGCCGCACTCTGGTAGATGGCGCGGATGACATCGTCGAGCGGTGGATTCTCGATCGCGAGATCCTTGACCGCAAAGCGCTCGAGCGCCGTCGCAATCACGCGCTCGACGGGGATGCGATCGAGATCGACGGCAAAGCTCGTGCGGTGCGGCTCGCGCGTGGCCACCACGACGCCGGGAAGATCGAGAGCCGGGCTCTCCTCCTCGGTCATCAGCGTGACGACGCGGTGGCGGAGGTGCTGTGCGCGCAAAGCAGCCAGCGGCTGGTCGAGCAGCAGCAAGCCCTGGTCGATGACCAGCGCACGCTCGCAGATGCGCTCGATGTCGCCGGTGTCGTGCGAGGTGAGCAAGATCGTCGTCCCCTCTTCCGCCGACAGCTCGATCAGGTGATCGCGCAGGCTCGCCTTGGCTGAGACGTCGAGGCCGATGGTCGGCTCGTCCAGCAGCAGGATCGGCGGGGCATGCATCAGCGCCGCCGCGATCTCGCAGCGCAGCCTCTGTCCGAGCGAGAGCTGCGAGACCGGCCGCTCGAGCAGGTCCTCGATCGCCAGCGTCTTCGCCAGGCGCGCGAGCCTGGTCTCGGCCGGATGACGCTCGAGCCCGTAGATGCGCGCGATCAGGCGCAGGCTGTCGCTGACCGGCAGGTGATACCAGAGCTGCGAGCGCTGCCCGAACAGGATGCCGATCCGCCGCGCTAGCTTCTGGCGCTCTTCCCACGGAACGAAACCGGCGACGCGCGCATGGCCCGAGCTCGGCGTCAGGATGCCGGTCAGCATTTTCAGCGTCGTCGACTTGCCGGCGCCGTTCGGCCCGATGAAGGCGACGCGCTCGCCCGGCCGGATGGCGAAGGAGATGCCGCGTACCGCCGCGACCTCGGTCACCGGCCGCTTCTTGAACATGCCGGCGAAGCCCAGCGCACGGCGGGCGCAAAAGCTCTTGGCGAGGTTCTCGACGAGGATGGCTTCGGACGACATGGCACGGCTCCAGGGAGGGTCGGAAAAAGCGAAGGGCCCCGACGTTTCCGGCGGGGCCCTTGGGTTCGCTTTGCTGCTTTAGTCGATTTCAGCGCGCGCGTGTCTCCAAGGGCAGCCAAGTGGCTTCCATAAGGGTTACGCAGACGTGCTTCGGCGACGCGAACATGGCGCTACGCGTAGCCGAGGGAAGGGTCGCTTGTCAAACGACGGTTTAACCGCGGAAGGTTCGGACGGCATGCACGGTCCGCCGGATCGTGCCTTCGGCGAGCGCCAAAGGGTTGGCGCGTCGCGCCGCCGCCGCCCCCTGTCTCTGCCCGTTGATCAGAAGCGTCGAGACGCCGTGGACCGCGGACCAGGCGAAGCGCAGCGTGCCCTCATCGGGCGAAGGCCGGCCCGTCGTCGAAGCCACCGCGGAGACGAGTTCGCCGAAGGCGGCCTCGCCGGCACGCTTGAAGCGGGCGTTGTCGCAATCGACACGGTCCGAGTGGAACATCAGCTGGAGGACCGCCGGATCGGAGAGCGCGAAGTCGACATAGGCCATGCCGATGCGTTGAAGGGCTTCCGGCCCCTCCGCATCGCCGCGGCGCTCGCGCATGCGGGCCGTCAGCCGGTCGAAGCCGCGCGCCGCCACCTCGGTCAGTAGCCCGCCGGCATCGCCGAAATGATGGCCCGGCGCACTGTGCGCGACACCGGCACGGCGGGCACACTCCCGGAGCGAGAAGCCGCTGGCCCCGGCTTCGCGGACCAGCGCTTCGGCCGCCTTCGCCAGCGCCTCCGGCAAGTCACCGTGATGGTATCCCCGCTTCGTCGGCTTGACCGCCCGCGCCACCCGTACCTCGACGTTATCTGGACACTGTCAAAAACAATCTTGACGCCGTCCAGATCGTGGCGCAAGCTGTCGATTATGACAGTGTCAAGATGGAGAGCCCGATGCTGACTGCGATCGAGCCGGAGGCCCTGTTTCGCCTTGCCAATCTCCTCGCGCTGGCCGGCTGGATCGTGCTTGGCATCGGTATCGCCGTCAGATCGGCGCTGCTGCACGAGCGCATCGCCGGCCGCACGATCCCGATCGTCCTGTCGCTCGGCTATGCGGCGCTGATCTCCGTGCATTGGTGGAGCGCCGAGGGCGGGTTCGGGGCGCTATCCGAGGTCTCGGCGCTGTTCCGCTCGCCCTGGATGCTGCTCGCGGGCTGGGTCCACTACCTCGCCTTCGACCTCTTCGTCGGCGCCTGGATCGCCGGCGACGCGGCTGCGCGCGGGCAGTCGCGATGGCTGCTCCTGCCCGTGCTCCCCATGACGTTCCTGTTCGGCCCGGCCGGTTTCCTCGCCTGGATCGGCATCCGCACCGCCTTCAGGCCGGAGGTCTCCCATGCCCGCTGACATCGCCGCCGCGCCGCCGCGGCCCACCCTCCTCGACTACGCCTATCGCGGGCAGCCGCTGCTCGCCGCGACCGGTATGCTCATGCTGCTGACGCTCATTCCGACGATGCTCGCATTCGCGCTCGACGGGCGCGTGCTGAATGGCGTCAGCGTCTGGATCAAGCCGCTCAAGTTCGAGGTCTCGCTCGCGATCCACCTGCTCACCGTCGCCTGGCTCATGCTGTGCCTGCCGGAGGAGATCCGGGCGCGCCGGACGGCACGCGGCTTCGCCATCGCGCTCGCGGCGGCCTCGATCTTCGAGATCGCCTATATCGCGTTCCAGGCCTCGCGCGGCGAGGCCTCGCATTTCAACGTCGCGACGCCGATCGCCGGACTCATGTACACGCTGATGGGCGTCGGCGCGCTTACCCTGGTCATTGCGTCGGTGGGAGTCGGCATTCAGATCCTGCGGCACGGCGACAGGCGCAATCCGATCGTGTTCGCTGCCGGACTCGGAATCGTTCTCGGCAATCTGCTGGGCGGCCTCACCGGCATGTACATGTCGAACCAGACCGGCCACTGGGTCGGCGGCCTGCAGACCGACGCCGGCGGCGTGCCCATCTTCGGCTGGTCGCGAAGCGGTGGCGACCTCAGGGTCGCGCATTTCTTCGGCCTTCACCTGATGCAGGCGCTGCCGATCGCGGCATGGCTCGCGCGGGATGCGGTGGCGGAGCGCCTGCAGCGGCCGCTGGTCATCGGCCTCGCCATCCTGGGCACGCTGGTTACAGCCGGCACCTGGCTGCAGGCGGTCCACGGCCTGCCGCTGCTCTAGGAAGCAGCCCCGAGGTCGCATAGGGTGCGGCCAGGATGTGCGGAAAATTCCTTCAGCTCCAGGCGTGGCTGGATCTCGTCACCCTCGTCCAGATGCTCGACGCCGTGCGCATCGGCCAGGTAGAGATCGGCACGCCGATGCGATTCGCGCGCATCATCGCGCTCGACGATGGCGGCGTCCGCAGATCCGTCCCCATGCGCTGGGGTCTGATCCCGCCCTGGGAGAAGGACCAGACACGGTTCCAGAACACTATTCATGCGCGGGCCGAGACGATCGACCAGAAGAAGAGCTTCAAGAACGCCTTCGCGCGCCAGCGCGGCCTGCTGGTCGTGAAGACCTTCAACGAAGGCAAGGAGCTGCCGAACGGCAAGACGCAGCAATTCACCATCACGCCGCACGACGGCAACCCCATCGGCATCGCGGTGATCTGGGAGCGGTGGGGCGAGCCGCATGGCGGCATGCTGCTCACCTTCGCCATGGTGACGGTGCCGGCGAACACGTTGATCGGTACGATCACCGACCGCATGCCCGCCGTGCTGCCGCCCGAGCAATGGGCGAAGTGGCTCGGCGAGGAGCCGGCCTCGCCCGAAGAACTCAAGTCGATGCTGAAGCCCTTCGAAGGCGATTGGGACATGCAGCCCCAATCGCCGCCGCCGAAGCCGGGAAGGCCCGACCCGCAGCCGAGCCTGTTCTAATCGTGGCCGTCGGCGAAGCTGCCATGCTTCGCCGCCAGCCGGGGCAGACCGCGCCGGACGAGGGTACGGAGCGCGAAGAAGCCGCTCCGGAGCCAGCCGGCGATGACCCGCGAGCGATAGCGCCGGGCCGCGAGCTCGAGTTCGGCCACGGTCGGGCGAGGCGTCGCCTTCATTACTTCGACCAGATCGAGCCAGTTGGATTCGTCATTGGTGTAGGGCCACATTGCCTGTCTCCTGCAGTGTGGGAGTCCCCTCCGTCGCCGGCTTCTTGAGCGAGCCGCGCGATGCAGTATGTGTTTGGTTCTATTCGGATTTCAAGAATATTGTGCACTGCGCAACGAGGCGGCACTTGCCTTCCGAATGGGCGCCTCGCCGCCTGCCCGGCGGGCAGAACGACGACGGCGACGCCTCCTCGGATCGATCAGCCGAAGCGACCGGTGATGTAGGACTGGGTCCGTTCGAGCTTCGGTGTCGTGAAGATCGCCTCCGTCTGCCCATACTCGATCAAACGACCGAGATACATGAACGCGGTGTTGTCGGACACGCGCGCAGCCTGCTGCATATTGTGGGTCACGATGACGATCGTGTAATGCCCCTTGAGCCCATCGATCAGCTCCTCGATCCGGCTCGTGGCGATAGGATCGAGAGCCGAGCAGGGCTCGTCCATCAGCAGCACCTCCGGATCGGAAGCGATGGCGCGCGCGATACAGAGCCGCTGCTGCTGCCCGCCGGACAGGCCGAGCGCCGATTCCTTGAGACGATCCTTCGCCTCTTCCCAGAGCGCCGCTCCCTTGAGCGCGCGCTCGGCGGTTGCGTCGAGCGTGGCGCGGTCGCGCACGCCGTCGACACGAAGAGGATAGACCACGTTCTCGTAGATCGACATCGGGAAGGGATTCGGCTTCTGGAACACCATGCCCATCCGCTTCCTGAGGGCGATCACGTCGACCCCGGCGCCGTAGATGTCCGCGCCGTCGAGCGTCATCGATCCCTCGATGCGGATGCCGTCGATCAGATCGTTCATCCGGTTGAGGCAGCGGATCAATGTCGACTTGCCGCAGCCCGAAGGACCGATCAGCGCCGTCACCAGGCCGCGTTGAATGTCGAGCGCGATGTCGAAGAGCGCCTGCTTCTGGCCGTACCAGAGATTGAAGTCATTGATCCGGACATTCGCGCCCTCCGGCCCGATCTGCGGGTGGATCGCGGCGGCTTCGGCGACAAAGGCGGTCGTCATGTGCTTCGGTCCCTAGAACTGGCTCCCGGCGAAGCGGCGCTTCAGCCGGTTGCGGATGACGATAGCGGCGGCGTTCATGCCGGCGATCATCGCGATGAGCAGGAGTGTCGTGACGAACACCATCGGCTTTCCGGCCTCCGAATTGCGCGACTGGAAGCCGACGTCATAGATGTGGAAGCCGAGATGCATGAAGCTCCGCTCGAGATGCAGATAGGGAAAGACCCCGTCGATCGGCAGCTCGGGCGCGAGCTTGACGACGCCGACCAGCATCAACGGGGCGACCTCTCCGGCGCCGCGCGCCATGGCGAGGATCAGCCCAGTCATGATCCCGGGGAGCGCGCGCGGCAGGACGATGTACTTGATAGTCTGCCACTTGGACGCGCCGCAGGCGAGCGAGCCCTCTCGCATCGAGCGCGGCACCGCGGCCAGGGCCTCCTCGGTGGCGACGATCACGACCGGCACCGTCAGCAGGGCCAACGTGAGAGAGGACCAGAGAAGGCCGCCGGTGCCGAATGTCGGGCTCGGCAGCCGCTCGGGATAGAACAGCTGGTCGATGGTCGCGCCGAAGGTGTAGGCGAAGAAGCCGAGGCCGAAGACGCCGTAGACGATCGAGGGCACGCCCGCGAGGTTGTTGACCGAGATCCGGACGATTGCGACCATGCGGCCCTGCTTCGCGTACTCGCGAAGATAGAGGGCCGTCACCACGCCGAACGGCGCCACCACGATCACCATGAGCAGCGTCATGGCGAAAGTGCCGAAGATCGCCGGCCAGACCCCGCCCTCGGTATTGGCTTCGCGGGGCGCGTCGACCAGGAACTCGCCCCAGCGCGAGAGATAGATTCCGAGACGGTCGATCCAACCGACGGCGTTGGCAGGGTAGTAGCGGACGATCTCGGAGAGCCGGACCGTCTTCTCCTTGCCGCCGATCTCGGCAAGGGTCGCCTTGTACCGCTCATCCTCCGCCTTGAGGCGCTGGGCCTCTTCGGCAAGCCGCCGGTACTCGCCTTGGAGCTCGGCGATACGCGCATCGGCCTTGGCCTTGGCCTGCGCATAGGCCGGGCTCGCCTCGGTTTCGTCCAGGGCGACGCGGCGGAGCGCGAGGCGTTCGCGCTCGATCCGCGCGTTGACGTGCCCGATCTCGCCCTGCTCGATCTCGCGGATGGTCTGCCAGCGGCGGCGTGCGTCGCGATGCGCGGCGACAGCGCGCGAATCACCGATCGCGAGCTTTTCGCCGGCAGCATCGACCCCGGCAATGCGGCCGACGAACGGTCCCCATTCCAGGCGCTCGACGAAGTAAAGATCGAGCGGCGCTTCCAGCGCCCCGACCTCGTAGTCTGTCACCCAGCGGAAGTCGTCGTTGTAGAAGTCGAAATTGCCGGTGCGATACAGAGTTCGCCACGCATAGCCGCCATCCGCGCGGATGCGCCGGCGCATCGCCTCGTCCAGAACCTGAAGCCGCTCGACGCCCGGGCGGAACTCCTCCGAGCGCGTCGGCTCGCCCGCGATCCGTGTCCCGTCGGCGAGCGTGACCACGTGAATCGGCTTCGGCCACAGTGCGGTGGCGCCGTTCCACAGTATGAGCAGCAGGAAGCCGACGATCATCGTCATACCCAGCGCCAGTGCGCCGGCGAGCAGCCACTGGAAAGGCTCGCCGAGCGCCGACAAGGCAGTGACCCGGGCGCGCGGGCGGACGGTAGCGGTCGTCTCCAAGGCTTCGATGCTAGCAGACATCCCAGCCGGCCCTAAAGCTGCGCCGAACGTTTACGGAATCGCTGGCGGACGACCTCGGCCAGCGTGTTGACGACGAACGTCATGACGAACAGCGTCAGCGCCGCGAGAAAGAGCGTGCGATAGAGCGTCCCGTCCTTGACCGCCTCCGGTAGCTCGACCGCGATGTTCGCGGACAAGGCGCGGAGGCCCGAGAAGATGTTCCACTCCATGATCGGTGTGTTGCCCGCCGCCATCACGACGATCATGGTCTCGCCGACCGCGCGACCCATGCCGACCATGATCGCGGCGAATACCCCGCTCATCGCCGTCGGCAGGATCACGCGGGTCGCCGTTTGCCACTGCGTCGCGCCGCAGGCGAGCGAGGCGGCTCGAAGATGCTCGGGCACCGAGTTCAGCGCGTCTTCGGCGATCGTGTAGATGATCGGGATCACGGCGAATCCCATGGCGAACCCGACCACCAGCGTGTTGCGCTGGACGTAGGTCGAGACCATGCCGCCACGCGCATCGAGACCGACCGCGGTGAGGAACGTAGCGACGAGCGCCGCCAGCACCGCGGCGACGGCTAGGTTCGCAAGCCAGCGGAACGCGTCGAGCAAGCCGATTCTCACGCTCGGGGCCGCGCGCTCGATGCCGAGCCAGTCCCCAAGCAGCCGCTCGGACAACACCAGCACCGCCACATAGGCGAACGGCAGGATCAGGAGGAAGGTGAACGGTCCGCCCGACCCGACGTCGCCATTGGCCCATGCCTTGGTATCGCCTGCGAAGAAGAGCCGTTCAAAGGTCGAGCCGCCATAAGCGGCGACGAGCGCGCCCGCCGCCAGCGCAAGAAAGGACAGCACCAGCTTCGGCGCGCCACCCAGCCGCAAGGAGAGGTCGCGCGGCAGGAGCTGCCAGAGACGCGCGGCGACGATCAGCGCCAGCGGCAGCGCGACGAACGCCAGGAGGACGGAGCTGATGAACGTCTCGACCAGCGGCGCGAGCACCAGCGCGGCGATGAAGCCGAGGACGACGGATGGCAGCGACGCCATCATCTCCATCACCGGCTTAACCGTCGCGCGCACCTCGGGAGCGACGAACTCCGAGGTGTAGATCGCCGCCAGCAGCGCGATCGGTACAGCGAAGAGGAGGGCGTAGAAGGTCGCCTTCATGGTGCCGAAGATCAGCGGTACGAGCGACAGCTTGGGCTCGAAGGAGTCGGTCCCCGACGACGACTGCCAGGTGAATTCCGGACCTTCATATCCTTCGTACCAGACCTTCCCGAAGATCGAGGCCCAGGTGGTTTCCGGATGCGGAGCGGCGACGAGCCAGACCGTGGCGCCGCCGTCGGCGCCTACGGCCAGGACGGAATCTTCGCGCGGCCCCAGCGCGGCGAGCCTGACGGCGCCGCCTGAATAGGTGAGAGACAGCAAGGTCTGCTCGCTGGTCGAGTGGCGGAGGTTCACCACCCCGCCGGCATCGGCGGTCACGAACATCTTGCCTCGCTCGCTTGGAGCGAAGGCGCCGGCCGGCGCCTTGTGCGCGGATAGGCTGTGCGCGAGCACGAGACCGAAACCGTCGCTGGTCCCGGAGCCGGCGCGCGGCAGGCGGAAATAGACCGAGACCGAGCCGTCGGATCCCGTCAGCACGACCGACTGCTCGCCGATCAGAAAGCCGAAAGCTCCCAAGGAGGCGCTCGCCGGCAGGAGGTCGCGAGTCTCCGCGAGCTTCGCGGCCTGGGCATCGCGAGTGTCGTAGCGGAAGACGACGCCGCCGCGATCGGCGACATACACCTGATCCCCCTTCTCCGAGACCATGACGCGCGCGACCTGGGTACCGGCGGGCAGGGTCGGAAGGACGGCCGTGGAAACCTGGGTGCGCGCCTGGCGCGTCAGCATGTTGATGCGGGTCTCGGCCACCGAAAGACGGGGAACGCCCTCGTCGTCGACGGTGACGAAGGTCCTGACCGGACGTTCGACCGTGCCGCCCGACCGATAGTCCAGCGCGACGATGGGGCGACCTTCGGCGACAGCCTGCTCGGGCTCGAGCGCGATCGCGATCGCGGTCTTGCGAAACAGGTCGGGCGAGATGCGCGAATAGACCGCGGTGCCGTCGATGCGATCGGCGCCGACCTCGACAAGTCCCGAGGGCAGCGTCGCCTGGGGAAAGAGTTCTGCCGAAAGCTCGACCTTGCCGAAGCGGACGGTTCCGTCGGCGAAGCCGAAGGCGATCTCGCCGCCCACGATCGATCGGCCGAAGGCGGTGGCGCGTTTGCCGCCGAAGTCCAGCGCGGGCACCGCGAGGCGCCGCCCGCTGGCGACGTGGTAGAGCCCGACCTCGCCGCCACGTTCGATCGTGTAGGCGACGGCATGGGTCTCGTCGAGGCCGGCTGCAACCAGGGAGTCGGCGGGCTCGACGATCTTGAAGCTGTGCTGGCCGAGAACGCGTCCGCCGGTGAAGAGCGGGACCACGACCTGGGCGAGGAAAATCATGATGCCGAAGACGGCGACGATTACCGAGAGCCCGCCGATTCGGATACCCCAGTCGGCGAGGCTGTCGGCGATCAGGACCGAGCGGCGCGTGACGCGGCGGCGCGGTTTCACCTTCGGCGCGGGATCAAGAACGGTTTCGGTCATGGAGATCCGAAAAAAGGAACGGGGCGGCTCTCGCCGCCCCGTTGACTGGCGATCAGGAGCCAGCGGTGAGGCCGAGGGCCTTCAGGTCCTCGAAAACGATGTCGCTGGTGACCGGGAAGTAGCCGTCCTTGATGGTGCCTTCCTGACCCTGCTTCGACAGCATGTACTTGACGAACTCGGCGCGGACCGGATCGAGCGCCTGATTCGGGTTCTTGTTCACGTAGACATAGAGGAATCGCGAGATCGCATAGTCGCCGGAGTAAGCGTTCTTTGCCTCCGCCTCGAAGCACTTCTCGCCCTTCTTGGCGGCGATCGGCACGGCGCGGACGTCGGCGGTCTTGTAGCCGATGCCCGAGTATCCGATCGCGAACTTGTCCGTGGCGACGCCCTGAACCACGGTCGAGGAGCCCGGCTGCTCCTTCACGCTATCCTTGTAGTCGCCGTTGAACAGGCCGACTTCCTTGAAGTAGCCGTAGGTTCCCGAGGCCGAGTTGCGGCCGTAGAGCGAGATCGGCTTGTCGGCCCATTCGCCGGTCAGGCCAGCCTCGCCCCAGGTGCGGATCTCCTTGGCTTCGCCGCCGCGGCGGGTCTTCGAGAAGATCGCATCGACCTGCTGGAGGGTGAGGCACTGGAGCGGGTTGTCCTTGTGGACGAAGACCGCGAGCGCATCGACCGAGGTGCGGACGCCGAACGGCTTGTAGCCGTGCTTCTTGGCGAACTCGTCCATCTCCGCGCCCTTCATCGGCCGCGACATCGGACCGAACTGCGCGGTGCCGGCGATCAGCGCCGGCGGTGCCGTGCCCGAGCCCTTGCCTTCGATCTCGATCTGGACGTTCGGGTAGCGGGCGCGGAAGCCTTCGGCCCAGAGGGTCATCAGGTTGTTGAGACTGTCGGAGCCAATGGACTTGAGGTTTCCGGACACGCCGCTGACCGGCTTGTACTCCGGCAGCTTGGGGTCGAGCGCCTGGGCCTGGACGGCCAGCGGCAGCGCCGCAAGGGCCAGCGCCGCGGCGGCTAGCCGAAGCGAATTCGATAGGAATTTCATGGAGTTCTCCTTCACTTGTGTCGTCGCTTCATGTGAGCGCGACGGAGCGTAGCCGGGCATTGGCTGCACTCATGTCACAGTTTCATTGCACCAATATGACGATTCGGGCCGCGGGGCCGTTCCTCGGCGAGGCCGGTTGTTGCAGCCTCGCCGAGCTATCGGGACCTAGCTGCCGATGATGCCGCCGTCCTTCCGCGTGATGACCACGACCGACGGGCGAACCGGCATATCGCTGCTGAAATCCGGCCAGCGGGTCGAGGGCGTCTCGTAGGTCGAGCCGTCTTCTTCCGCCGGATGCTGGATGGTGACGAACATGGTGCGGTCGTCCGGCGTCAGGATCGGCGCGCACACCTCCGCCCCACGCGGCGCTTGGAAGAAGAGCCTCGGCAGGGCGCGACCCGGTCCGCGCGTGTCGGTCGCCCAGAGCCCGTCGGCGATGCCGGCTGCCCCCGGCGCGCCGTCGGTCGCGACCCACATCCTCCCCCTTGAGTCGAAGGCGATGTTGTCGGGCGTGGTGAACCGGCCGACGTCGCTGGTGGCCCGGTGGTAGAGCGCGCCCTGGTCGACCCCGGGCTTGCCGCACATCAGGAACATCTCCCACTTGGCTTCCGTGGCCGCGTGATCCGGCTTGGCGCCGCCCGGCGGGATGATCTCGACGATGTGGCCGTGGCGATTGTTCGCACGCGGATTGATCTTGTCGACCTGGTCGGCCCTGCGGCTGGTGTTGTTGGTGAGCACCACGTAGACGCGGCGGCCGTCCGGGCTCGGCTCGATGTCCTCGGGCCGGTCCATCGGCGTCGCCTTCAGCAGATCGGCGGCGCAGCGCGTGTCGATCAGGATGTCGGCCTGGCTGGCGAAGCCGTTCGCCGCCGTCAGCGGGCCCTCGCCATGCACCAACGGCACCCACCTGACCGAGCCGTCGTCGCCGAAGCGCCCGACATAGAGCGTGCCGTCGTCCAGCAAGGTGCGGTTCGCCACCCGGTCGGCCGCGTTGAAGGTCCCCTTCGACACAAACTTGTAGACGTACTCGAAACGCTCGTCGTCACCCGAGTAGACTACGACGCGGCCGTCCGGATTGACGACGCAGGTCGCCGCCTCGTGCTTGAAGCGGCCGAGCGCGGTGCGCTTCACGGGCGTCGATGCCGGGTCGTAGGGATCGATCTCGACGATCCAGCCGAAGCGGTTCGGCTCGTTCGGCTCCTTGCCGACATCGAAGCGCTCGATGTGCTGGACCCAGGAATACCAGGACTCCTTGGTGACCCCGTAGCGCTTGTAGAGAGCCGCATCCGGCGTCTTCTCGGCATCGCCGCCGAAGTAGCCGTTGAAGTTCTCCTCGGCGGTGAGAACGGTCCCCCACGGCGTCACGCCGCCGCCGCAGTTGTTGAGCGTGCCGATCACCTTGCGTCCGGTCGGGTCGGCCTTCGTCTTGAGCCTGTCATGGCCCGCCGCCGGACCGCCGACGGCCATCTCGGTCGCGAGACCGGTGATGCGGCGGTTGTACTTGGAGTCGGCGACGACTTCCCAGCGCCCCTCGGCCTTCCTCACCTCGACGACCGAGGCGCCATGGGCGGCGAGCTCGATCTCGCTCTGCGCCTTGTTCGCCTTGGTGCGCGCCGCCCGGCCTTCGCCGATGCCCGGGAAGATCAGATTGGTGTTGGTGTATTCGTGATTGACGAACAGAAGCCCGTTGTCGGAGTTCCGCGAGCCGACGGGAAGCGGGTGGTAGCTGATGTAGTCGCAGTTGTAGCCGAACTGCATCGACTGTGCCCCGGCGGAGAGGCGGCGCGGGTCGAAGGCCGGCGCATCCGGCACGACCGTGTCGCCCCAGCGGATCAGCACCTGGGCGTCGTAGCCCTCGGCGACATGATGGGTGCCGTCATAGGTCTGACGCATTTCCTTGAAGGTGAAGGTCGAGGGACCGAACTCCTGGGCGAAGGCCTCGAGGCTCGGAAAGGCCGGCGTCAGGGCACCGGTGATCGCCGTCGCCGTCATGCCGCGCAGGGCCTGGCGGCGCGAGAGCCGCCTTTCCGCCAGCTGGACGAGGGTGGGCTCGGTCGAGGGGTTGACGCCGATGTCTTCGCCGGCGTCGTAGGGGGTGCGCTGCACTGGCCTCTGGATGTCGGACATGGAAAAACCTCCGGTCACATGGGGGAACCGGACGGTCCTACGCCATCGATGTTATCGACCGGTGATGCCGATGTTGCAGCGGTGTTGCGGCGCGGTCAGCGCTTCGGCGGCTCTCGCGACTGCCCGCTGGCCGCGAGCGCGTCGACGTAGTCGCGGAAGAGCTTGTCCTGGTGCGTGCCGAGATGATGCAGATAGGCCCAGGTGTAGATGCCGGTGTCGTGCATGTCGTCGAAGACCAGGCGCACGGCGTAGTTGCCGACCGGCTCGACCTCCATGATGCCGACATGCCTGCGGCCGGCGACCAGCGTCTTCTGGCTGGGGCTGTGGCCCTGCACTTCCGCCGAGGGGCTTTCGACGCGCAGCAGCTCGGCCGGGATGCGGAAGGCGGAGCCGTCGTCGAAGACGACCTCGAGGATCTTCTCGGCCTTCCGGAGACGGATCTCGGTCGGCCAGGGAGCCGGCGGCTGGGGCGCGGTCACCGCTTCGCCGACTCGTCGTCGGTCGAGCGCGCCTCGTCGACCAGCATGATCGGGATGCCGTCGCGGATCGGATAGGCGAGCTTCGCCTGCTCGCTCACCAGCTCCTGCGCCTCGCGGTCGTAGCGGAGCGGCCCCTTGGTCAGCGGGCAGACGAGGATCTCCAGCAGCTTCGGGTCGATCGCGCCGGCGGCAGGCTTGGTGTCGGTCATGGCCGGATCATGAAAGTGCTGGGGAAGAGGGTCAATGCTTGCGGAGCTCGGTCGGCGCTTCGGGCGGCGTCGCCAGCGCCATGTCGAGCAGGCCTTTGAGGATATCCGTGCGCGCCGCGAGGTCCTTCGCTTCCAGCAGCGCCTGCTTCTCCGGCGGCTCGAAGGGACAGATCATCGACAGCATCGCGATCAGACGCTCGTCGCCGGTCTTGTCGACCTGGTCCCAGTCGGCCTTGAGGCCGCGCGCGTCGAAGAAGGGCTTCAGCGACTTGAACAGCGCTTGGCGGTCGATCGCCGATTCATCCGGCGCGAAATCGCTCCGGAAGCGATCCCATCTCGGCTTCACGCGCCGGTAGCCCGAGCGCATGGCGATCTCGCTCTCCACCTCGAAGCGCGTGACGCCGGCGAGCGTGATCAGGAAGCGGCCATCCTCCGTCTCGCTGAAGGAGGTGATGCGCCCGGCGCAGCCGATGCCGTAGAGCCGCGGGCTCGCGTCGGGGTTGCGTTCCTCGCTCGCGTCCTGCGGCTGGATCATGCCGATCAGGCGCGGCGGCGCCAGCGCATCCTTGATCATCGCGAGATAGCGCGGCTCGAAGATGTTCAGCGGCAGGCGCCCTCTGGGCAGCAGGAGCACGCCCGACAGCGGAAACACCGGCAGCTCCGCCGGCAGCTCCTCGAAGCGGGTCGCGTGCACCAGCTCCGCCACCGTGCGGCGCCCTTAAGCGAACATCAGCGAGGAGAGGCGCTTGCGTCCGGCGATGGTGAGCGGATCGGTCGGGCCGAAGGCCTCGAAGAACTTGACCAGCTGCTTGCGCGCCGCCTCGTCGTTCCATTTGCGGTCGCGCCGGAACAGCTCGAGCAGCTCGTCGACCGCCTGCTCCTTCTGGTTCTCGGCGAACAGCGCCATGGCGAGATCGAAGCGCGCCTGGTGATCCTTGGGATCGGCCTCGACCTTGGCCTTGAGCGGCGCGGTGGCGCCGGCCTTGGCGCCGGATGCCGCGATCTCCATCGTCGCGGCGACCGCGACGATATCCGGATCCTTGGCGAGGTCGGGCGGCAGCTGCTTCAGCATCTCCTGCGCGGCCGCGGTCTGGCCGGCCTTGATCAGGCAGCGGAGGTGGCCGGCGATCGCCTGCGGATTCTCCGGATCGTGCTGGAGGATCTGGGCGTAGAGGTTGCCGGCGGCGGCATGGTTGCCGGCCTCCAGCAGATCCTTCGCCTGGCCGAGGGCCTCCTCGATGACGTTATCCTCTTCGGTCGGCTCGCCGCCGGCGGCCAGACGCTGGACGAACTGCTTGATCTGGCTCTCGGGCAGCGCGCCGACGAAGCCGTCGATCGGCCGGCCGCCCTTGAAGGCGTAGACCGCGGGGATCGACTGGATCCGCATCTGGGCGGCGATCTGCTGGTTCTTGTCGATATCGACCTTGACCATGCGGACCTTGCCCTTGGTCGCGGCCACGGCCTTTTCCAGCATGGGGCCCAAGGTCTTGCAGGGGCCGCACCAGGGCGCCCAGAAGTCGACGATCACCGGCACCTGCTTGGAGGCGTCGATGACCTCGGTCATGAACTCCTTCTGGCCGATGTCCTTGACCGGCGGCATCGCGCCGCCGGCCGGCGCCTGGCCGAGGCCGAGCAATGGCTCCATGGGATCCGTTCCTGAATTAACCGTCTAGGTGTCGAGATTTAGGGTGGCGGGGCGATGCCCGCAAGCCTCGATGAAGCGGACCAGGTCCGCCGGGCGGATCGCCGTGGTCCGGGTGTTGACCAGCGGGTGGTAGTTCAGGAGCTCTTCCTTGAGCATGGCGGCGTCCAGAAACACCCGGACCTTGCGCTCGCGGTCGTTGATCAGGGCGAAAGGCGTGACCGAGCCGGGCTTGACCCCCAGCACCTGCCAAAGCCGCTCGGCGCTGGCGAAGGAGAGCCGGGCCGCGCCCAGCGCCTTGTCCAGCGCCTTGATGTCGACCTTGCGGTCCTCCGAGGTGACGAAGAGCCAGTACTGGTCCTTCTTGTCCTTGAAGAAGAGGTTCTTGCAGTGCCCGCCCGGCAGGTCGCCGCGCAGCCGCTTGGAGTCCTCGACGGTGAGCAGCGGCGGATGCTCATGGGTCGTGGTCTCGATGCCAAGCTCCTTTAAACGCTGGAGCAATTGCTCCGGCGTGGTCCGCGGGGCGAGGTCGGCGGGAGGGGCGGTATCGGTCATGGCGGGCGGACCCTAACGGCCGTCCCGCAGCCTTGCAATGACCGCAAATCCGGCTATAGTCCGCCGCCTCGCCGGTCCGGGCTTTCCGGGGCAAGCGAGACGGAGCGCGGGCGTAGCTCAGGGGTAGAGCACAACCTTGCCAAGGTTGGGGTCGAGGGTTCGAATCCCTTCGCCCGCTCCAGATTTCAAAAGCCGGACAGACCACGCCGCCCGTCTGCCCCGCCCGTTCCGCCGGGGGGAGACAGCCGACCGTCAACGGACAAGGCAGCAGCGCTTGGCCTTCTTGCCGCTGCCGCAGGGGCAGGGGTCGTTGCGACCGACATGGCGCCACGGATTTATGGCCGGGATGCCGGGCACCAAGTGCTCCTCTTCCACGGAAGCATCGCGTGGTTCGACCAGCCGGTAAACCCGCTGCAGCGCCTCGAGAACGTCGTCGACGTAGCCGAGGTTGACGTCTCCGAATCTCTTCAGATCATCTGGCTCACGTTCGGCGCTGGCAAGAACGGCTTCGAAATCCGAGCGTTCCGCGAGGTCCGGCGGAACGCGGCCTTCCTCCCAGGCGGCGTCGACCAGCGGAACGAGCGGGCGGAGGGCGAGCAGGGCGACCGCTCCCTGCCAGGCGACCCAGGCATAGCTCCCGTCTTCCGCCAGGCGCTCGTCGTAGAAGTGCCGAAGAAAACGCTCCATTCGCTCGCGCTCAATCTGCCCTTCCCAGGTGAGGAAGGCCGCGGCGCCGATAAGCGCATCGCGAACGAACTCGTCGCGCGCGGGGTCGGCGGCGGCGGCGAGAAGCATTTCGGCGTTGCCATCGAACACGCCGGCGACGATGCGTGCCAGCGATTCCGTGATGGCGATGCCCATCAGCTCCTCGACCTCCTCCGACGGACGACGGAGAAGACGCAGCAAGGACGCAAATGCCTGCGGGTCCCGCCGGCCGCCAAGAATGTAGAGACCGCGGAAGAGCAGGGTTTGCTCATCGAGTGTCAGAGCCTCGCCGTCGGCGGCTCGCGCTAGAACGGCACGCAACGCTGGCCCTGATTCCGGAAACCGCAAGACACACGCAGCGACGGCCAGATCGGGCAGATCCTCCGCGGTCGCGAGCTCGTTCAGAAACTCTTCGATCGGACGAAAAACGGACTCCGCCTTCCCGTCGGAACTCCCTTCCATCTCACCCTCGTGTTGGCTTCGGCCGACCGAGCTTAGCCGCATTCATGCCGGCTCGTCGCTCGGATGCAGGCACGAGGACGAAAGCCCGACAGAGCGGTAGCTCGATGCTTCGCCTTGTCGACTTCGTCAGTGACGGCGATGGTCCAAACAGGCATGACTGCGCATCATGATCCCCTGGACTCTGCTCGACTCGGCCAAGGTGCCTGGCGGCGGCGAGCTTCGGCTCTGGCAGCGCGGGGACGAGTTCTCGATCCGGCTCGGCCGGGACGAGCTGATGAACAGCCGCATCCATGGTTCCGAGGAGGCGCTGGCGGAGCTTGCCTGCGCGCGGGTCGTGGATCGTGCACAGCCGCACATCCTCATCGGCGGACTGGGGATGGGGTTTACGCTCCGCGCAGCGCTGGATGCGCTCGGAGCCGAGGCGCGTGTCACCGTGGGCGAGCTGATGGCGGCGGTGATCGCCTGGAACCGCGGGCCGCTGGCCGGGCTCTCGGGCGAGGGGCTTGCCGATCCGCGCGTCACGCTTCGCGAGGGCGACATCGACGAGATCATCCGCGCCGAGGCGGCGGCCTATGACGCGATCCTGCTCGATGTCGACAACGGGCCGGAGGGGCTGACCCGCGCCGCCAATGACGGGCTCTACGCCCGGGAGGGTCTCGGCGCGGCCTTCCGCGCGCTGCGATCCGGCGGCGTGCTCGCGGTGTGGTCGGCGGGCGAGGACGAGAAATTCACCCGGCGGCTCCGCCGCGCCGGCTTCGCGGTCGAGGTCAAGCGCGTGCGAGCGCGTGGTGCCGCCGGTGGCGCGCGTCACGTCATCTGGATCGCTTCCCGCCCCGCGTCAGCGCCGGGTTGATCGCGAGCGACGCGCCGGCCGCATCGCCGGCATCGTAAGCCTCCGGCGCGATCATGCGGCGGACGCCCGGCATCTCGCGCATGGTCAGACCGAGCTTGTCGAAAGCGGCATCGACGATCGAGGTCTTGAGCACGATGAGGTCGCGACCGGTGCCGCGCTTCGCCTCGTCGCGCGCCGCCTTCATCGCCGTCAGCTTGTCGGCGATCGATCCGACCATGCCGAGCATGAAGGATTTGTTGGCGAGGTCGCGATCGCGATGGCGGAACTGCCGGTAGTCCTCGCTCGTCTTGTAGCAGCCGAGCTCTGAACGCACCGCTGCGTCGATCAGCTCGGCCAGCGCGACGGCGGCTTCGATATCGGGGCCGAGGCCGAAGAACACATGGCGCGTGCCGCCCTCTCCCGTCTTCTCGCGCCAGACGCGGCAGTTGCAGAAAACGGCGATGGCGCCGATGCAGTCGTCGATCGGGATGCGCTTCTTGAGCGGCGACTCGAAAGCCAGCTGCCGGCATGGTTCCGCTCTCAGCTCGACATCGCCGAGCGTGAGGTCGTGACGGTCGAGCAGCTCGGCAACCTTCTCGGCAGCCGCCAGGGCCTCGCCTTCCGTGCAGCCATTGGCGATGGTCTTGGCGCGCAAGGCCTGGATGCGGGCGATGAGCCTGTCGTCCATCACGCGCTCGGATGCAGCGCCGGGCGATAGCCGGCCGAGAACGCGGCGACGATCGTGGGCGGCGTGATCATGCCGCCGATCCTCGGTAACGAGCCGCCACGGCGATAGCCGGCAACGGACCAGAGCAAGGGCTTGCCATCGGCGATCATATAGGCGTCGCCGCCGGCCGCGACCATGCTGCCGTCGGGCAGGTCGGCCGCAGGCGGATGCAGCCGCTTCTTCCGATGCGCGTCGAGCCGTTCCGTATGCAGCACCTCGTCCATCTCAGGCGCGCTCGCCGCCTTGCGCCCCTGCCCTTTCGCCCACGCTTCCCTGAAGGCGAGCGCATCCTGGCGCCGGCAGTAGAAGCACGGGCGATGCCCGGCCGCGAATGCGGTGGCCTCGTCGAGGAAGAAGAGCTCGGTCCAGCTCCGCTGCGCCATCGGCTCGCGGCGGCGTCCGCGCCAGTCGAGCGTGCAGCAGATCCATGCTTTCGTCGTCCAACGGCGCTTCAGCAGCGTCTTCGTCTCCGGGTCATGGATGATGCCGCGGTTGCCGGTGAACAGGCCCCGCGCCGCGACGGCGACGATCTCGCCGAAAGGCGTGACCCGGTTCTGCAGCGGCACCTGGGTATCAGCTGGCGTGCGGCTTGAGATTCGGGTGGAGTGCCATGATCGCGGGATCGAAATCGCCCTTCGGCACCGGATCGGACGGGAAGTAGCCGTACTCGTCCCTGCCGCGCACCAGGATGGCGGTCGGCATGTCGCCGCGCTGGCGCACATGGGTGGCGACGTAGCGGATCGCATAGCCGTAGCGGCGCGCCTTCGAGCGGTTGGGCGGCGAGCCGTGGATGATGTTGACGTGATGCAGCGACATCTCGCCTTCCTCGAGCAGAAGGCTGACGCCGTCGCCGTCATTCACATCGACCGCGATCTCCTCATGCGTGGAAAGCATGTTGGTGCTGCCGTCCGGGGACTTCGCGTGCGGGAAATGCGGCTTCTTGTGGGTGCCGGGGATCACCTGCATGGCGCCGTTCTCGAGCGTCGACGGCGCGAAGGCGATCCAGGCGGAAACCACGTCGTCGGGCTCGAGGCCCCAGTAATAGGAGTCCTGGTGCCAGGCGACGAAAGCCGGATCCATCGGGTCCTTCACGAACAGGCTCGAGCTCCAGCAGAGGATGTTGGGCCCGATCACCGACTCGACCGCATCGAGCACGCGCGCATCGTGCACGAGCTCGTAGAGGCACTGCATCTTGAGGTGCCCCTTGTTGCGGATCGCCAGCGTCGACTTCTCGCCGGTGCGCCGCTCGTAGTCCTCCAGCGCGTCGCGATAGCGCTTGGCCTCGCCCGGCGCGAGACAGGGGATCGGATGGACAAAGCCGTCCTTCCGGTACTTCGCGACGACGTCGTCGGAGAGATGGTTCGGCTTCATCCGCGTGCCCTCAGCTTGGCGGCCTTGCGCAAGGTCTCGTTGATCCGCGACTGCCAGCCTGGACCGCCCGCACGATAATGCTCAAGAACATCCGGATCGAGGCGAATGCTGGTCGCGCGCTTGGGCGCCTCGGACTTCGGACGGCCGCGGCGGATCAGCCTGTCTCCATCCCAGATCTCGGCCCGCTCAAACCAATCGCGATCCAGGCGCGGTGCGTCATCGGGATCGATCCATTTGCTCTCCGTAGAACGCTTCTTCGTCGTCATGGTCATACCTCATCGAAATGGTCCGCCGCGAGTCGCCGGGTGGCGTCTACGCCAGAACGACGAAGCGACCACGCAGCCATCCCGCCGTGATGAACCGCGGCTCGCCGTAGCTGCGCCGCTCGTCCGGGAGGTTTACGCGACGACCGGCGAACACCAGCTCCGCATCGGCGAAGTCGAGGCCGCGCTCGACGAGCGTCTGCTGTCGCTTCCGCTCGTCCCAGCTCAGCTTCATTTAATGTATATACGAAAAATCGGCGGTCAAGAGAAGCCGCCGAAGGCGCGCCGAGCCCGATCGCCCGGCGCGCCTGAAGATCAGAGGCTCAGGTTCCGCGGCCCCAGACGCCGCAATAACGGCGGGCGACCAGGGGCATGCCGGCCTCGTAGCCGGGCCAGCTGGCGTATTTCGGCATCTTGTACTCGCGCTCGGCCGGCTCCCAGCACTTGCCTTCCTGGGCGAGCTTCTTCATGTCGGCCGAGGCCTCGCGCATCAACGTCAGGATGTCCTGCGCGTCCTGCTTGGTGCCGAGCCGGTCGCCGGGCTGACCAGGATGACCGGGGATCATCCGGGTCCAGTCCATCTTCAGCACCTTCTCGATGAAGACCTCGGTCGCGAGCGGATCGATGTCGATGAAACCGCGGCCCGGGAACGTGCCGACCGGGATGGTGTCGACGAGGAAGATTATCTTCTCCTTCGGCAGCCGCATCACGATGTTCGAGTCCGAGTGATTGACGCCGAGATAGATCAGCTCGAGCGTGGTGCCGCCCAATGTCAGCGTCATCTTCTTCCTGAAGGTCTTGTCGGGAATGACGGTGTGGGGGTCCTTGAGCGGGACCAGCCGCTTCTTCGCGTTCGCGTGGCTGATGAAGGTGGCGCCTGCATCCTTCAGCGCCTTGCCGCCGGCGATGTGATCGTAATGGTGGTGGCTGTAGACGACGTACTTGATCGGCTGGTTGGTGACCTTGCGGATCTCGTCGACATACTGCTTGCCGCCGTCCGGCTTGCCATAGGCGACGGGATCGGTGGCGATCACGCCCTCCCGCGTCACGATGAACATCGCCTGATGGTTGCCGTTGCGGAAGATGTAGACGTTGTCGGTGCCCTCGACCTTGGTGGTCTGGATGGGCGGCCGCTGCTGCTGCGCTTCGGCAGGCATCGCGGCGAGTAGTCCGGCCGCGAGGATCGCGGCAAGGGCTCCAAGATGACGACCGGGCATTTCTGCTCCCCTGTTCTTCGTGAGACGTGACGCCCCCGCGCCAACCTGACCGGCCGCCCGGGCAAGCTCAAGCCGGCTCACGCAAGAGTGAGAGAGCGTCTCGACCGTTCGCCGGAGTCGCAATCCCCTCGACTTCGCCCGAGGTGCTTGCCTCTATGGGCCGCCTCTACCCTCAAGGAACGACCATGGCCGGCTGGACCCGAAAGCGCATTGCCTTGCCCGAGAGTCAGGGCTTCGATCGCTGCACTTTGGACAGCGGCAGGCCGGGGCTGCGCGTCGTCGTCTTCGGCGGCACCCATGGCGACGAGATCGAAGGCGTGCTCGCCGCCAACCGTCTCGCCAATGCCGACCTGAAGCTTCTGTCCGGCATCCTCGAGGTCGTGCCGATCGTGCACGAGGCTGCCTATCACAACGACTCGCGCATGAGCCCGCTCGACGGCGGCAACCTCGCCCGCGTCTTCCCCGGCGATCCGAACGGCAAGCCGACCCAGCGCCTCGCGCATGCGCTACAGACACAGGTACTGAACAGCGTCGATCTCCTGATCGACCTGCACACCGCCGGGCAGATCTACGACATCCCCTATCTCGTCGGTTACATCGACGACGGGCGCGACAAGAAGCGCCTGGGCGCGCGGGCGTGCAAGGCCTTCGGCGCCGACTTCATCTGGCGCCACGAGGCCCGCGTCGCCGGCCGCACGCTCAGCGATGTCGATGCGGCAATCTACACCGAGGCGCCGCTTCCCGGCCCGACCGACATGGGCTTCGTCGACCGCTACTACGACGGCGTGCTGCGCGTGCTGGCCGAGATCGGCATGATCGACAAGTCAGCCGCGCCGCCGCCGGTGGCCAAGCCCGCGCGCCCTATCGTCAGCGGCGGCGACGTCGACAACGACCTGCAGAGCGCGCACCATGCCGGACTCTACATTCCGAAGGTGCGCGAAGGCGAGCGGGTCGCCAAGGGCAAGCTCCTTGCCCAGATCATCAGCATCGAAGGCAAGGTGCTGCAGGAGCTTCACGCGCCGTTCGACGGCTGGGTCGTCGTCTCCCAGCGCCGTCCGCACGTGAAGCCCGGCGACTCCGTCGTCGGCATCGCCATCGACGACATCAGCGCCTGAGTGGCGGAGCCTAAGGGAGCTCCGCGGTGAAGGCCGCCTCGACCCGCATGCCCGCCTGCAGGACGACGCCGTAGCAGCGGCGGACGACAGGGTGATTGCCGAAGTACTCCTTCCACGCGACGTTCACCTCAGGGACGTCGTGCTGCACGTTGTGCAGGTAGATGCGCGCCGTGCAGATCGCGTTGCGGTCGACGCCGGCTTCCTTGAGCAGGATGTCGAGCTGGCGGAACGCCTCGCGCATCTCGGCGCCCGCGCCGCCCGCGACCGGCTTCGACTGGCCGTCGGGAATGCCGGTGACCACGGCTTCGAAAACCCGTCCCGTATGCACTACCGCCGAGCTGATCGGGAACTCGCGGTCGGAATCGATGAACTTCATGGTCGTCCCCTCATTGATGCGATTGCGTTCTAGCCGATGATCCGTTCCGTCGGAACGCCGCCGTAGGTGCGAGCGAAATCCTCGTCGGCCTCGCGCAGCCGCTCGACGAGCTGGAAGAGAATGCCGCCGGGGCTCCTCAGGAAAGCCGCCTTCATCTCCCCATGCGCCGCGGTCAGGTGAAGGCGCGGGTGGATCTCGGTGGCGCCGAGGCCCACCGCACGGTCGGCGAGCCTCATCATGTCAGTCACATCGAGGACGAAATGAGCGAGGCCCAGGCGGCCGAAGCGCGCATCCGCCGGCGGCGGATCGCCGTTCTCGTAGCGAAGCCGGTTGGTGAGATGGAAGTTGACGCCGCCCAGCGTCATGAAGACGACGATGCTCTCGCCATCAGGGCCCGCGCGCCGGTCGACCGATTTCCGGATCGCGCCCATCGCCTCGAAGAAGGCGGCTTCCGCCAGCGGATCGGCGACCTTCGAACCGACCGCCCACAGGCCTCGAACTAGGCTCACAGCACCATCTGCGTCTGGGTGACCAGCGCGACCAGCTTGCCGTCCGTGGTCTCGATGCGGGTTTGCCAGACCTGGGTACGGCGGCCGCGATGGACGGGTGTCGCCGTGGCGATCACCTCGGTGCCTAGCATCGCCGGCGCGACGAAATTGGTCTTGCTCTCGATCGTCGTCGTGCCCTTGGCATCGGGGGGCAGGTTGACGATGGTGCCGGCCGCGCCGATCGTATCGGCGAGCGCCATCGCGGCGCCGCCATGCAGGATGCCGCGGCCGTTGCAGAGCGAGTCGCGCACCTGCATACGCGCCACCACCCTGTCGAGCGACGCCTCAGTGAAGACGAGGCCGAGCGTCTCGCTGAAGGGCATCTTGAGCGAGGCGAGCTTCTCGAGCGGGGTCATGACGCCATCGCCCGCCGCGGCGCCGCTGCTGCGGGTACGAAGGCCCGCACCGCCTCGACGCCAGCGCCGTTGCCTGAACCGACCCGATCGACTGGCGCGGTGATCCGGGCCCGCCAGCCTCGTGCGCGAAGCCGCGTCAGTATCCTTGCGGCGACGCACCAGTCGATTTCGTTGACGCCGTCGAAAGTCAGGATGGCGATCTGCATGAGTCCCCGCCCGAGAGGGCTCACCTCTTAGCGGAGCGCCCGGCCGGTGTCCAAGGGGCGGCTCAGACGGGTGTCGGCGTTGGGGCGTTGGGGCGTCGAGGCCGAGGCTCTTCAGCGCCGCCTCGAGCTGGCGGCCGTCGAAGGGCTTGGCCAGGACCTTGGTGATCGGGTCCTCGGCCACGCGCTTCTTGATGTTCGCAGCGCTGTAACCGCTGGCGATGATCACCTTCAGCGTCGGCTGCAGGGCGCGCAGCTCGCCGACCAGGACGTCGCCCTTGCGGTCGGGCAGGCCCATGTCGATGAGCGCGGCATCGATCCGCTGCGCCGATCTGAGCTTGCCAACCGCATCGGCGGCGGAGCCTGCCTCGTGAACGGCAAAGCCCAGCGTCTCCAGCGTATCGACAGTCACCATGCGGATCAGGGCTTCGTCCTCGACGACGAGGATCGAAAGCGGTCCATCGGTAGCAGCACGTTCCGAGATCATGTTCTCGGGCACCTCTCGCGACATCGCCTCGGACCTCGCAGTCATTATCGCCGCGCCTTCAGAAGGCGACCACACTTTCGGCCCACTGCGGTCCGTTGCTCGCGGATAATTCGGTGATTTTTCGGTCAAAGAAGCGCACCCCCGCTACCGCCAACGGGCATCGCCGACGGCCTGCGTGAGGTGCGAGAAGGGGTCGGAGGCGATCGCCCGGCCCGTGAACCGCCCGAACGCCTCCGATCATAGGCAGGGGATGCCTGTCGGTGGCCTACTCGTCCACCTGCTGATCCTTGTTGGGGTTCTGCGGGTTCTTGTTGCCCTGGTTCTGGAATCCCGACTGCTGCTCCTGCTGGCGGCCCATTTCGGACTTCTCATGATGACGCTGCGGATTGCTGCCGAACTGCGGCTGCTTCGGGCTGTCGCCCTGCTTCTGCTGCTGGCCAGGCTTCTTGTTCAGTTCCTGCTGGCTCTTGCCGTCATTGGGTTTCTGCTGCATCTCGATCTCCTCGTGCTCTCGGCCGACGGACAATGCGTCCGCGCTTCCGGCTTTCAGCCGCCTTTTCCCAACGACCCGTCACGGGAATGGTTCCCCCCAGGCTGCCTCCCGGCTCCCCTGGGATTCGATCTAAATTGCTGAGATGGCTCCTAGCCCGGCCTATTCACGA
>Ga0194132_10003217_pt1 | contig 29406 bp, 32 predicted proteins | sample TA2KigOf80mmetaG_FD_148612 | JGI IMG/M metagenome (GOLD analysis project Ga0194132, IMG submission 148612) | Freshwater microbial communities from Lake Tanganyika, Tanzania - TA2015054 Kigoma Offshore 80m | ecosystem: Environmental > Aquatic > Freshwater > Lake | place: Tanzania: Lake...
GCCTGGGCATCGTACAAAACGTCGACGGCGCGCGGCGCCAGGCCTAACGACGGCTCGTCCAGCATCAGCAAGCGCGGTTGCGCCATCAACGCGCGTCCGATCGCCAGCATCTGCTGCTCACCGCCCGAGAGCGTGCCAGCCGCCTGGCCGCGCCGCTGCGCGAGGACGGGGAACAGCGCGTGCACCCGCGCGCGCGCCGCCGCGGGTGAGCCGCGTCCGCGGATCCACCCCAAGTCGAGGTTCTCGTCGACCGTCATCGCGCCGAACAGCTCCCGCCCCTCCGGCACGAGCGCGAGGCCGCGCCGGACGCGCTCGTGCACCGGCAACGCCGTCACGTCCTGTCCGTCGAACCGAATCGCACCAGCTTGCGGGCGCAGCAAGCCATGGATCGCGCGCAACGTCGTCGACTTGCCGGCTCCGTTTGGGCCGAGCAGGGCCACCGCTTCCCCGGCGCGCACCGCCAGCGAGACGTCGTCGACGGCGGTGAACCCGTCGAATCGAACCGTGAGGCGCTGCACCTCAAGCATCGGCGGAGGGGGGGCGACGGCGCTCGCCCAGGTACGCGCGCACGACGGCCGGGTCAGCCAATACCGCGGCGGTCGCGCCGTCAGCGATGACGCTCCCTTGGTCGAGCACGACGACGCGTTGGCAGAGCGCCGCCACGAGCCCGACGTTGTGCTCGATCATGAGGATGGCGACGCCGAGACGATCGTTCAGCCCGCGGACCGTGGCGGCCATGCGGTCGGTCTCGCCGGGATTCAAGCCGGCGAGGACTTCGTCGAGGCATAGCAGCGCCGGATTCGTGCCCAGCGCGCGCGCGAGCTCCAAGCGCTTTCGCTCAACGAGGTTCAGCGACGCCGCGGCGGCGTCGCCGGCGGCGGCCAAGCCCACGACATCGAGCAGGCGATTCGACTCTTCGCGGGCGGCGGCAATGCCGTGCCGGCGCCGGTCGCGACCGAAGAGCACGGCGACGGCGACGTTGTCGCGCACCGACATGCCGACGAACGGCTGAACGACTTGGAACGTGCGCGCCAGACCAAGGCGGCGGACCTCGTGCGCCGGCAAGGCGCCTACGTCTTGCCCACGGAAAGTCACGCTGCCGGCGTCGGGGCGAGCGAATCCGGAGATCAGGTGGAACAGCGTCGTCTTGCCGGCGCCATTCGGCCCGATGAGCCCGACGATCTCGCCACCGTCGACCGTAAGCGACACGTCGCGCAGCGCGGTCACGCCGCGGAACCGCTTGCTCACGCCCCGCACGGCGAGCAGAGTGGAAGAGGCGCGGCTGCGCGCCGGGCCTCCGACTTCGTCGAGCGGTCGCGCTCGCGTCACCGCGCCGGTCGACGGTAGGCGGCGTCGGCGACCGCCTGCGGCCACACGACCTGTACCTTGCCGCCTTGGATCTGCGCGACGTACGCGGTCTGCGTGCCGTGGCCGTTGAGCGTCTGACCGGCGATCTGCAAGTTCCAACTGAACTTGAACGTGCCGACGACCGACTGCAGCTCGAACCGCGGATCTCGCAACGCGGTCGCGAACGCCTCGCGATCGAGCGAGCCGGCGCGCTCGATGCCGGCGCGGATCACGTCCAGCGCCAGGATGCGGTTCGCGATCCACGGCAGGTCGTACGGATCGCGATTCATCCGCTGGAAGATGCGGTTCGCGCGGGCGTCGAACGTGCGCCGCGCCGTGTACGTGGCGCCGACGATGCCTTCGGAATCGCCCCGCGCAGCCTGCAGGAACGGGAACGCGAGCGCGCGCACGTAAGTCTCGCGCGGGCGGTAGTTGAGCTCCGCCGCCTGGCGGATGAACGCGATCGACGGTCCCGTCCACAATCCGAGGAACGCGATGTCCGGCTGCGCGGCGCGCCACCGCGCGATCACCGACGAGAAGTCGGCGTGATTGAACGGCACGATCTCCTGGCCGACGACCTGCAGGCCGGCTTCGCGCGCATAGGCGATCGCGCCGGCGGTCACGTCACGCGTGTGCGCGGTGTCCTCGTAGACGAACGCGATCGTCCGCAACGGCGCGCCGCGATCCCGCGCCGCGCCCACCAAGTCGAAGTAGTTGCGCGTCCACAACAGGCCGGGCGCGAGCGTTCCGAACAAGTAACGAAAACCGCGGGCGTAGATCGCGCGATCGTTCGCCTCCATCGCGACCATCGGCACGCGCAACCGTTCCGCGACGATCGACGCGCGCAGCGTCAGCGGGCTGCTCGCCGGTCCGAAGAACGCGAAGACGTTGTCGGAGGCCGCGAGACGCTCGTACAGCTCGACCGCCTTGTCGGCGTTGCTCTCGTCGTCGTGCAGAACGAGCTCGACCGGCAGACGGCGCCCGAGGTCGCGGACGAGGATGCCGCCTTCCTCGTTCGTCACCTTGACCCACTCGCGCATGAAATCGCCGTAGACCGGCCCCCACTCCGCCGCCAGCGGCCCCGTGACCGCGAGCGTGCCGCCGATCTTGATCGCCCCCGGCGTCGGCCCGGCGTTGCCAAACCCCGCGCCGATGAACACAAGCACAGCGACTGCGATTGCGCGCACCCCGCTTCCGTTTCGGTTCAATTCCCCTCCCCTTTCGTCACGGCCGCCCTCCGGGCGGGCCGCGGCCGTTCACTCTGCATCTAATACTACGGGATCGATGATCGGTTGACGTGGACGGGCGCACTGCGTCGCTTGGCGCCGCGGCGGCCGTTCCTCACATAGGCGCCTGCGAAGCGGAATTCGCTCCCGACGGCGGGCATTGTGGGCGGGGCGCCGGCGTCGCCCCGGTTCCTGTCACGGGAACGGGCAGCGCTTGTCGGGGTACGTCTCGGCGGAGAGGTTTCGCAAATCGTCGAGGTGCTCCCGCGACATCGACGCGCGTCCGTCCTCGATCGCGTGAATGCGCTCTCGCACGAGCGCGCAAAGAGGCGCGTCCAGTCCCAGACGCGCCGATTCTTCGACGACGGCGCCGACTTGGAAGTCGACCTCCGTCTTCCGCTTGCGCACGGCGAGGTCGCGCCAGACGCCGCTGTATTGCTTGAGCGATCGACGATTAAACGCGGTTAGCGCGTCGAGGCTGCGGCGGATCCCCGGCCAGTCGCGCGGGTGCGAGAACCGCACCGCCGCCGGATCGTACCCATCGAAGCCCTCGCATTGGATCCCTTGCGAGGCGGCGGCTCGGATCGCCTCGGCGGCCACGTTCGCGAGCGCGGCGCGGTACCGCTCCGCTGCGAGCACGTCAGCGATCGTCTCGTCGGTGAGCGCCGTGGTGAAAAGCATCGCGCCGTAGCCCATCTTCCCCCAGAGGTATCCCCAGATGTTGCTCGTCACGGTCGTGTTGGGAAGGAACGCGTCGCGAACGGCCGCCGCGAGCCCTTCCAGGCGCGGTGTCGTGCGGCCATCAAGCTCGCCGAGGTAGGCGGCGCCGCCGCCGCCGTAGCGCACGACGCCCGGTTCGTGATAGTCAGCGCCGAAGTTGATGAACGCGCCGATGACGCGCTCGGGGCCGACGAATTCGGCGATGATCGGTTCGAGCAAGCCATTCTGGAAGGAAGCGACCCAGCCGTCGGGGGCGAGCAGCGGCGCGACCGCGCGCATCGCGTCGCGCGTGTGCATCGCCTTGACGGCGAGGATGACGTGGCGCAGCTGCCGGCCTTCGAGCGCCGCGGCAAGGCAGTCCGGGGTCGTCGCCGGTACCGGCACCGCCCAGGCGACCTGGCCCGTGATCCGCAGGCCATCGCGCCGCATCGCCGCAACGTGGTCGCGGGCGGCATCGACGAACAAGACATCGTGCCCGGCGCGCGACAAGTGGGCGCCGACCGTGCCGCCGATCGCGCCCGCCCCGACGACGACGAAGTCCATGGCGGCGCTACTTCGGCCAGCCGGCGAAGAACTTCTCGAGTCGATCGCAGGCCCGCTCCAGATCGCTCGGCGCGCAGGCGAAGGAAAAGCGGAGGTGTCCCTCGCCGCCGGGGCCGAACGCCGAGCCCGGCACCATCGCGACCTCCGCTTCCTCGAGCAACTGGGCCGCGACCACGGGCGAGTCGGCGCCCGGCTTGCGGATCCGAGGAAATCCGTAGAACGCGCCCTCGGGCGTGGGGAACTCCAGCGCCGGGATGCGCTGGAACCGCTCGATGAGGAAGTCGCGCCGCGCCGCGAACTCCTCGACCATCTGCGCGACGTCCGTCAAGCCGCCGGCGAGCGCGACCGCCGCGCCCTTCTGCGCGAACGACGTCGCGCAGGTCGTCATTTGCTGCTGCATCGTCACAATTGCGGATACGAGCTTCGCATCGGCGGCGACGTAGCCGAGCCGCCAGCCGGTCATCGCGTAGGCCTTCGACATCCCGTTGATCGTGACCGTGCGCGCGCGCATGCCCTCCATCGCAGCCGGGCTCGTGTGCTTGCGGCCGTCGTAGAGGATGTGCTCGTAGATCTCGTCGGTGATCAACATCAGATTCGCGTCGCGCACGGTCCCGACGATGAGCGCCAGCTCCTCGTCCGTGAATACCTTGCCCGTTGGATTGTTCGGGCTGTTGATCACGATCGCGCGGGTGCGGCGGTTCACCGCCGCCGCGAGCTGGCCCGGATCGAAGACGAAGCGTCCCCCCTGCAGCCGCATGGGGACGGCGGTCATCTTTGCGCTGGCGAGCGCGAGCATCGGTTCATAGGAAACCCACGCCGGCGTGAAGCAGATGACCTCATCGCCCGGGTTCAGCGCTGCGAGGAACGTGGACAGCAGCGCCAGCTTCGCGCCGACGGTCACGACGATCTCGCGCTCCGGATCGTAGGCGAGGCCGTTCTCGCGGCGCAGCTTCTCCGCGATCGCCTTGCGAAACTCCGGGATGCCGCGGCTCGAGACGTAGTGCGTGAAGCTCGATTGCAGCGCCTGCGTCGCCGCCGCGATCGCGTCCTGGGGAGAATCGAAGTCCGGCTCCCCGCCGGCCATGTCGATCAGGTCGCGTCCGGCCGCCTTCATCGCGCGGGCTTTGTCGCCCAAAGCGACGGTAGCGGACTCGCGAACGACGGACATCCGATCGGCGATCTGCAGCGCGGAGCCAACGCTCATGACAGGGCACCTCATAGTCGATGTTTTTCGGGGAATTCCGCGCCCAGGATAACACCCCTCTACGGGCGCCCGATGGCAGGCGGCGCCCATCGGACGCCCCTAGCATCTCGGGTGCGAACTGGCGTATCGCACCCCATCGATCCGCAGCGTGTAGGGCCCTGTGCGATAGCCGACATCAACGGTCTCGATGCCGCGGTGTTTACGGTGTCGCGTCAGGCTCCGAGGGTTCTGCGGTGGGACGGATTCCTCGATTGGCCCGTCGGCGCGAAATCGAACCTCCCGGCCGCCGCGCTTGGCATCTTCCTCGCCGGCATCGGCTGGCTCGTGATCGACGACGGCCGTGCCAGTGTCGAGCAGACCGCCGCGACGGAGCAGCTGTCGGCAGGCGCGACCGAGAGGGAACAGGTGATCGCGCAGGTCGTGGTGGGCAGCGAGCAGAACTCCGCTGCGACCCAGCAGGTGAGCGCCGCCGCGCGCTAGGGCCGGACGAACAGCGAGCAACGCGCGTGGTCGGCGCCGGCGGTCGTTGCGATCCGGCTGGGGGCTCTCCCCGTACTAGAGGTGAACCCGCTCCACGCCGGAGGTCCGCCGTGCGCCGTCCCTTCTTCGTCTTGTTCGCGAGCCTACTGTTACTCGCGCCCCTCGCGGCCGGTCCCGCCGCGACGGCGCCGCAATCCGGCCATGCCCATCCCGATGCGCCGATCGACGCGCTGCGCCGGCTGCGAGGCGCCGCGTTCGAGCGCGGCTACCTGTCGATGATGATCCCCCACCACGAAGCCGCGATCACGATGGCGAAGGATCTCCTGGCGAAAGCCTACGATTTGCGCGTGCGCGCGTGGGCCGATCACACGATCCTCACGCAGTCGCGGGAGATCCAGCAAATGCGCGCGCTCGCGGGAACCCGCCCCGACGAATCGTCGGCGCGGCGCATGCGCGAGGCGATGACGCCGATGATCGCCGCCGTCCGCCGGGCAGAGGACGCGGAGCGCGCGTTCGTGGATTCGATGATCCCCCACCACGCGATGGCGGTGGAGGCGGCGATGCTCGCGCTGGAACGCGCCGACCGCCCGGAAGTGCTCGCGCTGTCCCGGAACATCGTGATCGCGCAAGCGCAAGAGATCTTCGAGTTTCGAACCTGGCCGGCGCGACGCTGACGTGACATCCGTTAGGGCTCCGGTGTGATGGTCGGGGCGGCCGGATTTGAACCGGCGGCCTTCTGCTCCCAAAGCAGACGCGCTGCCGAGCTGCGCTACGCCCCGATGTCCGTCTCCATCTTGCGAATCCGCCGCCGGCCCGTCAATCGAGCGAAATGAAGAGGGGAGGAGCGGTGCTCCTCCCCTCGCGATCGACCGGCGGGTTTTTCGGCCGCGCTACCGCTTCGAGTACTGGAAGCCGCGACGCGCCTTCTTGCGGCCGTACTTCTTGCGTTCCTTCGCGCGCGGGTCGCGCGTCAGCATGCCACCCTTGCGCAGCGGGCTCTTCAACGCTTCGTCGACCTGTAGCAACGCGCGGGCGATGCCGTGGCGGACCGCGTCGACCTGACCGATCACGCCGCCGCCCTCCACGCGAATCTGAACGTCGAAGCGTTCCTCATTGTTGGTCGCGACCAGAGGCTCGCGGACCCGGTTCTGCTGCCCGGTCGTCGGGAAATAGTCGGTGAACGTACGGCCGTTGATCGTGATCGTGCCGGCACCGGGACGGATGATGACGCGCGCGATCGCTTCCTTACGCCGTCCGGTTCCGTGCGGGAGTGCGAGTGTGCTCATCGGTCTCCTCGGGTCTCGTTCCTACATTTCCAGAGATTTCGGTTGCTGCGCCGCGTGGCGATGGCTGCCGCCGGCGTAGATCTTCAATTTCCGCAGCAGCTGCCGGCCGAGCACATTCTTCGGCAGCATGCGTTCGACGGCCTCGCGGATGACGTATTCCGGCTTCCGGCTGAGCATGTCGCGCGCTTTCGTCTCTCGCAGCCCGCCGGGGTAGTTGCTATGGCTGTAGTAGATCTTGTCGTCCGCCTTCTTGCCGGTCAGCCGGACGCGCCGCGCGTTGACGACGATCACGAAGTCGCCGGTGTCGACGTTCGGCGTGAACGTCGCTTTGTGCTTGCCGCGCAGGACCGTGGCGACACGGCTTGCCAGCCGCCCGAGGACCTTGCCCTCGGCGTCGATCACGAACCAGGAACGCTGAACCTCACCAGGCTTAGCCAGATACGTCTTCACGCACGTCACCTCAAGTTCAAAAGGGCCGACGTTTAGGCTACCGCCGCCACGCCCGTCCTGTCAAACGCCGGCCTAACGCCGGCGGGCGCCGTCGGAGACGGCGCGGACGCTGCCGGCGCGGTCCATCTCGCGGCGCGCTTCCCGGGCCGCGACCGACTCCCGCTTGTCGTACAACTTCTTGCCCCGAGCGACCCCGATTTCGGCCTTCACCAGCCCGCGCCGGAAGTACAGGCGCAGCGGCACGAGCGTATAGCCTTTCTGCGCCGCCTTGGCGGCCAGCGCCGCGATCTCGCCGCGGCGCAGCAGCAGCTTCCGGGGCCGCAGCGGATCGTGATTGAAGATGTTGCCCTGCTCATACGGATTGACGTGCAGGTTGTACAGCCAGACTTCGCCATTTTGCACGCGCGCGAACGCGTCGGACAGACTGACGCCGCGGGCCCGGATCGACTTGACCTCCGTGCCGGTGAGCACGAGTCCGGTCTCGATCACGTCCTCGATGTGGTAGTCGTGTCGCGCCCGCCGGTTCGTCACGATCGTGCGCTCGGTCGGCTCGGCAGCCTCGGTCACCGACTGCCCTCCAGCGCCTTCCGAAAATACGTGCCGACGCCCGAGGAGGCCACTTCTTCGTCCCGCGACAAGGTCGCTTCGATCGTCGTCGTGCGCCGGTTTTCTTCGCCGATCCGCGCCCGCACGAGAAGTTGATCCCCGGGCCGCACCGGGCGCCGGAACCGTACCTCCATCTGCACGGTGACGCCTGTCTCGCCGCGCAGGTAGAGCGCGTTGCCCATCACGTCGTCCAACAGGGCCGCGAGAATGCCGCCGTGGATGATGCCTTCCCAGCCCACTTGGTGCGGCGCCGGCATGAAGTCGGCCTCGGCGCCGTCCTCGATCCGGCGGAAACGAAGCCACAGCCCGACCGGGTTCTCGGGACCGCAGAGGAAGCATCGATTCGCCGGGCGCCATCCGGAGCGGGCCGCGCCGGCGAAGTCGACGAGCGGACGTCCCGATGCCGAGCCGCTCACCGCGACCGGCTCCGTGGCGAGGCGCCGCGCACGTAGCGGCCGCTGCGTCCGCCCGACTTCCGCTCCAGCCGCACCTCAGCGATCGTCATGTCGCGATCGATCGCTTTGACCATGTCGTAGATGCACAACGCGGCGCCGCAGACGGCGACGAGCGCTTCCATCTCGACGCCTGTCCGCCCGACCGTGCTGACGGTGGCCTCGATCTCGACGGCCGGATCATTCTCCCGGACACCCAAGCGCACGGCGACGCTCGTCAGCGGCAACGGATGACACAGCGGCACGATCTCGGCGGTTCGTTTGGCCGCCGTGATCCCGGCGAGCTCCGCGACCGCGAGCACGTCGCCCTTCGCGGCGCGGCGGGCCGCGATGACCGCAAGCGTCTCGGCCCGCATACGCACCTCGCCACGCGCCACGGCTTCGCGGACCGTCTCCGGCTTCGCGCCGACGTCGACCATGCGCGCGCGGCCCGCTTCGTCGAGGTGAGACAGGGACCGCGTGCGGCTGCGCCCGATCGCCGCGCTCACGAGTCGGCGACTCCGTCCATGTACGTCGCCCAGTTCTTCGCCGGCGGATTCCAATCCGTCGGCCCGGCGCGTTTGATTGAAAGGTGGCACGCCGGGCCGTGAGGCGTCGCGCCGTGCCAATGCCACACGCCCCCGGGAATGAGCATCATCTCGCCCGGCCGCAGCAGCAGCTTGTCCGTCTCCGCGGCGACGACGCACGTGCCCTCGACGCCCTGCAGCACCTGATCCATTTCGTGGACGTGCGGCCGCGTGCGCGATCCGGCGTCGAAGTAGACGGCGAAGACCTCGACGCCGCGCTCCGTCGCCGGCTCATGCATGCGGTGCATGGCTACCGGACCCGAGAAGTCGCTCGCGCGATCGGCCGGCTTCGCCAGCGCGCGCGACGGCCGCAACGATTTCATGATCGCTCCCGATTCGGTTTCTTGTTCACGGCGACGGCCTAGCGAATCACGCGAACAGCGAGACGTCGACGACGGCGCCGGCGTCGAGACGCTCCCCGGCCCGCACGCGCGTGTATCCGTCCGCCCCTGTCATCGTCGTCATCATGCTCGACTTGCCGAGGATCGGATCGGCCATCAATCGATCTTCGTTTCGCCGCAGGGCCAGGCGCACGTATTCGTCGCGTTCGGCCGGCGCGCGCAACGCCCGCTCCAGGATCGCCGGAACGCGTGGCGCCCCGCGTGCGCGCGGCGCCACGCCGAGCATCGACTCCAGCACCGGCCGGACGAAGACCTCGAAGACGATCATCGACGAGACGGGGTGCCCGGGAAGACCAACGACGGGTTTGCCATCGCAGACCGCGAGCAGCGTCGGCTTGCCGGGCTTGATCGTGACGCCGTGGACGAGAACCCCGGGCGATCCCAGACGCGGGATGACCTGGTCCTGCACGTCGAGCGTGCCGACGGAGCTCCCGCCCGAGAGCACGATGATGTCGGCATCGGTGAGCGCCGCGCGCAGGGCGTCCTCGACGCGCGCGACATCGTCCGGCAGAATCCCGCAGACGCGGGCGACGCCGCCGACGCGGGCGACTTGGGCGCTCAGCCCCAGGGCGTTCATGTCACGCACTTGCCCCGGCGCCGGCGTCCGGTCCGGTGGCACGACCTCGTCGCCTGTCGAGAAGATCGCGACGCGCGGGGCGCGCGCGCACAACGGCCGAATCACGCCGAGGCCGGAGAGGATTGCGACCTCCTGCGGACGGACGAGCGTGCCGCGCCCGAGCACGAGATCGCCGCGCCGCACGTCCTCGCCGCGCCGCACGAGGTTCTCGCCCGCAGTGACCGTGCGAGAGACCTCGACGATCTCGCCGCGCCACGTGCAGACTTCCTGCATCACGATCGCGTCGGCGCCCGCCGGCATCATGCCGCCGGTCGGCATGCGCACCGCTTCGCTGGCGCCGACGGAGACGCCCGCCGCCACGCCCATGCGGACCTCGCCGACGACGCGCAACGACCGCCGCTCCGTCGTGGTCGCGCCGGTGAGATCGGCGGCCCGCACGGCGAAGCCGTCGACAGCGGAGCGATCGAACGGGGGCAGATCTTCGTCCGCGATGACGTCCGCCGCGAGGGTTCGCCCCAACGCCAGATCCAGCGGCGTTTCTTCAGCGCCTAGGGTGCCCGCGGGGAGCGCGCCGGAAAACGCGGCCAGCGCTTCCTCGACGCCGTGCAGCCGCGTGAAGCCCTTCATCGCCTTCACGGGCGGTCCCCATCCTTGGACAGTAAGCCGAAGTAGCGACCAACGCGCGCGATGATGTCCGCCGCTTCGGAAAGATCGTCTTCAGTGTGCGCGCTCGTCACGATCGTGCGAATCCTCGCCTTGCCGCGCGGCACGGTCGGAAATCCGATCGCCAAGCCGAAGACGCCGGCATTGAACAACTCGTTGGAGAATCGCACGGCGGTGTCTTCGTCGCCGATCATGATCGGCGTGATCGGCGTCTCGCTGGCGCCGGTGTCGAAGCCGGCGGACCGCAACCGCGCTTTGAAGGAGCGCGTATTCGACCACAACCGCGTCAACAGAGATGGGTCCTCTTCGAGACAGCGGATGACTTCCAAGCACGAAGCGACAACAGCCGGCGGCAGCGACGTCGAAAAGAGGATCGGCCTCGACCGGTTCATGAGGTACCGGATGAGCGCTTCGCTGCCGGCGACGAAGCCGCCGACGCCGGCGAACGCTTTCGACAAGGTACCGACTTGGATGTGAACGGCGCCATGGAGACCGAAGTGATCGACGGTTCCGCGGCCATCTCGCCCGAGGACGCCACTCGCATGCGCGTCGTCGACCATCATGATCGCGTCGTGCTCGCGCGCCGCCTCGCACAGCGCCGGCAGCGGCGCGATGTCGCCGTCCATGCTGAAGACGCCGTCGGTGACCAGCAGCCGCGCCCGTGCGCCTCGCGATTCCGCGAGCAACGCCCGGCAATGCCCGACGTCGCGATGACGGTAGATCTTCTTCTCGGCGCCGGACAGCCGACAACCATCGATGATGCTGGCGTGGTTCAGCTCGTCGCTGACGACGACGTCGTCCTTCGTCAGCAGCGCCGCGACCGTTCCCGCGTTCACCGCGAAACCCGACGGGTAGGTGAGCACCGCCTCCACTCGTTTGAAGCGCGCCAGCTCCCGTTCCAATTCCCCGTGCAGCGGCAAGCTGCCCGCTATCGGTCGCGCCGCGCCCGAGCCGACGCCCCAACGATCGATCGCCGCGGTTGCGGCCGCCCGCAGCCGAGGATGATAAGCGAGGCCGAGGTAGTTGTTCGAGCAAAGGTTGATGACCTCTCGCCCGTCGACGCGCGCCCGCGGCACTTGCGCCGAGTCGAACGTGCGTGGCCACCGGAGCGTGCCGGCGGCCACCATCGAGGCGACTTCCGTTTCCAGGAAAGCCAGCGGATTCACGGGCTCCTCACCACTTCACGCGCGAGCCGACGCATCGCTCGTCACGGGCGAGGCGTCGGGTTCGGCGTCGGGGTCGGGAGGATCTGGATCGGCACGAGGTCCGACGGCTCGCCGGCGCGCCGGGTGATCGTCCATTGCCGGCCGTCGTAGCGCACGCGATCGCCAACCTGGACGCGCGCCCAGAACGTCGCCGGCACGTTGTAGTGCGTCCGGTCGACGACGATGATCCACTCCCGCGTGCCATCGGAGTGCGTGTCCTTCTGATCGACGTAACCCACCACGACCTGTGCTTTGTCGTCGCAACCGGGAATGATCTGTCCGAAGATCGCCGCGAACGCGACGGAAAGGGCGAACAAAGGTTTGACCACCAAAGACACCTCCACGGTACCTATTTCATCGATTCGATCGTTAATTCTGACAACACGAGGGAACCCAGCGGAATCGAGCCGCTGTCACACTGCAACTATGATAGCGCAGCGCGCGTTCCCGGCTTCATCGGGTCGCCGGACCTCTGTGCTATCCTCAACTGGGACGCGGCTTGGCCCGGTGTGTCGGGTGGTCCGTCAGTCCCCGCACTCATGCCCCCGTATGAAGGATGGTCGCCGCATATGAAACTCGCTGATCCCTCCGGGAAGAACCCGTCCGGGTTCCGCTTCGAGGGTGAGGTCCATTGGAACCTGCCGCCCGCCGCCCTCTACGAACACGCAATACGCCGCCATGAAGGCTACTTGGCCGCCGGCGGGGCGCTCATCGCGATCACGTCGCCGCACACCGGCCGCTCGCCGCGCGACAAGTTCATCGTCCGGGAGCCGGAGTCGGAGTCCAAGATCTGGTGGGGGCGGGTTAACCAACCCATGGGTCCCGACCACTTCAATGAGCTGCGACGGCACGTATTGTCACACTTGCAAGACAAGACCGTGTTCGTGCAAGACCTCCTGGTGGGCGCCGACCCGACCCACGCCCTGCCGATCCGCATCATCACTGAAGATGCGTGGCAGAGCCTGTTTGCCCGGAACCTGTTCATCCGCATTCACGACTTCGCGGTCTTGCGCGCGCACAAGCCGGCCTGGACCGTGATCGCCACGCCGACTTGCCTGGCATCCCCCGATCGACACGGCACCCGCAGCCCGACGTTCGTCGTAATAAATTTCGCGGAGAAGCTGGTGCTCATCGGCGGCACGCACTACGCCGGCGAGATCAAGAAGTCCATGTTCACCGTGATGAACTACCTGCTCCCTATCCAAGGGAATCCGGCGATGCATTGCTCCGCGAATGTCGGCCAAGACGGCCGCCCCGCCCTATTCTTCGGCCTGTCCGGCACGGGAAAGACGAGTCTCTCGACGGACCCGGAGCGACCCCTCGTGGGAGATGACGAGCATGGGTGGACGGACGACGGCATCTTCAACTTCGAAGGCGGATGCTACGCGAAGACGATCCGGTTGTCGCTGACGGCCGAGCCGGACATCTACGCGGCAACGCACAAGTTCGGCACGATCCTGGAGAACGTCGTCGCCGATCTGACCACGCGCGAGCTGGATCTCGACGACGAGACCATGACCGAGAACACGCGAGCGGCCTATCCGCTTACGCACTTGTCCAATGTCGCCCAAGGCGGTCGGGCCGGACATCCTACCGACGTCGTCTTCCTGGCCGCGGACGCGTTCGGCGTAATGCCGCCCATCGCGCGCCTGACACCGGACCAGATCGAGTATCACTTCCTGTCCGGTTACACGGCGAAGGTCGCAGGCACGGAGAAAGGTGTCGTCGACCCCGAGGCGACGTTCTCGGCGTGCTTCGGCGATGTCTTCCTCGCGTTGCATCCCAAGGTCTACGCCGAACAGATCGTGCAGCGCATTCGCGCGCACAAGGCCCGCGCTTGGTTGATCAACACGGGATGGACCGGCGGCCCGTTCGGCGTCGGCCATCGCATCTCCATTCGCCACACGCGGGCGATCATTCGCGCCGCGCTGACCGGGCAGCTGGACGGGTTGCCGCTGCGCGAGGACCCCGTCTTCCGCCTCCTGGTGCCGGAACAGGTACCGGGCATTCCCATGGAGCTGCTGACACCGCGGAGGACGTGGGCGACCGCCGACTCATTCGACGCGCAAGCGAGGCGGCTGGCGGGCATGTTCGTCGAGAACTTCAAGCAGTTCGAGGCGAATGTCGAGCCCCGCGTGCGCGAGGCCGGACCGCGCGCCGGATAGCCGCGAGCGGGATAAGCGAGCGAAGCGCCCGGCGCCCCAGGCGTCCGGGCGCTTCGCGTTTCGGTGACGGTGTGACGCTCCCATTACCGTCCTTGCGCATGCTCGGGTCGAAAGCAGACGGTGGAATCCACCGAATGAGGTCGCGATGACCAAGGAGGTCCTCGTAGTCGACGACGAGCCGAACATCGTGGAGCTCGTGCGACTCAATCTGTCGCAGGAAGGATACGACGTCGGCTTCCCCTACGACGGGCACGAGGCGCTGTCGCAAGCACGGCGACACCCGCCGGACCGCATCATCCTCGACCTGATGCTGCCGTAAGTGGACGGCCTGGAGATCTGCCGCACCCTGCGTCGCGAGAGCGCGGCTCTCATTCTCATGTTAACGGCGCGAGACGGGGAGCTCGAGCGCGTCGTCGGCTTCGAGACCAGCTCCGACGACTACGTCACGAAGCCTCTCAGTCCGCGCGAGTTGGTTGCGCGCGTCCGCGCGATCCTGCGCCGGGCGACGGCCGCCGGCGGTGCGGAAGGCGGCGGACAATCGGCGGTGACCGTCGGAGCGCTCCGGCTGGAGCCGGATAAGCGCGAGGTCACCCTCGGCGGCAACTCGATCGAGCTCACGGCCAAGGAGGTCGATTTGCTGAAGCGCATGATGTCGCACCCAGATCGCGTGTTCACGCGCGAGTCGCTGCTCGAGAACATCTGGGGCTACGACTACTTCGGCAGCACGCGGACCGTCGACATGTTCATCAGCCGGCTGCGCGAGAGGATCGAGGACGATCCCGGCTCGCCGACCTTCATCGTCACCGTCCGCGGCGTCGGGTACAAATTCCGTTGGGCCGCCGAGGCGGCCCAACGGAAGTCCAAGAGGATGGCCCGATGACGCTGCGAACGCGCTTGCTGATCAGCTAAGTGGTTGTCGTCGTCGCCGGCGGCGTGTTCATCGTCGGCGCCGTCGAACGCTGGTATACGACCATGTAGTCCAATGCGCTCCAGACGCAGGCGCGCGTCGTCGCCGAAGGCGTGCGTCCGCGCATCTTGGCCGGCGAGAGCTTTCATTCGATCGACGCGTCGGCGAAGCAGTTCGAGTGGCGCGACGGCGTCTACGTCGGCGTCCGCAACGAACACGGCATCAAGCCCCATCTCGGTGCGACGCAGGCGCCGCCGCCGCCGGAGGTGCTCGCCACGTTACGCGGACAACCGCAGGGCGCGCAGCGCTGGGATACGTACCGCAATCAGCCGCGCCTGTTCGCGGCCTCACCGGTGCGTGAAGGCGATCGCGTGATCGGCGTCGTGCACATGTCGGCGCCGCAAGTCTGGGTCCACCGCCAGCTGCAGCAGATCTGGTGGAGCTTCGCCGGCGTCGGATCGTTGGCGCTGATCGTCGCGGCGTTCTTCGGTGTGCGCATAGGCCGGTCCGTAACGCGCCCGCTGCGCGACCTGACCGAGAGTGCGCAGGCTATCAGCCGCGGCGACTTCGGCCGCCAAGTGCACGTCGCCGACGGCGACGAGATCGGTCGCCTCGGCTTCGCCTTCAATCGCATGGCCACGCAGCTGTCGAGCACGATCGCCGACATCCGCGCGCAGCGAAACCAACTGGAGGCCGTGCTGGCCGGGGTGCGCGAGGGCATGGTTGCCGTCGATGTTAAGGGCACGCTGCTGTTGTTCAATCAGCCAGCGATCGACATGTTGGCGCTTCGAGCCGAGGACGCAGGCGCCCGCGTTGACGAACGCCTGCGCGAGCCGTCCTTACGGACCGCCGTCGCGAAGACGATCGACGGACGATCCTACGGCGAAGACTGGACGCACCAGATGAGCGATGGGCGGGTCGTGGAAGTCTCGTGCAGGCCCATCCGCGGCGATGGCGCGGTCACCGGCGCCGTCGCCGTCCTGCGAGACGTGACGGCGCTGCACCGCTCCGAGCGCCTGCGGCGCGAGCTGGTGGCCAAAGTCTCCCACGAGCTGCGCACGCCGCTGACGTCGATCAAGGGGTTCGCCGAGACATTGTTATCGGGCGCCGTCGAAGACGAGCACAACGCGCGACGGTTTCTCGAGATCATCGAGAGCGAGGCGAACCGGGTCGTCAAGCTCGTCGATGACCTGCTGGAGCTGTCGCGGCTCGAGGCGAAGGGCGTGCCCTTCGAGGAGCGGCCGTTCGATCTCGGCCGCGTCTGCCAGGTCGTCGAAACGAAGCATCAGCCGCGCGCCGAGGCAGCCGGCATCCGCCTGGCGCTGCGCACGAGCAGCCAAGCAGTCGTGCTCGCCGATCCGGATCGCGTTGAGCAAATTCTCGAGAACCTGGTCGACAACGCGCTCAAGTTCACGCCGGAAGGCGGCCGCATCGACATCGATTTGACCGTCGACGACGGGGAAGCCACGGTCATCGTGCGCGACACCGGTCGGGGAATCCCGCCGGACGACCTGCCGCACATCTTCGAGCGTTTCTATCGCGTCGATCGCGCGCGGGCGCGCGGCACCGGCGGAAGCGGGGTCGGGCTGGCAATCGCCCTGCATCTCACGGGGCGCAGGGGGACCGGATCTGGGCGCAGAGCGCCCCCGGACAACGCAGCCAATTCGCCGTCACCCTGCCGTTGGCGCGCGAGGAGGCGGCGCCATTGCCGACGGTGCCGCATCCGGCGCCCTCCACCATGCGCTGAGCTTCTTGGCATCATCGCGGGCGATCGCCCGCTGACGATCGAGCAGCTGCGCGGGCGCGTCGTCAGCGTCCACATGTGGGTCGCGGGCTGCATCAACTGCTTGAATACGCTGCCGCACCTGAAGCGTTGGGACGCGAATTACCGTAACCGCGGGTTCGTGTTGATCGGAGTGCACGCGCCGGAGTTTCCGCACGAAACGTCGACGACGTGCGTCCGCAACGCAATCGACCGGCTCGGCATCCGGTACGCCGTCGTGATGAACAACGACTTCCGCATCTGGCGCGACTACCGCAACTCATATTGGCCGACGCTCTACCTTGTCGACAAGCAGGGTCACCTGAGCTATCGCTGCATCGGCGAAGGCGCCTACCAGGAAACGGAACGCGAGATCGAGAAGCTGCTGGAGGAGCCATCGTAAGGTCATCCCCTGCCGGGCGTGGCCCCGTCGATTCGCCGCGCGGAGCGATTCGTCCGGCGGAACGGAGAGATCGTGGATCCGCTTCTCGCCATCGCCGAATTCGCAGCTGGGCTGCACGCCGAGGATCTCAGCGACGCCGCACGAGAGCAGGCGGGCACGCTACTGGCCGACAGCGTCGCGTGCACGGTCGCGGCGCTGCGCGTGCCCGAGGGACGGGCGATCGCGCGCGCGTTGCACCATCCCGACGCCGGCCCCGGCGGGACGCGCCCGCCGTACCGCGCCTATCTGAGCGGTGAACTGATCGGCGGCGTGCAGACGGACGCCTACCTCGCGAACCTGCTGGACTTCGACGATGTCTACGAAGGATCGGGACACATCGGCTGCGTGACGGTACCGGCGGCCCTCCGTGCGGCCATCATGGCGCGCGCGACGGGGGCGGAGGCGCTCGCGGCGGTCTCCGTCGGATTCGAAGCGGGGTGCCGTCTCGCGGAAGCGACGAGACCAACCGACGCGGCGCGCCAGCAGATCTGGGGGATCGGCAGCCGCATCGCGCCGGCCGCGGCCGCCGGCGCGGCGCGAGCGTTGCGCATGACCGTGGACCAGACGCGCCACGCCATCGCGATCGCTTGCGCGACCGCGCCGCTGCCTTCGGTTCGCAAGACTGTCTACGGCGGGTGCGGGGTCACCTGGATGAAGAACAACATGGGCGCCGCAGCGGCAGCCGGATTGTCCGCTGCCTTGATGGCACGCAATGGCGCGCTGGGCCCGACAGACATCTTCGAGGGTGAGCAGGGATTCGCGCGCATGATCGGTTCCGACACGTGGAAGCCCGCCGTGCTCAGCGACGAGCTCGGGCGCACGTGGCGGATGGAACAGCTGGGCCTCAAGGCGTATCCGTGCTGCCGTCACGCGCACGCGGTGATCGATGCGGCGCGCGCGGCGCGGGACAAGGCTGGGTTGCCACCGGCCCAGATCGAGGATGTGCGAGTCGCAGGACCGTTGTGGATCTATAGCGAGCCGTTCACGAACCCGGCCCCGTCGACGATGCACGATGCGCAATACAGCTTGCCGTTCATCCTGGCGATGGCGCTGTTGGATGTCGAGCCGGGCTTGGACTGGTTCGCCGTCGACGCGTACTGTCGTCCCGACGCGCGGGCGCTGGCCACGCGCGTGCACACACCCGGCGAACCGTCGGCGCTGGGCCGCGTTACGGTTTCGGGCGCGGGACGCGCGGCGACGGTGGAAGTCGAAGCGCCGCGCGGCTCGCCGAGCGCGCCGCTCTCGTTGGCTGAACGCCAGCGCAAGTTCACGGGCTTGTTATCGGGATGGATGGACGGTACAGCGATCGAAGGCGCGTTCGAACGACTGCGCGACCTCGCCGCGGAGCGCACCATCGGTGCGCTGCTGGAAGCGTTTCCAGCAGTGGAGGTGGGTGCGGGTGGCCAGGTGACCGCTACAGGTCGACCCTGACCCCTTTCTAAAACGCGACGTACCCATCAATATTCTTCTCTTCGTCCCTGGTCTTCGGATAGAACCAAGCCGCGTCGCGATTGACGCGACCATCGACCTCGATGTCGTAGTAGCTGCAGGTCCCTTTCCAACCGCAGACCGTTCGCATTTCGCTATGGCGAAAGTACTGCCGATGGATGGCATCCGGGGGAAAGCACGTATTGCCCTCGACGATCTCGTATCGATCGCTCTTCGCCAAAACCGCAACGCCATCGGCATCACGGTGGCGCGCGGCCGCGTCTACGCCGGCTGCGGCGATCGCGGCGTCCTCATCTACGACGCGGCGCGGTTCCGACGGACCGGCCAGATCGGTTCCTATGTTGACGAGTACGTCGTGAACCACGTCGACAAGATCGGCGAGGACATCTTGTTCTTCACAAACTACTGGTACCCGAATACGAAGGAAGGCGTGTGGTTGTTCGATCTGCGGAGGAACCCCGACTCGTCGCGCCTGATCGGCAACTCCCCCGACAACCTGGCGCGCGGCACCGCGGGATTCCGAGCTCTGCCATAAGACAGTCGTGTGTTCTTCGTGCCGCTGTACGGCGTCGACGTGGTGACGCCGGCCTAGGACGCGAGGAGCGGCGGGCAGGCAGCCCCGGCGCTCCAGGAACGCAGGCAGAAGAGGGGCCGCTCGTGCGGCCTCTTTTCTGTTGTTCGACGAACTGCCGCGGCGTCGGCGACAGGGAATCCGCGTTCGTCGCGCAAAAGCACTGGTTATGGACATCGTGCAGACGGTGCTCGGCCCCATCCCCCCAGACGCGCTCGGCGTCACGATGACGCACGAGCACCTGCTCGTGGACTTCCGCTACTCGTTCCGAGAGCCGGAAGCGTTGCACGAGAAGCACATGGCGTACGCGCCGTGGTCCCTCGATCTGGCGGGCTGGATCCGGCACCACTGGAACCTCCACCTCGACAACATGACGCTGTTCGACGAGGATGTGACGATCGACGAGCTGCGGCGGTTCTCCCGCGTCGGCGGCCAGGCGGTCGTCGACGCGACGAGCATCGGCATCGGCCGCGATCCGCGCGGCCTGGCGCGTATCGCGCGCGCGACCGGGCTGCATATCGTGATGGGCGCCGGGCATTACCTGGGCGCAACGCACCCGCCAGCGGTCGCGCTCGACTCTGTGGAAATGCTGGCCGAGGGCATCGCCCGTGACGTGACGGTCGGCGTCGGCGACAGCGGCGTCCGCGCGGGCATGATCGGCGAGATCGGCTGCTCCTCGCCGTGGTCGGACGGCGAACGCAAGGCGATGAACGCTGCCGTGATTGCACAGCGGCGCACCGGCGCGCCGCTGATGATCCACCCTTGGCGTGACGACGACGCGCCGCTGCGAATCGCCGACGCCGTGCGCGCGTGGGACGGCGATCTGGCGCGCACGATCATGTGCCACGTCGAGCGGACGATCGTCGACCGCGGCGCGCTGGCGGAGTTCGCGGCGACCGGCGCTTACCTCGAGCTCGATCTCTTCGGGCACGAGGTGTCGCACGTGCCCGGAGGGCGTCAGTCGTGGATGCCGAGCGACGCGCAGCGCATCGAGATGGTGCGGTGGCTGATCGAGCGCGGCTACGGGGACAAGATCCTACTGTCGCACGATATCTGCTATAAGTTTAGGCTGCGCCGGTACGGCGGCCACGGCTGGGATCACCTGCTGACAAACGTCGTGCCGCACATGCGCACGATGGGAGTCGACGAGGCGGCGATCCGCGCGATGCTCGTGGACAACCCGCGCCGGGCGTTCTCGATGCCGGCGCCCGACGGCGAGCTTACCTTGCGGATCTAGGCACGCAACGCCGCGAGGTCACGACAATGACAAGAGAGGGCGCCCGCCAGAGCGCCCTCTTCCTTCTCGAGACCTTCGTCCGCGTTAGAACCGAAATGGCATTGGCACGAACTCGAACGCTTTGCCGGCGCGCCGCACGCGACCCACGCCCGGCCACGAGTAGTGGTACCCGACGATGAGCATGCCGGTGCTGGCGGCGCGCGTGAACATCTCGGCTCGCGTTCTCACGACGACTTCCTTATGCGTATCGAACTCCATGTAGTGCTCCGGGAACTGGAACGACAGGAGCTGGTGGCCGCCGGCGTCGCCCATGTGAAGCAAGGATTAATTCTGCGACGTGACCATGACGCCCATGTGGTTCACCGTGTGCCCAGGCGTCATTACCGCGGTGACGCCGGGCGCGATCTCATGGTTCGTCTGCACGAGCGTGAACCGGTTGCGTAGCGCGATCAGGTTCGCCCCCACCGCCGGCGATGGCGTCGCCTGGTTGGCCCAGAAGTTCAACTCGGCGGCGCCTACCAGCAAGCGCGCGTTCGGGAAAGCCGGCGCACCACCCGGCACCGTCAAGCCGCCGATGTGATCGGGATGCCCATGCGTGATGAACACGGTGTCGATCTCTTGCGGCGAGAAGCCCGCGACCTGCAGATGCGTTAACGTCAGGCCTTGGCGATTCGCCAGCGCGCCCGGGCCGATGCCCGTGTCGACGAGGATCTTGTTGCGTCCGATCTCGACGACCATCGGGATGAAATTGTTCGCGAACGCCGCCGGATCGAGATAGGCGGCGCGCAGCGCCGCCGTGTAGGCATCTTGCCGGCCGGGATTGCCCGCGAAGCGCGGGAAGATCTGTCCGGTCGACTGGCCGTCGCTGAGCAGGATGATCGTCGCATCGTCGACCTTGAACCGGTAGTAGCCGGCGCCGTTGGGCACCATGCTGGTCGTCTGCGTGCGCGCGAATCTAGGCAATCCTCCCACCGCCGCCGTCAACGCGGCGGCGCCGCCGACCTTCAACAGCGTGCGCCGTGAGATCTTCCCCGAACCAAGCGTCTGGTTTTCATTCATGAGGACATCCTCGTTCGATCGAATCCCCGCCAACGTCATGCCATGTTGGCGCTATGGTCATGAGTCGCTGCGCACGATCATCATAATCCGATCGCATCGGGCTTCTGTGACGCCGTTGTAACGGTTTGTCCGCGCCCTGCGACCCCGATTGGCGCGCCCGCGACGGCAACGGGGACCGATCGGTATGATGGCAGGCAAACGCCGCCGGTCCGAAGAATCCCTCCGATACCATGTCCGCTCCCCCGCCCACGGCCGCGCCGGACGCGCGGATGATGCTGCGTCGTTCGTACGTTCTCGCCTTGGCGTATATGACCGCGTTCAACGTAGCGACGCCGATTCTGCCTCTGTATCTGGCAGAAAAGGGCGCCAGCCCCTGGCTGGTCGGCGCAATGATCAGCGCTTCGGGGCTGATCCCCTTGCTGTTGGGCGTCCACGTCGGCGCGCTCGTCGACCGTTACGGCGTCGTCGCCACGACGCGCCTGTCTGCGCTGTTCTTCTGCGCGTCGATCGTGCCCCTGCTCCTGCAGCCCGGCGCGTGGACGGCGGCGATCCTCTACGGCGTCATCAATCTCGGCCATCTGGGCATGACGGTCGCGAACCAGACGTCCGTGGCGCAATGGTCGACGCCGGCGACGCGCGCGAAAGCGTACGGCTACTTCACGTTCTGGGTTTCCGCCGGCAACGTCATCGGCCCGATCGCCGGCGGGTTCGTCGCCGATCGATTCGGCTTCGTCGCCGCCTTCGTCATCATGCTCGTTGTCTCGGCGTTTTCGATCGCGATGTCGACGCGGATCATCGAGCCGCCGGCGCCGGCCGAGCGCACGGTCTCGTTGGCGAACGCGCACACGGCGGCGCTCGGTTTGCTGTGTCTGCCAGGCATGGCGATGGTCATGTTCATCGCGTTCCTCATCATCGTGCCGCAGAGCCTCAAGCAAACGTACTACCCGTTGTTCCTGCGTGAGCACGACTTCGGCAAGTCGCTCATCGGCATCATCTTCGCGATCAACCACGTCGCGGCGATGACCGTGCGACCGATGCTCGGCGAGCTGATCCGCCATCACGGCGCCGCGCGCGTCTTGATCGCCGCGACATTATTCGGCAGCGTCGGGTTCACGCTGATCCCGACGTTTCCGGTGCTCTGGGCGCAATTTCTCGCGACGAGTTTCCTCGGCGTGTCGATGGGCTTCACGCAGCCGATCACCATGAGCCTGACCGCCGGCGCGGTCGACGCAGGCAAGCTCGGTATCGCGCTCGGCGTCCGCCTGACCGTGCAGCGCGTCGGCATGATCGCCGGACCGCTGTTGTTCGGCGTCGGCGTCGCCCGATGGGGCATCGGCGCCGGCTTCTACGGCGCCGTCATCGTGTTGGGCGTCACGACCTTGATCGTGGCACGGGCCGCCGGTCGGATCACGGCGGTGACGAGCCGTGGACGTCCTTCTTCGCCCGAAACCACGCGGGCGGATGAGGTGCCGGCGCCGATGGCTGGTCAGCCCGGCCGCGTGTGATGTCGTGGACGCCGCCTCCTACCGAAGCGCGGCCCATGCTACTGCGCAGCTTCATCCTCGTTTGCACGTACAACCTCTCGTTCAACATCGCCGGCCCGATCCTGCCCTTGTACATGGCTTCGAAGGGCGCGAGCCCATGGCTCGTTGGGATCCTGCTGAGCGCGACCGGCATTCTGCCGCTGCTCTTCGGGATCCACGTCGGCGCGCTCGTCGATCGCTACGGCATCACGCGCGTGGCCCGCACCTCGAGCGTGCTGTACCTCGCGTCCGCCCTGCCGCTGCTGACCCTACCCGACCCTTGGATCGCGACGCTGCTGTTCGGCTTGATCCACCTCGCGCAGCAAGGCTTGACCGTCGGAACGCAGGCCTCGGTCGCGGAGTGGAGCACGCCCGCGACGCGCGCCGGCGCCTATGGCCAGTACGGTTTCTGGGTCGCCGCCGGCAACATCGCCGGTCCGCTCATCGGCGGCGTGCTCGCCGACCACTTCGGATTCATCGCCGCGTTCGGCGGCATGAGCGCGACCGCCGCAGCGGCGATCGCGATGACGCTGCACCTGTGCGACCCGCCACGGCCGCGCGACGGCGCGATCACGCTGTCGACGGCCCACTCGGCGGCGCTGCGCGTGATGCGCATCCACGGCCTGACGACCGTGCTCGGCATCGCGTTCGTCGCGATCGGCACGCAGAGCCTGCTGCAAACGTACTACCCCTTGTTCTTGGAGGAACGGGGCTTCACGAAGTCGTCGATCGGCACCCTCTTCGCGATCGCGCACGTCGCGTCGATGGTGATTCGTCCGCTCGTCGGCGTCTTCGTCGACCGGTTCGGGTCCGTGCGCATCCTCATGGCGGCCACGATCATCGGCAGCCTCGGGTTCGGCGTCATCCCGTGCCTCGACGGCCTCGCGGCGCAGGCGTTCGCGAGTTGCCTCATGGGCATCTCGACCGGATTCACGCAGCCGATCACGATGACGCTGATCGCCGGCGCGGTCCCGCCGGACATGCTCGGTGTCGCGCTCGCCGTCCGGCTCGTCGCGCAGCGCCTGTCGCAAGTCGTGGGTCCGATCGCGTTCAGCGCCGCGGTCGCCCGCTACGGCTTGGGCGCGGTGTTCTACGGGGCCGCGATCATCCTCAGCCTGGCAACGGCCGTGATCGGGCGCGCGTCACCGAAGTTGTCGCAAGTCGGCCGGCCAGATGCAACGCGGCCGGCGAGTTCGCCCGCCGAGCTGGAAGGCGCTCGAAAAACATGGTGAATCGATTCTCAGTCGGGGAAGTTGGAATCGAAGATGAAGATCGCCGTTCTCGGCGGCGGCAACGCCGCGCAAGCGTTGGCCGGAGATCTGGCCTTCGCCGGCCATGAAGTCACGATCGCGGAGGTGCCGGCGTCAGCCAGAACCAGAATTAATGCACGGTTGCGGGCTCCCGTGGGCATCCGAGAACAGGAGGATACCAGCGCGCGAAGCTCTTCCTCGGAAGGTACGCGCGGCAGGGTCTTGGGCAGACGGAGCTTCAACCCGTCCAACGGATCACTACTAAGGATGCGCAAGGCTACCCACCAGCAGAAGAAGGTCTGGAGGATGCGGTACACCTTGTGTACGGTACTCGGCTGAAGTCCCTGCTCTTGAAGTCCTGCGAAGAACCGACGGACGGCAAGCGGCTCCGGCTCAGCAATCTCATGGAATCGACTCAGCCAGTGCTGATAGCCTTCCAGAGTGGCAGTTGTGCAGCCGGAGATGCGTTTGACCGTCAGGAAATCTTGGATGGCCTCTGGGATACTTTGGCGGGTTTGCAACATGGTGTCCTCCGGATTCGGCCATGAACCCTTTCCTTCATGGCGTGTATTGGAGGCTCATTTAGGCTGGAACCCGCGAGGAATCGGAGTGGTGGGCCGTCGTGGACTCGAACCACGGACCTCAGTCTTATCAGGACTGCGCTCTAACCACCTGAGCTAACGGCCCCAGAGCAAAGTAGAGTATAGGCAGCCGCCCCTAGACGTGTCAAAGTCGCGGACGATTCCGCCGGCGCCGAATCGCGCGCGCGACCACCGCGGCGAGCAGTGCGGCGGACGGCACCGCCGGTGGAATCGGTGCGGTCTCCACGCGCGGCGAAAATACCTGGGTCCACCGTTCGAGCCGAGCCATCCCGTCCGCGAGCGCCACGAGGTTGATAGATGTGCTCACGGATGTGCTCGGCGGCTCCCCGCGAAGGGCCGTCGACATCGCCGGCGCTGGATTCTTGCTGGTTCCCGTGGTGTCAATTCCAGAGAACGAGCTTTCGATGAAGCCCCTCAGGAACGCAATGCCCCCCGCCGTGTATGCGCTCTCGCTCGTGCCGCCTGCCTGGGCGATCCGCGCGCCATCGCCGAGCGCCGTTACCCAGTAGTGGTAGCGAAGGCCGAAGGGAGTACCGCGGTCGCTGGAGAATTGGTCGCCGCCGTCGAATGCGAGACCGGAAAACGCGCGCGACTTGCGCGTCACCGCGTCCGGCAACGTGAGGTCGACGCAGGACACGAGGATGCGTTCGAGGTCAAGGCTCACGGTCGAAGGCCCGAACGAGCCTCTGTCGAACCGAAACGATCCGCACGTCATGGACCCATCAGCCGCCGTGAACGCCGCCATCGTGATCGGAACCGCGTATGCGGGCGCCGGCGCGCAGACGGCCGCGACGAAGATCGAGAGCAAAGCGAACACGATGCGCATGCCTATCTGATTCTTCTCCTCTGTCATCCGAAACGGCGCCGGTACCGGCCGCTTGCGACGAGCACGAAAACCGGGAACAATAGCGGAGTTGCCCGCGCGGCCAGCTCTGCAGCCGTCGGGTATCCCAGGAGGACCACCGATGCCCCAAATCGCGACGTTCGTCACGTCCGAAGGAGAGTTCACCGTTCGCTTGATGCCCGACCACGCGCCCGTGACCGTCGCGAACTTCGTCGGACTCGCGACCGGATCGAAGGAGTGGCGGGAGGCGAAGACCGGCCAGAAGGTCGCGCGCTCGCTGTACGAAGGCACGATCTTCCACCGCGTCATTCCCGACTTCATGATCCAGGGCGGCGACCCGGAGGGCACGGGACGCGGCGGTCCCGGCTATCGCTTCCAGGACGAGTGCCCGCCCGACGGTCTCGCTTTCGATCGTCCGGGCTTGTTGGCGATGGCTAACGCCGGCTCCAACACGAACGGCTCGCAATTCTTCGTCACGGTCGTCGCGACGCCGTGGCTGAACGGCAAGCACACGATCTTCGGAGAGGTCACATCCGGCATGGATGTGGTGGACAAGATCTCAAAGGTCGCGACCGGGCCGGGCGATCGACCAAAGACCGATGTCGTGTTGCAGCGCGTGACGATCAGCGTCGAATGAATCAGGGCGGCCGCTTCGCGGCCGCCCTCCACTTTGGTTACGGCAAGCCGACGTAGCCGTGCTGCATCTTCCACTAGAAGTACTTCTCGAACGCGAGCTTCGCCCAGTGCGCCTGCGGTCCGGGAATCAGCACTTCGTGCTTGCGCGGCGGCAGCATCGTGTCCAAAAGGATCATGACGCCGTTTTTGCCGGCATCCATGACGCAGACCGCGGGGAACTCCGCGAAGCTGCGCCGCTCCTTCTTCGGCTTTCCCTGGATTTCTGCGGCGATGTTGTGCGCGGTGATCTTCGCCATCATCTCGGCCGGAAACCCCGTCTTCGGCCCGCCGACGGCGACGGGCGTCTGCCACGGCGCCGCGACGGCCGCCGCGGCGCCGGTCGCGTAGATGTTGAGATAACGCTCATGCTGATATGTCCCGTCGACCGGCACGAAACCCTTCTCGTCGCCAACGCCCGCCGACGCCGAGACCGCCGCCGCGCCGCGGAACGGCGGGATGATCATGGAGAAATTGCTCGGCAGGAACGCCCCGCCATCAAGCTGCACGCCATCGGATCGCACCTCGGAGACGCGCGAATTCGTGACGAACTTGATCTTCAACATGCGAAAGAACAGCTCCAGCATCTTCTGACCGCCGCGTAGCCCGCCGATGCCGAAGTGGCCACAGCATGGCTCGGCGGTCACGAACGTGACCTGAACCTTTCGCGCGAGCCGATGCTTGCGCACGGTCTGCACGAAGTTGAACAGGCACTCGTAGACCGCGCCGAATCAGCTGGCCCCCTGGGTCGCGCCGATGACCGCGGGTCCGGGGTCCGTGACGGAGCGCTCCCAGGCGGCCTGCGTGGGCTGCGCGTGCTCCAGCATCGTAATGTTGTGCGAGTTCCGCTCCGGCCCAAGGCCCGGGACCTCGTCGACGTAGGCTTGCGCGCCCGTGGCGATCACCAGGTAGTCATAGGATCGCCGGCCCGTCGCCGTCTCTACTTCGTTGCGCTCCGGGACGATCCGGGTCGCTTCGACGTTTTCGAAGTGCACTTTGTGCGACTCCAGGACAGGCCCGACGGGGAAGGTGATGTCCTCCGGCTTGCGCCATCCGAACGGCAGCCAGATCAGGGAGGGGGTGAACAGAAACCGGTTCGACTTCGACATAACCGTGACGTCGACGTCTTCATGCAGCGCGTGTTTGATCTCTAGCGCGGCGGTCAATCCCGCGAAGTTGCTTCCAAGCACACCGATCCGATTCATTGCTGCACTCCCCTTTTGCTTGCCATCAATTCCAGGCTAGAGCAACGGGGCGGAAGGCCGTATCGGTCGCAAACCGTATTCTTGCGCGCGGCGAGTCGGGTTGAAGCGTGGATCGCGCTTCAGCGCCCGGACCTTCGGCAGCGTCAGGGGCCGGAACCGGCGGTTGCGGGCTTTCGCGCGTGCTCTCGCGCTTCTCGGGCGGCGGCGGTCGCAATCGCCCGCGCCGGCGCGCCGAGATAGAACAGGATGGTGCCCCCGAAGATCAACGAGACGGTCCAGAACGCGGCTTCCAGCCGGAAGTTCTGCGCGATGAACCCCGCGAGAATCGGCCCGAAGATCGCCCCGAGCCGGCTCATCGTCGTCCGGATGCCGACGCCGACGCCAGCGGCTCCGGGCGGGAATCCGGCCGCCGACACCGCGGCGCTGATCGGGAAGATGATGCCGTTGGCGACGCCGTAGATCGCGACGACCGCGACCATGGCTGGGCGCGACTGCACGAGCGGCATCAGCGCCAGCGTCGACGCCGAGACCGTGAGGCATCCATACAGCAGCGGCATGCGCCCGGCGAGCAGGCGCGGCGATCCGACGAACAATCGGATGACGGTGCTCGCGAGCGCCCGCACCGAAAAGAAGAACGCGATGTCGCCCGGGCCGAACTGCTTCGCCAGCAAGAGCAACGGGAAGAACGAATTCCAGGTCATGAACGCGATGTCGCCCGTCAGGTGAGTCAGCAACCCGGCGCGCACGGCCGGCTTCTTGCGCATCACGTCGATGGCGGTGAGCAGCGCCGGCGGCGGCGACACGACGGCTCCGCGAGGCGGGCGCCGGCGCGCCGGCGCGAAGGTGAACAGCATCGCCACCAGCGACATCAAGGCGGCCGCGATGAACGCGGGGCGGTACTCCGTACCGCGGACGAGCGCCGCGCCGATCACGGGGCCGACGACCTGGGCGACCGTCGTGAAGAAGAAGGACATGCCGATGAGACGCACGAGCTGCTTGGGATTGGACCCAAGCAGCATTTCGACCTGCGTGCTGATGTTCACGGCCAGGTGCGCGAGCCCGATGATAACCAAACCGGCGATGAATGCCGGCAATCCGGCACCGGTCAGCAGCACCGCCAACCCGAGCATGCCAGACGCGCAGCCGGTCAGCATCATCCGACCGGATCCCCAGCGCTCGGTGAAGGCGCCCGTCGGGATCGCGAGCAAGAGCGGAACGATCTGATAGCTGCCGAGCACCAACCCAACGGTCGCGGCGTCGGCGCCGAGCGACGCGGCATAAAGGGAGAGAAACGGCACGATGACTTGCCAGCCGCCCCAGAAGAAGAAGCCGACTGCGTTCGCGGCCGTCGGCGAACCGCGGACGGTTGCGCTCATCGTCGTCCGCGCGTCCTCACGTCCGCGCTCCTCCTGTTTCGGCGGCCGCCGCTCGGCGGAGCCTGTCGCGCACGGCGAGCCATGCCTCGTCCGCGGGCGGCATCTCGGCGACGATGATCTCGACGCCGCGCGCGTCGAGATCACGCAGCGTCGCATATAGCGCGGCGGCGTACGCCGCCGCGTCCGCCAACAACCCAACCGTAATCACACCTCGGGTCGAGGGCCGGTCGCCGAGCCCGACGAGGGCGACCGTGCGCCCGCGCGCCGCGTAATCGAGCGCCGCGGCGGCGCCGTCGCCGCTCGTCAAGACCAACCGCGCGCGCGGCGCGTAGTGACGCGACATCAAGCCGGGAGACCGCAAGACGCCGCGACCAGCGGTCGCCGGCTCCTCGGTGGCGCGCTCGGACACCTGCGGCCAGCGGCCGATGGTATCAGCGATCGCTGACGGCTTAACGAGCCCCGGCCGCAGCACCCGGGGCGGATCCACCGTGATATCGAGGACGGTCGACTCGAGACCACCCGGCGTCTGGCCTCCATCAAGGATCAACTCGATTCGTCCCTCGAGATCGGCCAGCACGTGCTCGGCGCGCGTCGCCGACACGTGCGAGGAGCGATT
>Ga0194132_10003218_pt1 | contig 29403 bp, 23 predicted proteins | sample TA2KigOf80mmetaG_FD_148612 | JGI IMG/M metagenome (GOLD analysis project Ga0194132, IMG submission 148612) | Freshwater microbial communities from Lake Tanganyika, Tanzania - TA2015054 Kigoma Offshore 80m | ecosystem: Environmental > Aquatic > Freshwater > Lake | place: Tanzania: Lake...
GCGGTGCAGCAGGGATTCGACTACGCGTGGTCCACGCTCGACCGCGCCGAGCATCGGGACGCGGCATGGGCGATCGGGTGAGGTGGGTGGATGGGGGGCAGACGAGGGGCGGACGAGGGGCGGACGAGGGGCGGACGCATGTGGCTCGCGTTGCTCGGCGGGCCGTCGCGGAGTGGACCCGGTGGACCTGGTGGACCTGGTGGACATGAGGGCGTTGCAGGCAGGTGCTGCGGAGGCGAGGAACGACGGGGGTCGGACGCATGTGGCTCGCGTTGCTCGGCGGGCCGTCGCGGAGTGGACCTGGTGGACCCGGTGGACCTGGTGGACATGAGGGCGGTGCAGGCAGGTGCTGCGGAGGCGAGGGGCAGGCGAGGGGCAGGCGAGGGGCGGGCAAGGGTCGGGCAAGGGGCGGGCGCGCGGGCGTCAGGTACGCTTCCGGCATGGATCAGCTCCGCGTGTACGACGACGACGGCGACCTCCTCATGGACGCCTCCCGGGTCGCCTCGAAGGTCGTGGTGGTGCCCTCCGGCGACCCTCGCGCCGCCGCCGCCCGCGAGCGGATCCGCATCCCGTGGGGACAGCACCTCCTCAGCGACCTGCTCGACGGTCGCTACCGGACGGTCGTCTGCGGCGTGAACGACTCGGACAACGCGCGAGGCGTGCTCGGCGAGCTCCTCAAGCTCATCCCCACGAGCCAGTGGACCCTCGACTCCGCGACGAGCTACGCCAAGATGTTCCGAAGCGCCGTGAGCGTGCACGCCGCCGAGGACCGCGAGCCCTACGTCCTCAAGTTCGACCTCGACCGGCTGCTGATCCTCGCGCTGCTGCGCCCGGCGGGACGCGATCACTTCACCCTCGAGGACCTCTTCCGCGGGTTCCGCACGATCTCGAAGATGCTGCAGGGGCGCCGCGACCGCATGCCCGCGGCGAGCGTCTCCTTCCTCGGCGCGAAGAGCAATCGGCTCGTCGATCACCACGGGCACTCGCCGAGCTTCGAGGCGGTGCTCGACGCGATGTACAAGGGCGGCTTCACCGGCGACGTGTATCCGCCGCCGGGGATGTGGGAGCTCGGCGCGACCGGCGTCTATCCGACGTTCCCCTTCCCGGAGAGCCTCGACCGCATGCGGCAGGGCTCGAGCTGACCGAGCCGCCTCCGAACGAGCGAAGCCGATAGCGGAGGAGCCGCAGCGCGTTGAGCGCGACGACCACCGTGCTTCCCTCGTGGAGCACCACCGCCGACGCGACCGACGTCCAGCCCAACATGCCGAGGGGAATCAGGGCGACCACCACGCCCATCGAGATGATCACGTTCTGACGGATCAGCGAGCGCGTCGCGCGGCTCAGCCCGACCGCGAAGGGAAGCCGCGAGAGGTCGTCCGACATGAGGGCGATGTCCGCCGCCTCGAGCGCGACGTCCGTCCCCTTCGATCCCATGGCGATCCCGACCGACGCCGCGGCGAGCGCCGGGGCGTCGTTCACGCCGTCCCCGACCATCGCGACGGCGCCCCGCACGCGGAGGATCTCCCGCACCTCCCGGATCTTGTCCTCGGGCAGGAGCCCCGCGCGGACCTCGGTGAGCCCGATCTCCCGCGCGATCGTCGACGCGACCGCCGGGTTGTCGCCGGTGAGCATGACGAGGTGCTCGATCCCCATCCCCCGCAGCCGGTCGAGCACGGACTCGACGCCCTCGCGCGGTCGATCGGCGAGCCCGATCGCGCCGAGGAACTGCCCGTCCCGCGCGACGATCATCACCGTCTGCGCATCGCGCTCGACCGCCTCGGCGAGCCGCGTCACCTCGTCGTGCGCCGCGGGGACGCTCGTGCCGTCGAACATCCTCGCGCTGCCCACCCGGACCAAGGCGCCGTCGACCCTCGCCTCGAGCCCCCGTCCCGGTCGGACCTGCACGTCCTGCGCGACCGCGACCGCGACGCCGCGCGCCGCCGCCTCCCGCACCACCGCCCGCGCGAGCGGATGAGGCGAGTGCGCCTCGACCGCCGCGGCGATCGAGAGGAGCTCCGCCTCGCTGGCTCCCGCGAGCGGGCGGATCGAGGCGACCTCGGGCTCGCCGCGGGTGAGCGTGCCGGTCTTGTCGAAGGCGATCGCCCGGACGACGCCGAGCGACTCGAGGTGCGCGCCTCCCTTGATGAGGACGCCATGCCGCGCCGCCTGACCGATCCCGGCGAGGACCGCGGCGGGCGTCGAGATCGCCAGCGCGCACGGCGACGCGCCGACGAGGACGGTCATCCCCCGCAGGAAGGCGTCGCTCCACTCGAGCCAGCCGATCATCGGCGGCACGATCACGAGGGCGGTGACGAAGACGAGCACCAGCGGCACGAAGACCCGCGTGAACCGCTCGGCGAGGCGCTGCGTGGGCGAGCGCTCCTCCTGCGCCTCCTCGACGAGGCGGATCATGCGGCTCATGAGCGTCTCGGAGGCAAGCTTCCGGACCTCCACCACGAGCCCGCCATCCCCGTTGATCGTGCCCGCGAAGACCTCGCTCCCCCGCTCCTTCGCGATCGGTCGGCTCTCGCCGGTGATCGGGCTCTGGTCGACCTCGGAGACGCCCTCGACGACCGTGCCGTCGACCGGCAGGCGCTCGCCGGGGCGCACGCTCACGAGGTCGCCCCGCACGATCTCCTCGACCGGCACCTCCTCCTCGACGCCGCCGCGGCGCCGCCTTGCCGTCGGCGGCGAGAGCCGTCCCAACGCCTCGATCGCCTTGCGGGCCTGCCCGAGCGCGTACGCCTCGAGGGCATGCCCGAGGGCGAAGAGGAAGAGGAGGAGCCCGCCCTCCTCCGGATGCCCGACCGCGGCGGCGCCGACCGCGGCGATGATCATCAGGAGGTCCACGTCGAACTGGAGCCGGAGCGCCATCCGCACCGAGGTCCAGAGGACGTCGGTGCCCGCGACGAGGTAGCACGCGCCGTAGAGGATCCAGACCACCGGATCGCGTCCCCCGTAGACGAGCGTCTCGAGGAGGTAGCCGGCGAGGAGGAGCGCCCCCGAGAGCGCCGTGATCCGAAGCCCGCGGTCGCGGAGGAGACGACCGAGGAAGGAGCCGTCGGTGGCGGCACGGCGAGGACCCGGCGAGTCGGTGGTCGCGCCGCCGCTCATCGAGCCTGCTCCCTCCGCGTCCGCGGCGCGCGGCGGTTCGACTCGCAGGCTCGATCGGTCCTCATCGCGACGGACTATATCGGTGCGTGCACGGCGGGCGGATCAGGCGGCGACGCCTGAGGAGCCGCGCAGCGCCGGCGCGGAGCGGCGCCGCGAGGGTTCCCACGCCGCGCGATCACGGAGCCTCGGTCAGGGTCCCGCGCCAGCGCTCGATCGCGACCTCGTGCCCGGCGCTCGGCTCCGCCGCGAGCCGCTGCTCGAGCACGCCGATGATCGCCTGACGGCACTCGATCGCGCGGGGATGACGAGGTCCCAGCGCCGCCTCGAGGATCTCGTTCGCCTCCTCGAGCGTCGCGGTCGCCTCCTCGAGGCGACCGAGGTCGGCGAGCGTGCGGGCGCGGAAGACGAGGAACGCCCCGATGTTCCACTGACCGGGGGTCATGCTCCGCCGCGCCCGCAGGAGCGCCTCGTCGCTCATCGCGAGCGACTCCTCGAGGCGACCGGCGGTCCGCAGCAGGCCGCCGAGGTTCGCCAGCGCCCCGATCGTCGTGCTCGCATCCACGCCGTTCACCCGCTCCGAGACGCGGGCGACCTCCTCGAAGAGCGGCAGCGCCTCCTCGGTCCGACCCTGCTGGTTCAGGGTGACCGCGAGGTTCCCGAGCAGGCTGATCGCGACCGGATGCTCGGCGCCGAGCGACGCCACGGCGTCCGCGCGGGTCCGCTGCAGGAGCTCGATCGCCTCCTCGCTGCGTCCGGCGGCCTGGAGCACCGCCCCGAGGTTCGCGCGGAAGGTGAGGGTCTGCCGATGGGTCGGACCGTGGACGATCTCGGCGAGCCTCACCGCGTCGCGGGTCAGCACCTCCGCCGCCGCGAGGTCGTTCCGGCGCCGCTTGAGCACCGCGAGGTTCCCGATCGAGCTGAGCGTGTCGGGATGGATCTCGCCGAGCACCCGCAGGCGTGCCGCGAGGACCTCCGTCTGCAGGGCGTCCGCCCGCTCGAGCTGCCCGAGCTTGCCGAGCAGCACCGCGAAGTCCGACTCGGTCTGCATGACGAGCGGATGCTCGCCGCCGAGGGTCTCGACCATGAGCGGCTGGAGCTCCTCGTGCGCCGCGAGCGCCGCCTCGAGGTCGCCGCTCGCCTCGAGGAGCGCCGCGAGGTTCGCCCGCGCGGAGAGCGTCACCGGATCGTGCGGATCGAGGACCTCGAGGATGCGGGTCTCGAGCGACCGCCGGAGGGCAAGCGCCTCCGGAAGGCGCCCAAGATCCTCGAGGATCTGCGCCCGCTCGCCCGCGACGCGGAGCGCCAGCCGCTCGTCCGGAGGATCGAGGCGACGCAGCTTGTCCTCGACCTCCCCGTAGATCGCGAGCGACCGCTCCATCGACGCGGCGTCGCCGCCCACGTCGGCGCCGGCGAGGACGAGCCGAAGCCCGAGCGTCACCCGGTGCTCCGCCCCGAGGCGGCGAGCCGCCTCCTCGGCGGCGGCGGCGGCGAGCTCGCGTGCCTCGCCCGAGCGCCCAAGCCCACCGAGGGAGAGCGCCAGCGTCTCGCGGAGCTTGAGGCGGTCCTCCTCCGGCGGCGCGGGGATCGAGGCGAGGATCGCCTCCGCCCGCGCCACCGTCGCCCGCGCCGGCTCGGCGAGCCCGATCGCGAGGTAGGAGCGGGCGATCGCGTCGAGAAGCCTCGCCTGCACGAGCGGCTGCCGCGGGAACTCCTCGACCACCGACTCCGCCGCGGTCGCGAGCAGGCGACCATCGAGCATCCGGCGCGCCGCGTCGGTGAAGTCGACGCCGGCGAGCTGCTCCTCGAGGGCGCCGCGGCGTCCCGGAAACACCGGCTCGAGCGCCTCCGCCTGACGCAGGAGGTCGCGGCGGAGGTCGAGCCCAAGACCAGCGACGTCGATCTCCCGCAGCCGGGACTCCTCGAAGGCGACCACCTGCCGAAGCTCCTCGGTCCGCCGCGACTCCGCGTCAAGCGCCTCCTCGGCGCGGACGCGCTCCCGCTCGGCGATCCCGCGGGCATCCTCGGCGGCCGCACGGGCACGCGCCTCGCCGAGCGCAAAGACCGCGACCACCGCCGTCGCGGCAAGGAGCACCGCGACCGACGCCCCGACGAAGATCGCCGCGGCGCGATGCCTCCGCGCGAGGCTCCGAAGCTGATGACCGAGACCCGCGGGGGTCGCGAGGAGCGGCTCCCGGCGCCGAAGCCGGGTGAGGTCCTCCGCGAGCTCCGCGGCGGAGGCGTACCGCGCCGCCGGATCGAGCGAGAGGCACTTCGCCACGATCCAGTCGATCTCTCCCCGGAGCCGCCGCGCCATCGCGCGGTCCCGGCAGGCCGCGGAGACCCGGTCGATCTGCGGGCTCGCGGCGAGGCGGAGCCGGCTCGCGAAGGAGGTGCCGGTCGGCGCGTCGATCGCGCGGACCCCGGCGAGCACCCGGAACGCGATCAGCCCGAGCGAGTAGACGTCGCTCCGGGTGTCCACCCGGTCCGGCTCGAGGGATGCCGCCTCGGGACTCATGTACTCGGGCGTCCCGATCACCTGCCCGGCGCGGGTCCGCTCGACGCCGAGGTCGCCGGGCTCCTCGTGCACCAGCCGCGCGATCCCGAAGTCGACGACGTGCACCTGCGGGCCCTCCGACCCCTCGGAGACGAGGACGTTGGAGGGCTTCAGGTCGCGATGCAGCACCCCCTGCCGATGCGCCGCGGCGACCGCCGCCGCGAGCTGCTCGAGGATCGCCAGCCGTGACGCGAGGTCCGTCGCCGCCTCGTCGCTCCAGCGGTCGATGGTGCGACCGGTCACGAGGTCCATCGCGAACCAGGCGTGACCGGAGGGCGTCACGCCCGCCTCGAGAAGCCGCACGATCCCGGGATGCCGAAGCCTCGCGAGCGCCCGCAGCTCGCGCTCGAAGCGGTCGACCTCGACGCGCCGCTCCGCCGTCCTCAGGACCTTCACCGCGACCTCGCGCTCGACCGGCTCGCGCTGCCGACCCCGGAACACCTCCGCGAAGCCACCCTGCCCGAGGCGCTCGAGGAGCTCGAATCCGCCGACGAACTCGCCCACGACCGGCGGCTGGTGGAGCACTCCCGCGAGGAGCCGCGCCGCTGCCTCGACCCCGATCGGCGTGGAGGTCGCCGAACCGCCGGTCGCTCCCGACCCCGCGGCTCCTGCATTCTGGCTGGTGGTCATCGACGGCTCCCGGTCGCGAGCCCGCAGGGTAGCGACCGCGCGGACCGAGCCGCGTGGACCGCGATCGCGTCAGCGGCGGAGCCGCGCGAGGAGCGCCTGGATCTCCGCGTCGAGCTCGCGGGGATCCGCCCCGTCCATCAGGAGCGCCTCGCCGACCGCCGTGCGGAAGCGGCTCATCGCCGTCCGCACCATGCCGTTCACCTGCCCGACCGAGAGCGCCTCGTCGCGGGCAAGCACCTCGTAGGTCGCGCCATCGACGAAGTGCCGCAGGAACAGGTTCCAGTGGCGGACGAGCCCATCCGTCTCGCAGGACGCCCGCGCCGACTCGGTGGCGCTCCGCACCAGCGTCTGGGCGTACTCCGACTCGAACTGTTGCTCGGCGGAGGGAACGATCGGCTCCTCGACCTCCACCTCGACCGCCGTCGTGCGCTGCTGCCGCCTCACCTCCTCGCGGCAAAAGAAGAGAAGTCCGGTCATGAGCCACCGCCGCAAGCGGATGCCGCTGTCGCGCCAGGACTCAAGCCAGCCGTCGCGGTCGAGCCGGCTCGCGAAGAACCCGGCGACCACGTCACGCGGCTCGCCGAGGCGCCGGTAGCTCGTCGCCGAGAGATATCCCGCGAGCGGAACGAGGTAGGTGCGCATCAGGAAGTCGCGGACCCGCGGCTTCTCGTTCGACCTCATCCACTGGACCATGGTGGTCCGCGGCGTGGGGTCGAAGAGATCGGGGGTCGGGGTGTCCATGCCGAGTGGGCGAGATCTTCCGAGGGCGACTGCCGGACGCAGGATCATGCCATCCAGATCCCTGCATGGGCACCCACGCAGCGGCTCAAGTCCTTGGAAGTTCCGAAGTCCCGATCGATGGGGCGTTCACCCCATCGCCCTCGATCCGCGTGATCCCCCGCCCTCGCCGGCGGTCCGCGCTCAGCAGACGCCCCACGCCCCGAGGAGGGACGCCAGGTCGGCGCCGTCCACGACGCCGCTTCCATCGAGGTCTGCGATCGGATCCGCGGTGCCCCACGCGCCGAGCAGCAGGGCGAGGTCGGCGCCATTCACGACGCCGTCGCCGTTGAGGTCCGCCGGGCATGCGCCGCCGAACTGCAGGCGGAAGCCGACGCTCAGGTTCCCGGAGCGGGCGATACCGACGATCGTCCGACCATCCGCGGAGATCCCGAGCGGCAGGGCGAGGATCGTTCCCGAAGGCACCTTGATGCCCGCGGCGACCGCCGCGTCGGTGAGGTCGACCTTGCCGGTCTTCTCCGTCCAGAGGAAGCCGCGCCCGAAGGTCGCCGGACCGGGAAAGGGACGGTAGTAGCCGACGATGACGCCGCCGTCAGCGCTGAGGTCGACCGCGGCGCCGCGCCATCCCGTCGTCGGCGGCGTGCCGAGGTTCACGCCGCCGGTCGCGGCGCTCCACCGCCATGCGTTGAACCCGTTCGAGGAGACTCCGTTGCCGACGACCCACGTGCCGTCGGCGGAGCAGCTCGATGCCTCGCCGAGCATGGCACCGGAGCCCGCGAGGGTGATCAGCGTCTGCGTCCCTCCGCTCCAGCGCGCGCCCTGCCGGAAGCCGGTTTGGGCGTCCTGCCATCCGACCACGACCGAACCATCCTCGTCGCACCCGTTCGCGCGAGTGCTTCGTCCAGGCACGCTCGTCCCGAGATCGATGGGGGGCGCGAGGTTCGTCGAGGCGATCGCATGGGCGCTGCCCGCCGAGACCCAGCCGAGTCCCACCGCCGTGGAGCCATCGCCGGAGATCCCCCAGCCGGAGCTCGTCTCCGTGCCCGATGAGCTGCCGATCCCGCCGAGGGGGATCCACGTCGAGGACTTGAAGTCGTAGACCGACATCTCGTGCAGCCCCGAGGCTGGATTGAGGAAGGTCCCGACCATCTGCGAGCCATCGTTCGAGATCTTCGCCTGACCGCCCACTCCGCCGCCCGCGGAGGTCCCGCCGACGAGGACGACGCCATCCTCCTCGGTCCAGTACCAGTACTGCGCCGCGTCGGTGCCGACCACGACCTCGCCGTTCGCGCTGCAGTCGCTCGCGGTGAGATTGGGACCAAGGAGGACGAGCGACCCGCTCGAACCACCGCCGGCGAAGGCGAGTCCGCTCGACCCAAGAAGGATCGCGAGCGAGGCGAGGCGGGAGGACGCCGATTCGAGGGTCATGGGTCGATCTCCGGCGGCGGCGTCCCGCGGCGACCTCGATCGCCGCGCACCCGCCTCTCGGACGCTAGCCGCGCCCGCAGACGACGCAACCGCCGGTCGGGAAGATCCCGAAGATCGAGTGCTCCGTTGGGGGGGCGTCACGCGGGTCGCGGATCGCCGCCGATCCGGAGGGATCGGACCATCCGAAGCTCCGTGAGGCGCTCGGCGAGGAGCGACTGAAGCTCGGCGACCCGAGGGACGAGCAGCCGAAGCGTCGCGCCGACCGCGACGACGACGTGCCAGTCCGGAGGCTCCGCCCCCGTCGCGCGGGACCTCGACGCCTCGTCGAGGCGGCGGCTCGCCTCCGCGATCGCCTCGTCGGAGTCGGTCCTCGACGACCCGGTCGCGGCGGTCGCCATCATCCGCAGCGCCTGCTCGATCGAGTCGATCGCCTGCTCGATCTCCGACTCGATCGGCGCCCCCGCGAGGCTCGGCGTCGGGAGGCTTCGGAGACGGCAGAGGAATCGCAGGATCACCGTCGTGCCGTCGAGGACGGCGCGGAATCGCCGGACCATCTCGGCGAGCCCGGGATCGTGCCGCTCGATCACCGCCTCCGCGAGCAGTCGGTCGATCGTCGCCGCCTGGGAGAGGACGGCGAGGCGGGCGCCGATCTCCCGGTCCCGGCGGCGCGCCTGCTCGGCGCTCGAGCTCGGCGCCGGATCGCGGGCGACCGCGACGAGGTCCGCCATCGAGGAGAGCACCTGCGACAGACCGCCCGCGATCCGCTCGCGGGCGTAGACCGGTCGCACGATCAGGAACACCGCCCAGGGCAGCACGGTGCCCGCGCAGACCGAGACGAAGCGCTGCTCGATCGGCGCGAGGTCGACCGACAGGACGTCCGAGCTCGTAAGCACGAAGAAGACGCTCATCGCGTAGCTGAGCCCGATGCCCGCGGTCGAGGGCGTGGTGATCGCGATCGCCCCGGGCAGCATCGCCGCCCCGAGCACCGCGGCGTAGAGCCAAGGGTCCTGCGCGTTCGGAAGGAACACGAGGATCGCGACGAGGCACGCGACGAGCGACGCCACCAGCCCCACGAGGCGACCGAGAAATCGGGCGGTGATCGCCCCGATGGTGAGTCCCGTCAGCAGCGAGCTCATGAGGAGGAAGACGAGCGCGCCGCCCCACCACCAGAACACCGATCCGATCGCGAAGGCGGACGTCACGACCAGGGAACCCTTCGCGGCGAAGAGAATCGCCCAGCGGTCGGGGCTCCGCAGCAGCTCGCCGCAGGTCGAGGCGAGGTCGCGGTTGGGATGGTCCTCGAGCCGGGGCAGCGGGAAGTCCGACGTCGGCTCGACCTCGCGCTCGCCGGTCGCCTCGACGGCGAGCCGGAGGTACCGCGCCGCGAGGCGGTAGTGCACCGCGAAGACCACCGCGAGCTCCGCGCCCTCCCGGCGACCCGACTCCCCGAGTCCCGCGAGCAGTTCCTCCGAGCGCCTTCCGAACGACGCGACGAGCGGATCGAGGTCGGCGAGCCAGCGGGCGGGGCGACGCGCCTCGACCGCGTCGGCGACCTCCCCGAACTGCGCCGCGAACGCCGCGCGGAGCGGCGTGCCGACGTCGGTCAGCGCGAGGAAGAGCCCCTTGGGATGCGGCAGCGTTCGCAGCGAGCGCCGCACGTCGTCCCAGCCGACCGCGACCTGCAGGATGTCGGCGAGGGCGTGCAGGTTGCGGCAGGTGACGCTTCGCCCCTGCTCGGCGCGAAGCCGCGCAAGCAGCCCCTCGATCGCGATCACCCGCTCGGTCGACCATCGCCCGGTCGGGTCCGGGTCCTCCTCGATCGGTCGCGCGAGCAGCGCCGCGACCCCGCGGAACCGCTCGGCGATCGCGCGGCGGAGATCCCGCTCGGTCCGCGGTCGCGCGATGAGGATCGCCATGAGCTCGACCACCGCGAGCGAGAGGAGGAGATCGCGAGTCCAGTTCCAGAGGAGCTCGCTCATCGTCGTCCCGATCCCCGCCTCCCACGCCGCGACGACCGGCAGCGACCCGATGCACATGTAGGTGAGGAGGTCCTGACCGCGGGCGACGAGGTAGAGCCCGACGAAGGTCAGGATCGCCGCGAGCGGCAGGAGCACCCACGGCGTCTCCTGGAAGGTCACCGAGAGCACGTAGGAGCCCGCAGTGCCCGTCACGACGAGGAGGATCCGCAGACCGAAGAGCCGCCACGAGTGCGGCACCGCCCACATCACGAGGATCGGAAGCGCCGGAATGACCCCGCCGGGAAGATCGAGCACGTGGACGAGGGTCGCCACGATGAGCGAGGCGAGGAGGAACGCGATCCAGGTCGACGGGTCGCGGCGCCAGCCGGCGAGGCTCGCGGTGAACTGCCCGATGCTCCAGAGGGCGCTTCCGGGCGGCACCGCCGCGCCGGCGGCGCGGCTCATCGCCTCGCCTCGCGGGCGCGGAGCTGCTCGAGCGGGTCGTACCGCCCCCGCTCGACGCCCGCGGCGAGGGCGAGGTCCGCCGCGGCGACGAGCAGGTCGGCGCGGGTGGCGACGAGCGTCGAGCGAGCCTGCTGGAGGTCCTTCTCCGCCTCGACGAGCTCGGTGATCGTCGCGAGCCCCATCTCGTAGGACTGCTCCACCGACTTGAACGCATCCTCGCTCGCCACGACGAGCGCCTTGCCGTACTCGTACTGCTTCGCCGCGACGTCCACGCGGAAGTAGGCGTCCCAGGTCTCGCCGATCGCCTGCAGGCGAAGCCCCCGGAGCTCCGCCTCCGCCGCCGACCGCGCCGCCCTCGCCGCCTTCACGGCGTTCTGCCGCTCGAACGCGTCGAAGAGGAGCCACTCGCCGCGCAACCCGACCGTCCAGGTCGGCGGCGAGCCGGTGACCCACGGGTAGACGTCGTCGTTGGTGTCCGAGGTCTGGAAGGTGGTGACGATGGCGCCGACGTCGCCGTAGGCGCTGACCGTCGGCAGGAACTCCGCGTCGGCGCGGCGGATCGCGGCGTCGGCGGCGCGGACCTTGGCGACCGCCGCGGCGAGGTCCGGGCGCCCGACGAGCGCCTGATCGATCACGTCCTGCACCCGCAGCGAGAGCGCCGTGGGGAGCTCCTCCTCGCGGATCCGCTCGATCTCGAGCGGCAGCGTGGCGGGCAGACCGCAGGCGGTGAGGAGCCTCGCCTTCGCCGCGAGGATCTTCGCCACCGTCGCCTCGAGGTCGAACCGCGCCTGCGCCAGGTCCTGACGGGCGAGGAGGAGCGTCGGCCGCGTCGCGAGCCCCATCTCGAACTGCTGCTCGATCATGTCGACGACGGTCTGGGCAAGCTCGAGGTTCCGCTGCGCCGCGAGGTTCAGCGCCAGCGCCGAGTCGAGGTCGAAGTAGCCGACCTGGACCGCGTGGACCGCCGCCTGCAGGCTGCGGTTGAAGGTGAGGTTCGCCGTCCAGAGCGAGGCACGGGCGCGGTCGTCGTCCGCCTCGCGGCGTCCGAAGTCGAGCAGCAGGTAGTTGAGCGCCAGCTGCGGGACGAAGGCGGTCTGATCGACCAGCAGCCCCACCCCTTCGGCGGGATAGATGGACTGCCCGTAGTAGAAGTCCGCCTCGAAGCCGAGCGTCGGCAGCCAGGCGCCCTCGACGATGCCGTACTCCGCCGCCGCCCGCTGCGCCTGCGCCCATGCGGCGCTCGTCTGCGGTCGGTTCGCGAGCGCGACGTCCACCAGGCGGAGGAGCGACATCCGCTGCGAGGAGACGTCGACCCCGGCGGGAATCGGCTCGGCGAGCGACATCGCTCCGACGCCGGTGCCGAGGGCGCCGACCGCCTCGTCGGAGGGCTGCCAGGGCGTCTGCATGTCGGCGGAGGTGAACGCCTCCGGATCGACCGCGGCGAAGGGGCGATCGGAACATGCCGCGGCGAGCGCGGACCACGCGGCGAGGGCAAGCCACGAGAGTCCTCGGAGCGCGCGCCGGCGGTCGCGGAGGTCGGTCATGCGGAGAGTCACGCGGAGCGCGGACTGTACCATTCGAGCGATGAAGTCCGACGACTCGCCGACCCGCCGCGCCTGCGACTGGCTCCTCCGCGGGACGCTCGCGCTCGGATCGCTCGGCGTCCTCTCGGGCTGCGATCCGATCCTCGACGTGGCGGGCGCGTTCTTCCCGGCGTGGCTCCTCGCCGTGATCGGCGGCGTCCTCGTGACGCTCCTCGTCCGCTGGATCCTCGCCCTGACCAAGATCGAGCCGGAGCTCCTCTGGCCGACGCTCGCCTACCTCGGCGTCTTCGTGACGAGCTCGATCTCCCTCTGGCTCATCTTCTTCGCGACCTGACCTTCCGGCCCCTCGACGCCTCGACGTCTCGACGCCGCGATGCCCGACCCCACCCCGCCACCGCCCTCTCCTCCCTCCCACGCGATCGCCGCGACGCGGGCGTTCGGGAGGATCGGCGTGCCCCCTTCGGCGCAGGGCTCCCGCGCCCTCGCGTGGATCCGGCGGGTGCTGGGTCGGATCCTCGGCATCTCGTTCATGCTCGGGGGTCTGACCACCTCGTTCATCCTGCTCGCGGTGCTCGAGCGCCGCCCCCGCACCGACGATGCCTACGTGCGGGCGAACGTGATCGGGATCGCCGCCCACGTGAGCGGGATGATCGTGGAGCTGCCGATCATCGACAATCAGGCGGTCTCGAAGGGCGACGTCCTCTTCGTGGTGGATCCGCGCCCCTACGAGGTGACGCTCGCCGAGGCGGAGGCGGACCTCGCGGTGGTGGACCTCGAGATCGCGGCGCTCTCGGCGGACGTCGAGTCGGCGCGGAAGGCCGTCGCCGCGGCGGAGGCGAACCTCGTGAAGCTCGAGGCGGACGCGGTCTACGCGGTGCAGTACCTCGAGCGGATCGAGCCGCTGCTTGCCGACCGCTTCGTCACCCCCAACGACGTGGTGAAGGCACGCTCCGACGCCGACGCCGCCAACGCCGCGGTCGCCTCGGCGGCGGCGATGGTCGCGGAGCGCGAGGCGGCGCTTGCCGCGGCGATCGCGAACCTCGGGCAGCTCGGCGACGTCAACGCCCTCCGCACCCAGGCGGAGGTGGCGGTCGCGAACGCGCGGCTCTACCTCGACTACTGCACGGTGCGGAGCCCGATCGACGGCTACATCACCAACCTCAACATCACCCGCGGCGAGTACGCCAACGAGGGCGTGCAGGTCTTCGCGATCGTGGATCGATCGATCTGGTACGTGATGGCGAACTTCAAGGAGACCGACCTGCCCTACTTCGACGTCGGGGCGACGGTCGAGATCTACCGGATGTCGGACGCCTCCGATCGGCTCGAGGGCTACGTCGAGGGGATCGGCTGGGCGCTCTACCAGCAGGATGGCGCGACCATCGGCGTGCTCCCGGACGTCTCGCCGACCCTCGACTGGGTGCGGCTCGCCCAGCGATTCCCGGTGCGCATCGTGGTGACGAGCGAGCCGGAGCGACCGCTCCGCATGGGGGAGACGATGTCGGTGATCATGGTCCCGCCGGGCGACGAGATGCCGCCGCCGCGCTTCCCGCTGATCCGCGACCTCTTCGACCGGATCGGGCTCGACTACTAGCTTCCGCCGCGGCGGTTCCCGCGATCGGCGCCCGCCGGCGCGGGACTCACCCCTTCGCCCGAAACGCGAGCCGGAGGTCCTCCTCCTCGAAGCCCGCCGCCACCGCGCCCTCGATGGCATAGCGGTAGAGCGCCATCTGCACGATCGTCCGCAGCGTCGAGGCGAGGACGACCCCGAAGATGCCGAGGATGACCGCGGCGATCATCCCGCCCACCATCACCATCCCCGCGGCGGTCGGCGAGAGGGCGTCCTTCAGGAGCACTCCCGAGAAGATCGCGAGCATGAAGAGCCCCATGCACGCGAGGAAGATGATCAGGCGAAGCGCCCCGAAGCCGATCGCCACGACGAGGCTCTCGCCCCACGTCCGGCGGATCGCCTCGCTCGAGCGGGTGATCGCGGTCATGGGTCCGACGCCCTCGACGACGAGCGCCGGAAGCACGAAGTAGGTCACCACCGTCCAGAGCAAGCCGCCGAGCCCGCCGACGAGGCGACCGGCGAGACCGAACCGCTCCTGCACCCAGCGGAGCAGCATCCCCACGGTCGTCGAGACGAAGGTCCAGCCGAGGATCTGCGGCAGCCGGCTGATCGCGATCCCGAAGCCGGCGGCGATCCCGGCGTCCTCGCCGCGCAACTGCCGGTTGGCGACGCCGAGGAGCGCCGCGTTGAAGAAGATCGTGACGAAGCTGAGGACGAAGTAGAGGATCGCGAGCAGCGCCCACAGGATCCAGGACTGGTCCGCCATCGCGTCGCTCGCCTCCGCGCGAGACCGCGCGGCGTGATCGAGCCACCCCCGCACCTGAGGCGACGCGACGATCGGGAGGGCGAAGGTCCCGAGCACCCCGAGCGATGAGATCAGGCTGGCGATCGGGAATAGAAGGAGCGACGGGCGGGACCGGAGGACGCGCCACGCCTGCCCGACGAGCCGAGTCGAGCGCTTGATGCGGGCGAGAGCCATGGCAGGAAGGTACCGATCAAACCTCCGGCGCCAATGGTCGTCGGGGATGGACGGGAACCCATCCGCCCGCGATAACGGCGGGCGCATGGCGACCTCCCTCGTCCTCCCGCTGCTCCTCATCCTCGGATTCTCCGACCCGCTCCCCGCGACCGCGGAGATCGATTCCACCCTCGATCCCACCCTCGAGTCCGCCCTCGCCTCGGCCGGCGAACGCCGGGCGGAGCTCGAGCGGGCGCTCGCCGAGACGCCCGCCGCGCAGCGTCCGGCGATGGAGTGGCTCATCGTGCACATGCCCGAGGAGGACCGCGCGACGCTCGACGCGGCGTTCCTCCGCGAGCACTGCGACGAGGCGTTCGTGGCGTGGAAGTCGGCGCCCTGGCGAGAGAGCGTCCCGTGGGAGGTCTTCCTCGACGCGATCCTTCCCTACGCCTGCCTCGCCGAGCGCCGCGACGCGTGGCGCGAGCCGCTGCGGGCGCTCTGCGTCCCGCTCGTCGCCGGCGCGACGAGTCCGGGGGAGGCGGCGACGCGGATCAACCGCGGGCTCTTCGCGGCGACCGGCGTCCACTACTCGACCGCCCGAGCCCGCGCCGACCAGAGCCCGCTCGAGACGCTCGAGTGGAAGACCGCCTCCTGCACCGGGCTCTCGATCCTCCTCGTCGATGCGTGCCGCAGCGTGGGAGTTCCCGCGCGGCTCGTGGGCGTGCCGCTCTGGCTCGACCGAAGCGGCAACCACGCGTGGGTCGAGGTGTGGGATGGCTCGCGCTGGCGCTACACCGGCGCCGCCGAGCCGACCGACGACCGCCTCGACGAGGCGTGGTTCACCGGTCGCGCGACGACCGCGATTCCCGGCGATCCGCGGCATGGGATCCACGCGGTGACGTGGACCGACTCGCCGCGCCGATATCCGGTGTCGTTCAACGGGCGCCCCTCTCCCTCGCGGTCGATCGACGTCACCGAGCGCTACCTCGCCGCCGCGGCGCCGCTTCCCGCGTCGATGGGGCTCCTGCGGGTCGAGGTCCGGCGCGACGGTCGCCGCGTTCCCGCCGCGGTGGTCGTCGAGGACCGCGATGGCGCGATCCTCGCCGCGGGCGTCTCCCGCGACGACCGGTTCGACCGCAACGACCTGCTCGAGTTCAGGATCCCCAAGGGCGCGACGGTGCGTGTCCGCGCGGCGGGCACCAGCGTCGAGCACACGATCGAGCGCGACGAGGACCGTCTCCGGCTCGCGGTCGAGCCAGGGGCGGGCACGCCCTCGAGCGAGGCGGTCGACGCCCTCGCGGCGCATCTCCTCGATCGAGGCTTCGAGGATCTCGCGACCGCGGAGTTCGCCTCGGTCCCGCTCTCCCGCGCGGACGCGGCGCGGGCGGCGGCGATCCTGAGGACCGCCTTCGCCGAGCGCCGGCGGGCGATCCGTCGCGCGACCCACGAGGCGCGCCGCATCGAGCGCGACGGTCTGGTCATGCCCTACTGGTTCATCGTCCTCGGCGAGAAGCCGGACGCCGGACGGAGCCTCTACATCTCCATGCACGGCGGCGGTCAGGCACCGAAGGAACTCCACGACAAGCAGTGGGAGAACCAGCAGCGGCTCTACCGCCCTGCGGAGGGCGTGTACCTCGCGCCCCGCGCGCCGACCGACACCTGGAACCTCTGGCATCAGGGGCACGTCGACGGCATGTTCGACGACCTGATCGCCGACCTCGTCGTCTTCGAGGGCGTCGATCCGGATCGGGTGTACCTGATGGGCTACTCCGCGGGCGGGGACGGCGTCTACCAGCTCGCCCCGCGCATGGCGGACCGCTTCGCCGCCGCCGCGATGATGGCGGGTCATCCCAACGAGGCGAGTCCGGAGGGTCTGCGGAACCTGCCGATCATCCTGCAGTGCGGCGCGGAGGATCACCTCTTCGACCGCGCGAACGTCGCGCGGCGCTTCGGCGAGGCGCTCGCCGCGATGCAGGCGCAGGATCCCGGCGGCTACGAGCACCTCGTGAAGCTCCACGAGGGCAAGCAGCACTGGATGGAGAAGCAGGATGCCCTCGCGCTTCCGTGGATGGCGGCGCACCGGAGGGACCTGCGTCCCGACCGCGTGGTCTGGCGGCAGGACGACGTGACGGGTCGACGCTTCTACTGGCTCGCGGTGAGCGAGCCGGCACCCGGCGCCCGCGTGATCGCCCGCCGCGACGGACAGGTCATCCGGCTCGAGGAGTGGACGCCGCAGGGCGAGCTGCGGATCCGCCTCGACGACTCGATGCTCGACCTCGACGAGGTCGTGGTGGTGCTGCAGGGCGAGGAGGAACGCTTCCGCGGTCGCGTCCCGCGGACGATCGCGACGCTCGCGCGGACCCTCGAGGAGCGCGGCGATCCGACGGGACTCTTCAGCGGCGAGGTGGTGCTGACGCCCACGCCGCCGTGAACTTAGCCGTGGAGGAACTTCCTCGCCCGCGACGTGGTCGGGAACTGGAGAAGGAGCGCGATCAGCAGCCCGGCGGCGACCGCGAGGGGAACCGGCGAACCGGACACGAGTCCCATCACGACCCCGAGGAGAAGGGGTCCCTCAAGGAGCGCCGCGACGAGGATCGAGCTCGCCTGGAAGCGCGAGACCGCGGCGGCGGGCGCCGCCCGCGCCGCGGCGGCGCCCACCCTTCGGATCACCGGGACGGCGATCAGGACCGTCATCCCGAGGACGAGCGGCACGAGCCAGGCGACCGGACCGATCGCGGCGCTTCCCGTCGTGGTGCCGGTCCCCTGCAGCACGAGCACGAGGACGAGGAAGATGCCTCCCCCGAGGCAGATCGCGGCATGAAGGAGCTGCGCGTTTCGAACTGCCCGCGTCCACGCCGCGGGAAGCTCCGCTGGAACGCTGGGTTCGACGCGGGGAGCTGGCTGGAGGTCCGGAGGCAGGAATCGCGGTTCGTCGTCTCGAGGACTGCTCGGCATCGCGGTGCTCCGGCCGCAGCGGACGGCGGGAATCTACCAGCGGCTCATGCGGGGTCGGAGCGCCGCGACGAGTCCGAGGCACCGACGCTCGAGGGCGGTCGAACCTCCGGTCGAATCGACCTCCGACGCCGGCTCGCGCCGCGATCCACCCGGTCTCGATCGGCGCCGATACGCTTCCGTCCTTCGCCGCCGTAGCTCAACTGGCAGAGCACCTGATTTGTAATCTGGAGGTTGCGGGTTCGACTCCCGCCGGCGGCTGTCACCGGATTCCCGGCGTCGAGCGGGTTGTTCATCCACGCCTTCGATCCGCCCCCGTTGAGCAACGTGAGGCGGGCGGATAGACTCGTCCCTTCGCGCGGGACCGCCCGCCGAGACAACTCGATGCCGAATGGGCGGTTACCCAAGTGGCCAACGGGGTCAGACTGTAAATCTGATGGCGTACGCCTTCGGGGGTTCGAATCCCTCACCGCCCACTGCCTGATCCCTCCGCCGGCGCGGCATGACCGCTCCCACGCGGAAACCCATCGCGGGGTGTAGCTCAGCTTGGTAGAGCGCTTGCTTCGGGAGCAAGAGGCCGCAGGTTCGAATCCTGTCACCCCGATTGAGTCCGCCGATTCACGCCCCGAGTGAACACGGTCCGCCGAGGCGACGCCACGGCGGACCGTTCTCGTTTCCGGATGGAACGCGAAGGCACGCTCGCGACGCGTGAGACCGCGTGGCTCGGCCTCCGGGCGGGCGGCACTCGCATGACCCCTACGGGATTCGAACCCGTGTTCTCACCTTGAAAGGGTGGCGTCCTGGACCAGGCTAGACGAAGGGGCCGTTCGGGCGGGGAGCATATGGCATCCAAGTGACTGGCGCGGTCCGATCGCCCCGGGAGTCAAGGCCGCGGCTTCGTGTCGAGGTGCTTCCGCCTCGCGGCACTCCGGTGCGGGCGGGACGCCCGCGGTCCGCTGCGCCGGGCTCTCCTCGATCCCGGCGGGGGACTCATTGCGGCGATCAGCGAGCGGCGGCTCGTGCGTAGCTTCCTTCGATGGGCTTCCTTCGATGGGCTTCCTTCGATGGGCTTCTTTCGATGGGCCTCTTTCGATGGGCCTATCGAAGAACGATCGCCGAATCGCTCCCGCCGGACTTGGCTCACGCGCCGCGACGACGCCGGGCGATGGCGACCGCGAGGAGCGCCACGTCCGGCGGACCGACCCCCGCGAGCCGCCCGGCTTGTCCGAGGGTCGCGGGGCGGAACCGCCGCAAGACCTCGACCGCCTCGGCGCGGAGTCCCACCACGCTGGCAGGATCGAGATCTGCCGGAACCGGCGTCGCCTCGCTCGCGGCGGCCCGGCGGATCGCCGCGTGCTGCCTCGCGAGGAAGCCCTCGTAGCGAGCCTCGACCGCGAGGCGGTCGAAGATCGATGCCTCGATCGGCTGCCCGAGGCGGGCGGACGCCCACGCCGCATCGACCTCGGGGGTGCGCAGCCACTCCCACAGCGTGCGGTTCTCGAACCGGCGGTCGCGGAGCGCCTCGCGGGTCGCGTGGAGCGCCGTCCGCATCGCCTCGAATCGGGCGAAGCGCCTCTCGTCGACGAGTCCCCATGATCGCCCGAGTGGGGTCAGGCGATCGTCGGCGTTGTCCGCCCGCAGCATCAGGCGATGCTCGGCGCGGCTCGTGAACATCCGATACGGCTCGCGCGGCATCCGCGTGACGAGGTCATCCATCATCACCCCGAGGTAGCTCGTCTCGCGACCGAGCCGCACGAGATCCTCGCCCCGCGCAGACCTCGCCGCGTTGAGCCCGGCGATGACCCCCTGCCCCGCCGCTTCCTCGTAGCCGCTCGTCCCGTTGATCTGCCCGGCGAGGAAGAGCCCCCGCACCCGCTTGGTCATCGCGGTCGCGTCGATCTGGTGCGGCCAGACCATGTCGTACTCGACCGCGTAGCCCGGTCGAAGGATCTCGGCGCGACCGCAGCCGGGCATCCCCCGCACGAGCTCGCGCTGGATCGCCGCGGGCAGCGAGGTGCTGATCCCGTTCGCGTAGATCGAGTCGCACCAGAGCGTCTCCGGCTCGAGGTAGACGTGGTGACTCTCGCGGTCGGCGAAGCGCACGACCTTGTCCTCGATCGAGGGGCAGTAGCGCGGACCGCACTCCGCCTCGAGGCGCCCCGAGTACATCGGGGCATGATGCAGGTTCTCGCGGATCAGCCGGTGCATCTCGGGGGTGGTCGAGGTCTCGAAGCAGGACGCGTGCGGCAGATGCGGGAAGCGTCCCGCGGGCATCGCCTCGGGCGAGAGCGCGGAGAAGGGCTCCGGCGACTGATCGCCCTCCTGCCGCACGAGCCCGTCGAGGTCGAGCGACCCACGCCGAAGCCGCGGCGGCGTGCCGGTCTTGAGGCGACCGAGCTCGAAGCCGAGCCGACGAAGCGTCGTGGCGATGACGCTCGCGGATCCCTCGCCGACGCGTCCTCCGGCGGTCTGCTCGAGACCGACGTGCATGAGCGCCCGCATGAACGTCCCGGTCGTGAGCACGAGCGACGAGAGCTCGACGCGACGCGCGTTCGCCGGCGTCGCCGCCCGCGAAGGGAACACGCTCCGCGCGGCGCCGTCCGCGCGGCGGTTCTGCTCGATCGCCTCGCGATCGGGCGCGACCGGTCCGGCATCCGCGGAGAGCACCGCCGCCACGAGCCGCCCCTCGGCGTCGACCTCGAGGTCCTCCAGTTGTCCCGCCCAGACCTCGACGGTGGTCTCCTCGACGAGGAGCCGCTGCGCCTCGGCGGCGTAGGCGTCCTTGTCGCACTGGGCGCGGGGTCCGCGCACCGCGGGACCGCGGCTTGCGTTCAGCACGCGGAAGGAGATGCCCGTCGCGTCCGCGATCCGTCCCATGAAGCCGCCGAGCGCATCGATCTCGCGGACCATCTGTCCCTTGGCGAGCCCCCCGATCGCGGGATTGCAGCTCATCGCGCCGATCCGCGATGGATCCATGGTGAGGAGGACCACGCGACCAGCGCCGAGGAAGGCGCTCGACGCGGCGCGCGCCGCCTCGACGCCCGCGTGTCCGCCGCCCACCACCAGCACCATCGGGATCCGATCCATCGTGGCGACGAGGATAGGAACGACCGGATCGTCGGATCGCCCGCGTTAGACTCCGCCCCTTCACCGACGACCCAACTGGTCCGGCGCGGCGCCGGGGGTCTCGGGACTCGACCGGAAGCACCATGTTCAAGTCCATCTCGATCGGATCCGCCTCGGGCGCCATCCGCGTCCTCCCCGTCTTCAAGGACCTCGTCCTTCCCTCGGCGTGGCGATCGATCAGCGGGGTCGCGGAGGCGATCAAGGCGCCCGGCTTCAAGGGCGACCTCGGCGAGGTCTCGCCCGCCGGAAGCAAGGCGATCCTGCTCGGGCTCGGCGACGCGGCGAAGTCGAAGCCGAGCGTGCTGCGCCGCTTCGGCTCGCGCCTCGCGGCGGTGCTCGAGCGGATGGGCGCGGGGGCGGCATCGCTCGAGATCCCGACCACCGGACTCGCCTCCCGCGACCCGAAGGAGTTCGGCCGGGCGGTCGCGGAGGGCATGCTGCTCGGACCGTGGCGCATCGAGGGCTACGACGGCAAGGCGACCGAGCGGACCGCGCCCTCGGGATCGCTCCGGATCACCTCGCCGGATCGCCTCGTCCTCGAGGGGCTCGCCGACGGGCTCCTCGTCGCGGAGAGCGTCAACTACGCCCGCTTCCTGCAGTCGACGCCTCCCAACGTCGCGCACCCCCAATGGATGGCATCGCAGGCGCGGGCGCTCGCAAGGCGGCTGCGCCTCAAGGCGCGGGTGATCGACTTCGCCGAGGCGAGAAGGCTCGGGATGGGCGGGCTCGTGAACGTCGGCATGGGCTCGACGCAGAAGCCCTGCCTGATCATCCTCGAGCACGTGCCGCGCGGCGCGGCGAAGGCGCCGCACCTCGCCTTCGTGGGCAAGACCCTCACCTACGACACCGGCGGCTACAGCCTCAAGGTGAACAACGGGATGAAGGGGATGAAGTTCGACAAGTCGGGCGGCTGCGCCGTGCTCGGGGCGATCCGCGCGATCGCGGAGAGCCGGCTGCCGGTCCGCGTCACCGCGGTGCTGCCGGCCGCGGAGAACATGGTCGCCGGCGACTCCTTCCGCCCCGACGACGTGATCTCCTTCATGAACGGGGTCACCTGCGAGGTCACCAACACCGACGCGGAGGGACGCCTCGTCCTTGCCGACGCCCTCTGCTTCACCTGCGAGCGGATCAAGCCCGACGCCATCGTCGATCTCGCCACCCTCACCGGCGGCGTGGTGGTCGCGCTCGGCAGCCACTGCGCCGGCTACTTCTGCGAGGACGCGGAGCTCACCCGGCGGATCGAGGGCGCCGCGGACCGCTCCGGCGAGAAGGTCTGGCGGCTCCCCCTGTGGGAGGAGCACCGCGGGCTCATGCGGAGCCGCATCGCCGACATCGTGAACAGCGGCGCGAAGCGCGGGGCGCATCCGATCCAGGGCGCCGCGTTCCTCAGCTTCTTCGTGAAGCCGGGGATGCCGTGGGCGCACGTCGACATCGCGGGCGTCTCGGACGACGAGGGGCACGAGCTCTTCGGGAGCGGGGCGACCGGCTACGGCGTGCGGCTGCTGCTCGAGCTCGCCCGCTCCTACGCGGACCGGGCGGTCACGAGCCGGGCGCGAGGTCGATCCCCGCAGCGCCCTCGGCGGGGTTGACCCCCCGCTCGATGAGCTGGATCTTGCCGAGCCGCCGCTGGTGACGCCCGCCGTCGAAGGGCGTCGTGAGCCAGAGGTCCACGATCCGCTTCACCAGCGTCTGACCGATCAGGTCGGCGGAGAGGCACAGGACGTTCGCGTCGTTGTGCGAGCGGCTCAGCCGGGCGCTGAGCTCGTCTGGCGCCAGCGCCGCCCGGATGCCCGGCACCTTGTTGGCGGCGATGCACATCCCGATGCCGGTGCCGCAGAGGAGGATCCCGCGATCCGCGCGACCTGAACTCACCGCCTGGCAGACCTGCCACGCGCTGTCGGGGTAGTCGCAGCTCTTGCCGCTCGTCTCGCCGAGGACCTCGACCTCATGCCCCTCCGGTCGGAGATGACCCATCAAGGCGTTCGCCGCCATGATGCCGCGGTGGTCGCTTCCGAGGGCGATCTTCATCGGGCGAGGCACTCCGAGACCCGCGTGGGGAGCAGCCGCAGCAGCCGCTCGGCGAGGAGATCGTAACTCTCCTGCCCGAGCCCGATCGGATCGGGCACGTCGCCGCTCGGATCGAGCACGTGGACCTTCCGGGCGTCGGGGCTCCCGGCGGGCAGGATCTCCCGCACCGCCTCGGCATGCTGCTCGGTCATCGCAAGGACGAGGTCCGCCCGCCGGACCATCTCCGGCGAGAGCACCTTGCTTCGACCCTCCCACTCGATCCCATGCTTGGCGAGCGCCCGACGGGTCTCCGGCGAGACGGGTCGACCGTCGGAGGTGAACACGCCCGCCGAGGCGAAGAAGGTGTCCCGGGGCACCCCCGTCATGCGACCCGCGGAGGCGAGATGACGCGCGATCCCCTCCGCCATCGGAGAGCGGCAGGTGTTGCCGGTGCAGACGAAGAGGACGGTCTTCATGGCGGGGAGGCGCGCCGGTTGCCGGGACCCTCGCGAGTGTAGCGGGGCCAGCGTGGTGATCCGCGGGATTGGTTGCCCCCGTGGAGGGCGTCGGTACAGTGCCGCCGCGGTCTCGGAAGGGTCCAGCCCAGAGCGCGGCGGGCGCCGGTCGTGGCACCGGATTCCCGAGGAACTTCCGCACCCAAGCCGTTCGCTCCCGAGCGGAGGTCTCGCGTGGAGTTCGTCGCGTTCGCGGATGCGTGGCAGGAGCTCGAGGACGGCGGCGTCCTGCCGCGCGACGAGTCGGTGCCGCTGCCGCCGCCTCCGCCGGGCGTGCTCGCGGCGCTTGACCTCGCCCTCGCCGAGGCGGCGGAGTCGATCGACCTCGGCGCGTCGAGCGGGAGCTCGATCGCGGTCCCGCTCGAGCGTCGCGCCGACGCGGTGGAGCAGGTCTTCCACAAGCTTCGGCTCTCGCCCGTCGTGATCGTGCCGCGGACCCGCTGGCGCCACGTGCTCGACGCGGTGACCTTCTCGCTCGCCGAGCACCGCGGCTGGCAGGAGATCGAGGCGGAGTCGGCGCTGATCCTCAACACCCGCGATGCGCTCGTCTGCGGTCCGGCGGACCTGCGGACGGTGCGGGCGCTCCTCGAGGCGATCTTCCGCGACGGTCGCGGTCCGGACGAGACGATCTTCGTGCTCCCGCCCTCGGGTCGCCTGCTCGTCGCGGCGATGCCAGGCGGCGAGGTCCGCATCGAGGTCACCAGCGCCGCCATGGCGACCTCGGTCCGCGACCTCCTCGCCTCGTTCGCGTGACCCCCGGGCGACCTCAGGTCGAGGCGGGTGCCGGTCGGAAGTCGGGGTCCTCGCGGAACACCTCGCCGGTCTCGAGGAAGACCGCCGGGCATCGAGTGCACTGCAGCACGGCGGTCGGCCAGGGATCGATCGCGGTGTCGAGTCCGGGCAGCGTGGTCCGTCGGGGCGCGACCTCGGTCCTCACGACCTCGCCACGGCAGCAAGGGCAGAGGCTCCTGCGGAGGGACGGGCGAGCCAACGACCGCTCGATGACCGCCAGGACCTCCCCAAGCACCCAGACCACCACGAGGAGCAGGATCGAGCCGAGGAGGATCACCACCGATCCCACCGGAAGCAGGAAGACGCAGCCAAGCGCCGCAAGGAAGAGGAGCCCGAAGAGCGCCATCACCACGAAGGCGTAGGACTCTCGCACGGCACGCACGATTCGGTAGATCACGGCGTGGATCCGGAGCGTTTGGGTCGGCGACCTGGACTCGGGGCGGGGGCACGATAGGAGTCCGCGACCCTCCGCGCTACCGCCCGTCGCTCCGGCTTCGCCGTCGGGAGGTGCCGGAGTCGCCCGACTCGCCAAGGCGACGAAGGCGGTCGCGGGACGCCCCCCGGTACACTCCGCCTCCTCACCTCGGGAGAACCTCATGAAGATCGTCTGCGACCGTTCCGCCCTCGTGGAGGCCCTGGCTCTCGCCCGCGGCGTGGTCGCCTCCCGGAGCCCGACGCCCGTCCTGACCTGCCTCAAGTTCTCGGCGACCGCCGAGGGGCTCACGATCAGCGCGACCGACGGCGAGGCGGGGCTTCGGCTCGGCGTCAGCTCGGTCGAGGTGAAGGAGCCGGGCGAGACGCTGGTGCCGGCGGACAAGATGGAGCAGGTCGTGCGCTCGCTCGATGGCGACGAGACCGTCACGCTCGAGACCGAGCGCACCATGGTCCACGTCCGCGGCGCCGACAGCCACTTCAAGATCTTCGGCTACGAGGTCCGCGACTTTCCCGGCGTGCGGGAGTTCCCCGCGGACGTGCCGGGCTTCACCGTCGAGGCGGGGACGCTCCGGAAGATGATCGCGCGGACGCTCTTCGCGACCGCGGTCGAGAACAGCCGCTACGCGATCAGCGGCGTGCTCGTCGAGCGGAAGGGCAAGAAGCTCCGGCTCGTCGCGACCGATGGTCGCCGGCTCGCGCTCGCCGTCGGTCAGTGCCGGGGCGACGACGGCGAGATGACCGCGATCGTGCCGGGCAAGACCTTGAACGTCGTGGTTCGGCTCCTTGCCGATCCGGAGGCGACCGTGCGGATCGTCCGGCAGGGCTCGCTGCTGTGGTTCCTCGTCGGCGAGGGCGCCGACGCGGCGTGCCTCTCCTCCACGCTCGTCGAGGGCGTCTTCCCGCCCTTCGAGGACGTGATCCCCAAGGACCACGACAAGCGGGTCACCTTCGACATCGGCGAGCTCGCCGGCGCCGTGCGGCGGGCGGCGCTCCTGACCAACGAGGAGAGCCGCGGCGTCCGCATGGCGTTCGCCGCCGGTCGGCTCACCCTCTCGAGCCGTGCCCCGGAGATGGGCGAGGCGGAGGTCAACGTGGACCTCGACAAGTACGAGGGCGAGCCGATCGAGATCGGCTTCAACCCCTCGCAGATCACCGACGCGCTCAAGGTCATCGATGGTCCGCAGGTGATCCTCGAGCTCAAGAGCTCGAACAAGCCCGGCGTGCTGCGGAGCGGCAACGACTTCACCTACGTGGTCATGCCGATCAGCCTCGCCTGAGCGGGATCGCCTCCGGCGCAGTTCGGCGCCCGGACTGCAGGATCTCGGTCGAGCGGACCGACGAACCATCGACCGCCTCGGGAACCCTCCGTGAACGACGCCCCCACCTCGTCCCCAGACCTGCCCATCCGGGCGACCGTCCAGCCGCGCCAGATCCTCTGGAACGTCCTGTACGCGGTGCTGTGCGGTGGTCTCGGCGCGTGGGGCGCGTGGGACTACTGGGTGACGATCCCGCAGGCGGAACAGCGGTTCGAGGAGTTCTCCGTCGCCAACAAGTCGATGGAGCGCATCACCGCGTTGAGCGCATCGCGCGCCCTGAGCGAGGCGGAGCGGACGGAGTTCCTGCAGGCGGAGGAGCTGGTGAAGTCGTTCCCCGAGCCGCCGGTGAAGCCGGCGTCCTACGACCGCGCGGTGCAGCTCTGGCTCTACATGATCGGTTGCGGCGTGCTCGGCACGCCGTTCTTCCTCTGGAACCTCGTCGCGCTGCCGCGTCAGGCACGCCTGATCCGGCTCGAGGCGGATGGCTCGCTGAGCACGCCGCTCGGTCCCGTCGCGCCGAGCGAGATCTCGGGCATCGACATGTCCCGCTGGATGGCGAAGTCGATGGTGAAGATCGAGCTCGCCACCGGCGGGTCGTTCACGCTCGACGACTACAAGTTCCGCGGCGTCGACCGCATCGCCGGCGCGCTCTGCCAGCGGTTCCATCCGGGCGAGTGGACCCTCGAGGCGAAGCCGGTGAAGCGCGAGTCGACCGAGGGTGGCGACGCCGTGCCGACCGGTGGCGACGCCGGCGGATCGACCTCCATCTAGCCTCGCCGACCGCGCTGAACAGGTCGCCGGATCGCGGGAGAACCCCCCGCTATCATCGCCGCTTCGGTCCGAGTTCCTCCCCGGAGCGACGCCGTCCGATGGCCAAGGCGACCCTCGATCCCACCTCCTCGATCCCCAAGGTCGACCGCTGCGGCGACCTTCACCACCGCCCGCGGGTGCTCCTGGGGAAGACCGGGCTCGATGGGCATGACCGGGGCGTCAAGCTGATCGCCCGCCTGCTCCGCGACAGCGGCGCCCACGTCATCTACTCCGGACTCTGGCAGACCCCGCGGAGCCTCGCGATCTCCGCCCGCGACGAGGACGTGGACGTGGTGGCGTGCTCGATGATGAGCAACTCCCACCTCGTGCTCGTTCCTCGGCTCATCGAGGAGTGCGCGAGGCTCGGACGTCCCGACCTCGTGATCAACGTCGGCGGCATCATCCCGCAGGAGGACGTGCCGAAGCTCCTCGCGGCGGGCGTGCACCGGGTCTTCCACACCGGCACCCCGATGGAGGAGATCGTCGAGAGCGTCCGCGAGGCGACGCGCCCCTACGGCGACCTATCGACGAGCCACCCGACCGCGGTGCTTGCCCGGCGCATCAGCCGCGCGTGGCGCGGCGAGAAGGTCGAGGCGCCCCGCCGGCGACCTGCGCGGGTGATCGGCATCACCGGAAGCCCCGGCGCCGGCAAGAGCACCCTCGTCGCCGCGATGGCGGCGGAGCACGCCCGCCGCGGCGGGTCCCTCGCGGTGATCGCCTTCGACCCCATGAGCCCGATCACCGGGGGGGCGCTCCTCGGCGACCGCCTGCGGGTCGACTTCAACGCGGTCGACGAGAAGGTCTTCTACCGGAGCCTCGCGATCGTCGGCGAGGACTACACCCGCCTGCCCGACCTCATCGAGCTGATCGGCGGCGCCGGTCATGAGACGCTGATCGTCGAGACGGTCGGCGCCGGGCAGAACGACGTGGCGATCCGCGGCTTCGTCGACCGCACGGCGGTGGTCACCGTGCCGGGGATGGGCGACGCGGTGCAGATGGACAAGGCGGGCATCCTCGAGATCGCCGACCTCTTCGTCGCGAACAAGGCGGACCACGCGGGGGAGAGCAAGCTCATGCGGGAGCTCCTCGACATCGCCTCCGGTCGGCGGATCTTCGAGACCGTGGCGACCGAGGGACGCGGGGTCGTCGAGCTCCTCGACTTCCTGCTCGCCTGAACGGACCACCGCGCCCGTGAACTGGGAAGTCCTCCTCGTCAGCCTCGGCATCCTCGGCGCGAGGATCCTCGACGTCAGCCTCGGCACGCTCCGCTCGGTCAGCGTGATCCACGGTCGGCGGCGCATGGCGTTCCTGCTCGGGTTCGTCGAGGTCCTGATCTGGGTCGTGGTCGTCTCGCAGGTGATCGCGACGGTGCGGGACAACGCGTGGTACGCGGTCGCCTACGCCCTCGGCTTCGCGACCGGGAACTTCCTCGGCATCACCCTCGAGCAGAAGTTCGCCTTCGGGAAGCAGGTGGTGCGGGTGTTCACGCGGCGGGGTCCCGACGTCGCGGCGGCGCTTCGGCTCGAGGGGATCCCCGTCACCGAGTTCGAGGGTCGCGGCAAGGACGGACCGATCCAGATGCTCTTCATTGAGCTCGGCCGCAAGGACGCCACGAGGACCCTCGAGAAGATCCGCGGGCTCGATCCGTGGTGCTACTACGTCGTGGACGACATCCGCCTCGCCTCCTTCGCCCGCGCCCCGACCTCGACGCGTCCGGAGCGGGCCTCGGGAGCGCAGAAGTGACGCGGAGCGTCCTGCGCATCGCGCCGGCGGACCTCTCGCGCGAGCCGGACGCGGCGGCGGTGCTCGCGCTCCTGCAGGAGTTCGCGCGGGAGCCCGTCTCGGGCGGCAAGGACCTCCCGCCGGAGGTGGCGTCGCGGCTGATCGCGGGACTTCGCGCCCACCCCGTCGCGCGGCTCTGGCTCGCCTGGGACGACGAGGACCGCCCCGCGGCGGCGGTCGGGCTCGCGGTCTGCCAGATCGGCTTCTCGACCTTCCTCGCGTCGCCGACGCTCAACCTGCACGACCTCTTCGTCGCCGCCGCGCACCGTGACCGCGGCGTCGGTCGGGCGCTGATGGACGCGGTGCACGAGGCGGCGCGGGAGCTCGGCTGCGGCAAGGTCACGCTCGAGGTCAACCGCGACAACGCCGCGGCGCAGCGGTTCTACCGGCGCCTCGGCTACGACGACGGACAGCCCGGCGACCGCGGCGACGGCGTCTGGTTCTGGACGCGGCGGACCTGATCGCGGACCTCCGCGGTCGTCGGGGCGCGAGGGCGTTGATCCGTACAATCCCGCCCCTTCCTCGCCCGCCCCTTCCTCGCCCGCCCCTTCCTCGCCCGCCCCTTCCTCGCCCGCCCCTTCCACGCCCCTTCGAGTCCCAACGCCACTTCGAGGTCGAGTCGATGTCGATCAAGGTCGATCCCGCCAGCGTCACCCTCCTCCCCCGCACCGAGAACCAGGCGCTCGGTCTCGGTCGCTTCGCGATCGAC
>Ga0194132_10003219_pt1 | contig 29403 bp, 19 predicted proteins | sample TA2KigOf80mmetaG_FD_148612 | JGI IMG/M metagenome (GOLD analysis project Ga0194132, IMG submission 148612) | Freshwater microbial communities from Lake Tanganyika, Tanzania - TA2015054 Kigoma Offshore 80m | ecosystem: Environmental > Aquatic > Freshwater > Lake | place: Tanzania: Lake...
TGTTCGGCGACAGCTCGACGCCGGAGAACCGGCGCGCCCAGCTCCGCACGACCGAGAGCCTGCTCGACTCGGTGACGGAGCACATCGCGGATCTCCAGAAGGCCCTGGGCTCCAGCGACCGCGGTCGCCTCGAGCAGTACCTCGACTCCGTCCGTGACGTCGAGCTGCGAGTCCAGCGGGCGGAAGCGAGGACGGAGGACAGCGCGCTGGAGCTGCCGGAACGACCGGTGGACATCCCGGCGTCGTTCGAGGACCACGTGAACCTGATGTTCGACCTGCAGGTGCTCGCCTATCAGGCCGACATCACGCGCGTGATCACGTTCCAGCTGGGCCGCGAGCTGAGCCCGCGGACGTACCCGGAGATCGGCGTGCCCGGCGCGCACCACGCGCTCTCACACCACCAGAACGATGCGCAGAAGCTGGCCGACAAGGCCAAGATCGACACGTATCACATCCACCTGCTGGCGGGCTACGCGGAGAAGCTGCAGAACACGCCGGACGGCGACGGCTCGCTGCTGGATCACATCGCCGTCCTCTACGGTGGAGGCCTGGGCGAACCGAACCTTCACAATCCGTACGATCTGCCGAACCTGGTGATCGGCGGCGCGCGAGGGCGGCTCAAGGGCGGGCGGCACCTGAAGTTCGAAATCACCGACTACGTGCCGATGGCGAACCTTCTGGTGTCGCTGCTCGACAAGGTTGGCGTGCCGATCGAGTCGCACGGCGACAGCACCGGGCAGCTCGAGGGCCTGACCGACATCTGAGACGCCACGCGCCTCGGGCCGGGGCGGAGTCCCCGCGCCTGGAAGGTAGGATCGACCGATGGCGGGACCGGCAGGGAGCCGGCCCCGCCATCGTCGTTTCTGGCCGCGCGCGAACGTCAGACGCCTCGGATCGCCGGGGCTCGACCGGGCTTCGCAAGACGGCTTGACACAGAGCTTGCGATATCAGAAGTCGAACTGCGCGCCGAACTTGAACAGCCGCGCCGTCAGGATGCTCGTGGCGTGCAGATAGCGCGGTCCGAACACGCCAATCAACGTCTGCACGTCGCTGGCATTGAAGAGATTGAAGACTTCGAACCGGGGGTGCAGGCGCGCCCGGCCGATCCGGATGATCTTGCTGATGCGCAGGTCGACCTGCGTCTGCCGCGGTTCGAACTGGGAGTTCGGCTCGATCAACGTGACCGTGGCGGTCGCGTTGCAGACCGTCGCGGCGCCGCACGCACCCAGGTTCCTTCCCAGGGAGGGGGCGATCGCCGAATTGGGCACCACCAGCGTGGCCGACTGCGGCGTGCCCGGCAGGTTGAGGAACGTCGCGCTCGTCTGCAGACCCCACCAGGGCAGCGGATACACGCCGGCGAACTTGACGTTCGTCTGACCACGCCGCGGCTCGACTTGCCGGCAGAACTGGCTGGGCACGTCCGGCGCGGCGCAGTTGTTGATCTCGGTCTGCCCGGTGTTCACGCCTCCGCTGAGCGAACCACCCTCCCCGAAGCGCGCGCTGAGAGTCACGTCGAAGCCGTTGTACACGTTCGTCCGTTCCCCGAAGCGGGAGGCCTGCGTGACCACGTTGCGCACCTGGCCGAACTTCGCGGGCGAGATATCGTAGGTGTCGCACACCTGATATCCCCCGCCGCCAGGCAGGCGCGCATCGGTCGGGGCCTGAATACAGTACGCGCCGAAGTCGCGAGGGCCGACCAGCTCGTTGTCGACGACCGTGAGGTTGCCGTAGGCGGTTCGAAAGTATCCGGCGGTCACCCCGATGCCGGGCCGCAGTTCATGCTGCACCAGCACCGAGGTCATCCAGGTGTACTGGCGGTTTCCCCAGCCCTGCTTCGCATCGTCGGCGTACAGCGACGTGGGCACCTGCGTGCCGAAGGTGGAGCTCGAGAGCGGTCCGCACTCACCCTGCGCCGCGTTGTTCCGGAGGTCGCAGTCCGGCACGTAGTTGCCGTTCACGTCGTTCCACGCACGGAAGGCCTGCGTGGACAATGCGTTTCCCGGCGTCGTCGCGACGGAAATGCTGGAGCCGGTGGAAATCGTGTACTTCCCCAACGACACCTTCAGGGCCGTCCTACCGTCGCCGAACACGTCGTAGGCGGCGGCCAACCGCGGTACGACGTCCTTGAAGTCGGTCAGGCCAGGAGCCTCGCGGAAGGCGATTTCCGGCAGAAAGTAGCCCGAAGGCCTCGTGAACGCCGGCGCCCAGGCACTCAGGTAGTCGAACCGTGCGCCGAGGTTGAGCGTCAATCTGCGGAGCGTCCACTGGTCCTGCGCGAAGATCCCCATGTCCAGCAGGCGGTTGTTGAAGTAGTTCGGTGACGCCAGCACCCACAAGCCGGTTGGCACCCGGTTGTTGAGCTGATACATCACCGGCGGAGCGTACAGCGGGCCTGACGAGTACTCCGGAAGCCGCTGCTGGACCATCTCGAAGCCCGTCTTGAAGCTGTGAGAGCCGGTGACGTGCGTCATCTTGAACCGCTGACTCGTGTTGCCGGCGTCGCCCTTGTTGCCGTACGTGTTGTTCCACGGGGCCGCCGTCGTGTTGGGGTTGGTCGTGAACAGGGAGCCGTACGCCATCCCCAGCCTCGAATCGAACACGGCGATGTCCCCGGGCGACACGCCCTCGATCGGGTCGACGACATCACCATCGATCCGCAGCGCGGCGCCCGCCTCGAACAAGAGCCGGTTGGTCGCCGGGTAGCTCCAGGTCGCCTGGGCGAGGTGACTCGGGACGAAGTAGTGGCCGAACGTCGCCTCCGGCGACCGCGTCGGACCCTGACCGAAGAAGCACCCGCAGTTCCGCTGGTTGACCTCGCCGAACGTGTACTTGTGCTTTTCTCCCGCCTGCCAAGTCACCTTGACGTCGTTCGACCGGTCGTACGAGCGCGCGTAGGCTGGCCTGTCCGGGTCCGGCTCGTAGAACACGGTGCCCTGCAGCCTGTTGTAGAAGACGCCCGCCTGATACTCCTCGGCGCCCCACCAGCGATTCGCGGTATAGAACCACAACCTGTCGCGGCTGATGGGACCGCCGACAGCGCCGCCCGTGTCGTAGATCCGCTTCACCTCGTTCGACAGCGTCAGCCCGCGCGCCCGGAGAGCGTCGTTCAGGTTCTGGCTCTGGAGTCCCTTGCCGGTGTACTCGCCGACGAACGTACCACTGAAGCGATTGCCGCCGTCTTTCGTCACGATGTGCACGCTGGCGCCGCCGTACTGCGTCTCGGCGCTGTTGCCGCCCGTGTCGATCACGATCTCCTGCGTTGCGAGCGTATTGACATGAAAACGCGTCTGTTGGCCGCCTCTGAAGGATGTCGGCGTGCCGTTGTACGTCATCCGGCCGTCGAACGCATTGTGCACCCGCAACGTGCCCGAGTAGCCGTCGCCCTTGCTGCCGCCCACGTCCCGGCCCGCCGTGGCGAACGTCAGGCTGCCGATCGCGCCGACCGTGAGGGCCTGCAATCCTGCCCACGCCTTTCCGATCGGGAGCGTATCGAGCTCGGCGCGCGAAATGAGGCTCTGCGAGCGCGAGTTCTGTACGTCGACCACCGGGCTCGCACCTGAGACGACGACCGTTTCCTGAAGGCCTCCGACCGTGAGCTCGGCGTTCGCCGTCGCCGTGATCCCCGCAGTGAGCCCGAGCCCCTCCAGTCTCACGGTGTTGAACCCCGGCAGGCTGAAGGTCACCGTGTAGGTGCCGGGGCGGAGATCGACGATCCGATAGAGGCCCTGGCTGTCGGTCACCGCGGCGCGAACCTTTTCGATGAGCGCCGGGCTGGCTGCTTCAACCGTGACGCCGGGCAGCACGGCACCCGTCGCGTCCCTGACGGCCCCCGCGATCGCGCCGGTCGTCGCTGACTGCGCCGACGAGAAGGCGGGCGCGCTACTCAGATACAGGAACGCCGCAAGACCCGCAAGATGCTTCCTCATGACAGCCCCCTTCGGTGGTGAGAAGACCCTCACATGTGGGCAGGGCGGACCGAGGGGGGCGCGGTTGCGATCCGGACCGCCGACGGATGCCCGTGCGTCACGCGGGCGCCGACATCGCGTTGAGCTGGGGATGAGCTTGTGCCGAGCGATCACACATGGTCTCGCGCCGGAAGTCAACTCACAGCAGTTACTTCGCTCGCTCCTCGTTCGCCTTGGCGCGCTCTTCGGCGCCGAGGACCCGTCCGTCCGAAGCAAGAACCCGTTCGACGCCCGTGGGACCATCGATCGAGACGCCGCGTTCCTTCATGAGGTCCCGAAGCGCCGCTGCCGTCTCCGGGCTGCTCTTGAAGCTCCCGCCGACTTCGATGCCGTCCGCCACACCCAACGGCGTCCATCCCTCCCGGGTCTTGACATCGAGCCGGGCCCCGTGCTGGACGAGATACGTGGCGATCGAGGTGGCGCCACGCTGTGCCGCCCCGTGCAGGGCGGTCATGCCGGAGAAGCGCGTGTCGGCGTTTTCGGTATCCCCGTAGTCCGCGACCGCGTTGATGTCGTTCCCGAGTTCGAACGCGACCGTGGCCGCCTCAAGGGCCTCCTGTTCGGTGCCCGGGTGCTCGCCCTGCTCGAACCCCGCTCCAGCGGCGGCCATGAGCGGCGTGACGCCGACCCAGTTCGTAAGGCGGGGATCGGCGCCGTTGGCCGCCAGCAGTCGCATGTACGCCGCGTCGGCGCTCTTGGCCGCCACCCAGAAGGGCGTTGCGCCGCTCCAGCTCAGAATGGAGATCGGGATCGGGACGTCCTTGGGCAGCTTCACGTAGTACAAGGCGTTCCGCACGTATTGGCCATCATCCAGGACGATGCGCGCGTTCGGATCCGCACCGTGCCGCAGCAACTTCTTGGCCAGGTCCATGGCGTCCAGCCTGTTGGCCGTGACGCGCGGCCTCACGGTCGACGAACCCATGCCGACACCGAACGGCGGCCGCCGCAGCCAGCCGATGACGTGCAGCGGGGATCCACGCACATCCGGTGCGTTCGGATCCAGGCCCTGATCCAGCAGGAAGGCCGCGAGGTCGTAGTGGGCGTTGAGCACCGCGAGCATCAGGAGCGTGGTGCCGTCCGGCGCCTGTTCGTGGAGGCTGGCCCCTCCCGCCAGGAGCGCCTGCACGGTGTCGAGGTCGCCGCTGCGAACCGCGAACATGAGCGGGGTGAGTCCGCCCATCGTGAACACGCGTCCGGCCGCGCCGTTGGACGAGTCCTTCGAGCCGCTCTCCGACGAGCGGGCGTGGACGTCGGCACCGCGGGCGATGAGCAGCCGCACCGCCTCGGTGCGCTTCTGCGCCGCGGCCCACATCAGCGCCGTCTGGCCGCGCCACTCCTCCTGTGCGTTCACGTCGGCCCCATGGTCGAGGAGGGCCTTGAGCGCCGCCACCTCGCCGGTTCGAGCGCACGTCATCAGGGCGGTCTCACCCGCCGGCAGGCTCGCATTGGCGTCCGCGCCCGCGGTGAGCAGCATCTCGACGATGGCCGCGTTGCCGTTCGAGCAGGCCACGCTCAGGGGCTGCACGCCATATCGATTGACCGCACCGACCTGCGCGCCCGCCGCGATCAGCAGCCTGGCGGCATCGGCGTCGTTCAACTGCGCCGCCCAGTGCAGGGCGGTCGTTCCGTCGACCTGGGGGACGTTGACGTCCGCCTTCTGCTGCAGCAGGGCTCGCAGCCCCGTGGCGTCACCCGCCCTCACCGCGTCGGCGACGGCGCTGTCGCCAGCCGCCGCGGCAGCCGGCCATGAGAGCAGCTGCACGACGAGACCGCAGGTACCGAGCCGGATTCTCCACATGGCAGGACTCCTCATCGATGCGGGCGCGCGCCTAGAGCCGGTCGATGGGACCGGTGCTGTCGCCGATCTTCTCAACGCCGCGCACGTCCGCCTTGTCCAGCAGCGTCAGCAACAGGTTCGCCATCGGCGTGCCGGTCGCGTAGCGGATATGGTTTCCGCCCTTGAGCTGACCGCAGCCCCCGCCAACGAGCAGCGTCGGCAGGTCGTAGTGCAGGTGGTAATTGCTGTTGCTCATGGCGCTCCCGAACAGGACCATCGAGTGGTCGAGCAGCGTGCCCTCTCCGTCGGGCGTGGCACGGAGATTCTCCAGGAAGTGCGCGAAGAGCGTCAGATGGTGGACGTTCAGCTTCGCCTGCTTCATCAGCAGGTCCGGGTTGTCCCGATGATGCGACATCCCGTGGTGCCCCTCGGGCACGCCGATGTAGGGGTAGGTCTTGACGCTCAGCTCCCGCGCGATCAGGTACGACATCACGCGGGTCATGTCCGAACGGAAGGAGAGCGCCGCCAGGTCGAACATCAATCGCGCGTGATCTTCGTACGACTCCGGGATGTCCACCGGCCGCTCCGGCTGGGCCTCGGTCGACGTGGCCGCGTACGCCTCCGCCCGCTGAATACGCTGTTCGACGCCACGGATGGTCTCGACGTAGTCCGCAATGATCTGCCGGTCTTCGTGGCCGAGCCGCCGGCTCAGCGACGACATCTCCTCCGTGACGGAATCGAGGATGCTGACCGCGACCTTGCGCTGCGTCTGCTGCCGTTCGGGCGTCGGCTCCTCGCCGAAGAGCCGTTCGAAGACCGCGCGCGGATGTATCTCCATCGGCAGCGGCGTGGTCTCGTCCCTCCAGCAGATGGTGTTCTGGTACACGCAGCTGTAGCCGGCATCGCAGGCGCCGACCGTCGTCTCGTTCTTCTCGAGCGCGAGCTCCAGCGACGGCAGCGGGGTGTGCTCCCCGAGCTGGACGGCCGCGATCTGATCCGCGCTGACGCCCGCGCGCACATCGGCGCCCTCCGTCCGCTTGCCGTGCGTCCCGGTCAGCCAGGCCGCCGTCGATCGCGCGTGATCGCCCTCGCCGTCGCCCAGCGATTCCGCCTGCTTGTGCGCGAGGCCGCTCAGGACGATGAGCTGATCGCGAAACGTCTCCAGCGTCTTCAGCGTCGGCGACAGCTGGAAGTCGGGGCCCTCCGTCGCGGGAGTCCACAGCGGCATGTTCGCGCCCATCGGCAGATGCACGAACGCCAGTCGCTTCACCGGCGCGGCCGCCGTCTTCGCCGTCGGCGTGAGGGCCGGGACCATGGCATCGAGCAGCGGCAGCGCCAGCGCCGTGCCGGCGCCGCGCAGCACCGTACGCCGAGGCAGGATCCTCTTCGTGATCATCATGACTCCGCTCTCCTCATTTGAAACGGAACGCTCCTGACAATGCCGACCACGAGCGACGACAACGCATAGCCCCCGGACTTGGCGTCGTGCACGATCTGCCGGACCGCCGGCATGTCGTAGTACTCGACGCCGCGGCCCAGCGCGTATGTGAGCAGCTTCTCGGTGAGCGTGGACACGAAGAGCTCAGGCTTGCTCAGGATCATGTCCCGCAGGCCGGTGACACCTTCGAACTTGGTCCCGTTCGGGAGGGAGGCGGACGCATCGATCGGGGCGTTCGCCTCGTTGCGCGTGCGCCAGCGACCTGTCCCGTCGAAGTTCTCGAGCGCGAACCCGAGCGGATCCATCTGCGCGTGGCAGCTCGCGCAGCTGGGGTTCGCACGGTGCAGGGTCATCGCCTCGCGCATCGAGAGCGCTTCCCCGCTCTTCTTCTTCTCCTCCAGGGACGGCACATTGGGCGGCGGGGGGGGTGGCGGCGTACCCAGGATGTTCTCGAGGATCCACTTCCCGCGGACCACCGGAGAGGTTCTCATCGCATACGACGTCACCGTCAGTATGCTGCCCTGGCCCAGGAGGCCGCGCCGTTCGTCCTGTTCCACCGGCACGCGCCTGAAGTGGCCGCCGTGGACGCCGGGGACGCCGTAGTGCCGCGCCAGCCGCTCGTTGAGGTACGTGTAGTCGGCGGTCATCAGGTCGAGCGCGCTCCGGTTCTCGCGCAGCATGCTGTCGACGAGCAGCTCGGTCTCGCGCCGGAAGGACTGGCGGAGGCCGTCGTCGAACCTCGGGAACACCCGCGAGTCCGGCAGGACCGCGTCGAGGTTGCGGAGCTGCAGCCACTGCCCCGCGAAATTCACCACCAGCGCCTCCGCCTTCGGCGATGCGAGCATGCGCCTCACCTGCCGTTCGAGGACGGCCGGCTCACGCAGGGTTCCGCCGGCCGCCACGTCGAGCAACTCGTCGTCCGGGATGCTGCTCCAGAGGAAGAACGACAGGCGCGACGCCAGCTCGATGTCGCTGATGCGATACACCGCATCCTTCGCGAGCGTCCCGGGATCCTGTTCGACGCGGAAGAGGAAGGCGGGGCTCATGAGCACGCGCTCGAGCCCGCGGACGATCCCGGCCTCGAAGCCGCCTTCGCGACGGCCATGCTCGAAGAAGGGCATCAGGAGCGCGACGTCCTCCGGCGTCACCGGGCGACGGTACGCACGCCGGGCCAGCGTCGAGAAGATGCGCTCCGCGCATGGCGCCTCCTCCGCCGCGGTCGACGGCCGGCAGGCGAAGATGCGGCGCCGGCTCGGCGTCTCGTCGGGCGTCATGCCCGAAAACGGCCCCAAGACCGTGATGTGCCGCAGGAACGGCATCAGCGATCTCATCTCCTGCGGCCGGTCGTACGTTTCCGGCAGCGTCTGCTCTTCCGCAGACGTGATCTTGATGAAGGTCGCCGTGACCTCGTGCAAGCCGGCCTTGAGCGGCAGCCGCACCTCGAACTCGTCGAACTCCACGCCCCAGGGCTTGTTGCCCTTGCCATCGAGCGTGAACAGGCCCACCCGGCGGCCGTCGACGTTCAGTTCGACCTCGTGGGATCGGGTCTGCCCGGAGTTCCCGTCGATCGCGATTCTCAGGAGGTACTCGCCGTCGACCGGGAAGTAGTGCTGGACGATCGCGCCGCCGCGGGTTCCGAACGGCAGGCCCTCGAGATGATCCCACTGCGCGAGATCGTCACGTACGCGGTACGTGACGTGGTCGGGCGGCAGCGCCGGATCGCCGACCGCGATCATGCTGATCTTCCGGGCGGCCGACAGATAGCGTTCGAGCAGCGTCGGCGACAGCTTCAGGACGCCGGCGATGTTGTCGAACCCGTAGCTCAGATCATCGGCCGGCAGCAGAAGGCCGAAATCGATGCCCTCGAGGGCCAGCAGGTCGCGGATGGCGTTCTGGTACTCCGTCCGATTCAGACGGTGGAACGTATCCCTGCGCCCAGGATTCGGACGTGCGTTCGCGGCGCTGTCGAGCGCGGTCTCCAGCCCTGAGATGAACCCGTCGAGCGTCCTGGCATCCGGACGAGGCATCCCGACGGGAGGCATGGCGCCTCCCCGAAGCTTCCGCACCACCTTCTCCCAGACCGGCGCACCCTCGGAGACGTCGTCGATGTCCACGGTGTCCAGCACAAGGCCACCGGTCTTCAGCCGCTGGTTGTGGCAGGTCACGCAGTAGGTATCGACGATCGCGCGTGGCGACGACACGGCAGCCGCACCCGAGGGGGACCCGTCAGGCCTCCCTGGCTCCTGGGCAGCAACCCGCAGCCCGGCGGCTCCGGATGCGATGCAGATCCACGTCGCGGCGACGGTCAGCGAGAGCCATCGCCTCGAACTCGTGCCCATGGTCGCCTCTCCTCAGAACTGGCGCCGCTCCCGGACAGTCAGATCCTTCCGGCTGCCCCGGGCGCGGCTCAGCCACTCGGCCTCGTGCGAGTCTGGGAAGCCAGGGCCCGGCAGACGGAGCTGAATCGAACACAGGGACCGGCGCGCCGCCGAACACCGCGGATCACCAGCAGGCCCCACCCCCAGACGTGGTTCAGCCCGGACGCGTTCGAGGGAAGGCTACCGCCGCGGACCTGGCAAGTCAATCGATGTTCCGTCAGAAAACACACCGAAAATGTCCCAAGTTATGACGGGTGCCTGCGTGATCTCAGGAGCCGTCACGGGTGTGCCGCCGGAGTACCGAAGGGGCCTTCGGACCTTCCGAAAGGCGGTTCTGTGGTTGCGACGGCCGCACCGCGCGACTATGCTCGACCCTCGTTCACGACGGTCACAGACCCGCCGCTCGAGGAGGAGCCCGACATGCCGTGGATCGCGCGTCCAGCCGTCGCCGTGAGTGTGTGTGTCTGGCTCTGCACGGCTGCCGCGTGCGGCGGAAGCGACACTCCGCAGACGGAGTCGGAACTCCCGCCTCCCTCTGAAGGCGTCCCGGAGTCGATCCCGATGGGCGGCGAGAAATCGGTGACGAGGTTCTTCGTGACCAGTCGAGGCGCGGGGCGCGGCGGCGATCTCGATGGGCTGGCAGGAGCCGACGCGCACTGTCAGATGCTGGCCGAGGCTGAAGGGGCCGGCGATCACACGTGGCGTGCGTACCTCAGCGCCTCTGCCTCGGGCGATCAGCCAGCCGTCAACGCCCGCGACCGCATCGGCGAGGGCCCCTGGTACAACGCCGAGGGCCTGCTGGTGGCGGCCGATCTCGACGACCTGCACGGCGACAAGGCCCGCATCAGCAAGGAACTGGCGGTCACCGAACGGCTGGATCAGGTGCCCGGCGCCGGCGACACCCCGAACCGCCACGACATCCTCACCGGCTCACGGCCGGACGGGACCGCGTATCCGGCCGAAGACGATCTGACGTGCCGCAACTGGACGTCCGACGGCGACGGCCGCGCGCAGGTCGGCCATCATGATCGCCGGGGTCGGACCGAGGATGCGGATTCGTGGAACTCGGTCCATGCGTCGCGCGGATGCGGCCAGACGGATCTCGAAGCGACCGGGGGCGCGGGACTGCTGTACTGCTTCGCCATCGACTGACCCCCAGGAGCGCAACCGCGATGGCAGCGGGCCGTCGAGCCGCACGCGTTCCCGAGGCAGCGTGGATCTACCAGTTTCCGCTCCTGGTGCGCGTGTCACACTGGCTCAACGCGCTGTGCCTCGCCATTCACAAGATGGCGAAGTTCATGGGTGTAGTAGGATCGTCCGCGTTTCACCCACTCGGCCGATCTGCCCGCGGGACAGATCACCCGTGCCGACGCATCGCGGACAGCGAATCCAGGAGACCGCCATGGGCATGAAAGGTGTCTTCGCCGTCACGACGGCGATCCTGACGATGGTCCTGCTCTCTCCCGAGCCGGATCTCGGCGCGCAGGCCGGCGCCGCGCTCACCGGGGTGGTGAGCTCGCAGGAGGAGGGGCGAATGGAGGGTGTACTCGTCACCGCCCGGCGGGACGGCGCCAACTTCGACGTGTCGGTCGTGAGCGACGCGCAGGGCCTGTACAGTTTCCCGCGCACCCACCTGACGCCCGGGCAGTACGCCGTGAAGATCCGGGCCGTCGGGTACGACCTGACCCGCCCCGGCACCGTGGAGGTTGCCGCGGGCCCTGCCGCGAAGCTCGACCTGGCCCTGGGCAGGACCAGGGACCTGAGCAGCCAGCTCACGTCGGTCGAGTGGGCGATGAGCGTGGCGGGCACGGACGAGCAGAAGGCGATGGTGATCAAGCAGATTGCCGGCTGCATCTACTGCCACTCGCTCGAGCGCATCGTGAAGTCGCGACACAACGCCGAGCAGTTCGTGAACGTCATCAACCGCATGGGGGCGTACTTCTACGACGGCACGATCGCCGGCACCGAAGGCCGCGGCCGCGCGCAGTTCAACGCCGCGGATCCCAAGGAGGCGCAGGCGAACTCTGCGAAGAACCCGAACTTCGGCATCACGCCAGGCGTCGCGAAGACCGACTTGGCGGCGTACCTCGCGACAATCAACATGAGCCAGGGCAGGAGCCTGCCCGCCGACCTCAAGACGCTGCCGCGCCCGACGGGCAAGAGCACGCGCGTCATCATCACGCAGTACGACATGCCGCGCCGCGACACGGTTCCCCACGACGGCGACATCGACTCCAAGGGCAACTTCTGGTACACCGATCAGAGCCGGCCGTTCCTCGGCATGCTCGACCCGAAGACCGCCACGTTCACGGAGTACCCGATGCCACCGCTCCCGCCGAACTCGCGGCACCATTTCGGCGGCGGCAGCGACGTGCAGGTGGACAAGGACGACAACATCTGGTTCCCGACCACCCACGAGTCGGTCAGCAACCATTTCGGCCTGATCCACAAGTTCGACCCGAGGACGAAGACCTTCACGCCGGCCATCATGCCGGACAACGCGGTCACGCAGTTCCTCTCCATGGGCCCCGACGGCAAGATCTGGTCCGGCTTCGGAACGCTGTACCGGATCGACCCGACGACGATGAAGGCCGACTACTCGTTCAACTGGACGAAGGCGCCGAACGTGCCCCCTGGACCGCACTCCGGGTACGAACCCGCCGTCGATCCCGACGGCAACCCCTGGATCACCGACTTCAGCGGTCACTACATCGTGGGCATCGACGCGAAGACGAGCACCGCCAGGTTCTTCAAGGTGCCGACGCCGAACTCGCAGCCGCGCCGCGGCCGGATCGACTCCCAGGGCCGCTACTTCTTCGGCGAGTTCACCGGGGACAGGGTCGGGATGCTCGACACGAAGACGGGCATGTTCCGCGAGTGGGACATGATGAAGTGGGCCGCGCCCTACACGGCATCGCTCCCGGACAGGAACGGCCGCGTCTACGCGCCGAGCAGCACCTCCGACAGGGTCTTCCGGGTGGATCCGAAGACGAACGAGGTCGTGCAGTACCTGATGCCGACCCGCGATTTCGACGTCAAGCAGATGTCCATCGATCCCGTTTCGCGGAACGCGGTCTGGATGGCGAACGTCCGCAACGCGCGCGTCGTGAGGGTCGAACCCCTGGACTGAGGGCCGCGCTCGACGCCCGCGGTCGCCGGCCGGGCGGGCGGCACCCGATGTCCGTTGACGGGTCTCCGTGAGGCGTTCGCCGCGGCGGACGTGCCGTTCCGACGCCGCCCGTGGAGGGGGCGGTCACGCGGGTCGATCAGGCCCGCCGGCGCACCGAGAAGACCACAGTTCCGTGGGTGCAGGCGCGCCGGGCCATCCGGATGCCGATCATTCGGCGCCGAAGGCGAGCAGCACGTTGCCGGCGATGCCGCCGATCGCCGAGTAGCCGGAGTTCACGTACATCATCCCGTTCACGACGACGGGACCCGGCCCGTTGAGGCCGCCGCCTTTCGCCTGCACGCCGTTGACGGTCGCGTAGTCTCGAACGGTGTCGTACTGCCAGAGAATCCGGCCATCGTCGGCCGAGTACGCGCGGAGCACCCCGTCGAGCGAGCCCGAGAAGACGACGCCCGGGATCGCCGTGACGGCGGCCGGCTGCGCCGGCTGACAGGGACGGCCGTTCTCGAGACAGACCGGCCGCACCGACCAGACGACTCTTCCGCTCGAGAGGTCGACGGCGCTGAGACCGCCCGCGTCGCGGCCCGCAGGAGAATCGTTGGTGGCGAAATAGGCCAGCCCATCGTCGGCAGCCGGGCCCCAGACCACGCCGCCCTGTGTACTGCCCCTGCCGACGCGCCGCTCCCAGAGAACCTCGCCACGCTCGGCGTCGAGCCCCCAGGCGATGCCCGATTTCTGCCCGGCGGTGAGGATACGCAGGCCGTTCGCCAGCGTCCGCAGGATCGGAGCGCTGCCGAAGTCGAAGTCAGGACCGACGCCCTGCTGGGGGCAGTTCTCCGGCGGCGTGCCGGTCTGCGGACACCCGACAACCCACACGTCCCTCGCGCTGAGCTGTTTCGACCACTTGCGATCGCCGGTCTCCAGATCCAGCGCGATGATGGCGTCGCTGCTGGCCTCGGCGGGCTCGCTGTAGGCGTCCCCCGTGGCGACGTAGAGCAGGCCGCGCGCCGGGTCGAGCGTCGGCGGGCCCCAGATGGCCGCCCCCGACGGCCCGTACAGCTGCGTGCCGACCGACGTCTTCCTCGTCGGCCGCGGCGCCTGCGGGATCGCGTAGGCCTTCCAGATCTGCCTCCCCGTGCTCGCGTCGTAGGCAACGACGCTGCCGCGGAACGTGCAGCACTCGTAGTTGGGGTGGACCCCGACCGCCTCCTCGAGCGATGACACGGGCACGTACAGGCGGCCCTCGTGCAGCGCGGGCGCGCCCGTGATCCGGGCCCACGCGTGCTCGTCCGCCCTCGCGGTCCAGATCTCGCGGCCCGTCTCTGCGTCGAGGGCGTAGACGTTCGCCTGGAGATCGCCGAAGTACACGGCATGCCTGACCGATCCACCCGCGATGGGCCCCAGGCTGATTGCCGTTCGCACCGCCGCCTTCGTGGGAGCCGACCAGTACACGCACCCGGTCGCGGCGTCGAGCGAGTACACGAACCCGCCGTCGCCTCCCACGTAGATCCTGCCGCCGATCACGGACGGCTGACTGAACGCCGACGAGACGTTCGGGAGGCCGAACGCCCACTTCAGCTTCAGCGCCGGCACCCGCGCGGCCGTGAGGCCCGCCGCCGCGGCCGGCTGGAACCGCGTATTGGCGAGGTCAGCGCCCCACCCGTTCCACATCGGGCCCTCGAGCGGGTTGCCGAGCGCGCGCGGCGCGCAGCGGTTCGTCATCTCGTCGGCGTGCCCGGACCTCCCGGACCCGAGCGGCCGCCCTGCAAGGAACGTCGCCAGCAGCCGCTTCTGGGCATCGCTCAGCGCGGCCGCCTGGACCTGCATCGGACCAGTCGTCAGCGCCGCGTAGATCGAGTCGGGCGTGCGCTGCATGAGCGCCTCGCGGTCCGGGGCGCGCGTCGAGTCAGGCCGGTCGTGGCACGAGGCGCAGTGTTCCGTGTACCAGGAGGGCGCCATGACAATAGACGGCGCCGGCTGCGCGGCCGCGTGGGAGACCCAGGCGAGGACGACGACGGCGAGGGCGGGAACAGGTCGGTGAGACATACGCCAACTCTACGCCAAACGGTCGTGCCTGATGTCAGGAACACGAAGGCCCTGACGGACCCCGTGGCTACGGGCGTGAACGGGAATCCGGACGACGCCTACGCTAGCCGCGTGGCGACGCCGGGGACTCTCACCTCACGACGACGTCCCGGCGGCGACCGGGGGCGTGAAACCCCTGGCGTGGCACGGGAGCGGGGCGCCCGGCGGCGCCCCGCTCCCGCGTTCACGGACCTCAGTAGTCGATCTGCACGGCGAACTTGAAGAGCCGCGCCGTGAGGATCTGCGCCGCGCGCAGCCACGGGTTGGTCGCCCCCGGCGTGAACGTGCCGTTCAGCGCCTGCACGTCCGCCGCGTTGAAGAGATTGTAGATCTCGAATCGCGGCTGCACCCGGAGGTTCCCCGCCCGGATGTTCGCGCCGATCCGCCAGTCCACCTGCGTCTGGCGCGCCTCGAACTCCGAATTGTTCGGGTAGATCAGCGCGTTCACCCGCGCGTTGCACACCGCCGCGCCGCGGCACGCCGCCAGGTCGCGTCCCAGCGACGGCCGGATCTGCGCGTTGCTGATCGACGTGGTGGCGTTCTGCGCGATCCCCGGCAGATTGAGGAACGTCGCGCTCATCACCAGCCCGTACCATGGCAGCGGGTACTGGCCCGCGAGCTTCAGGTTGTGCTGCCCCTTCCACGGCGGGCTGGCGCTGCGGCAGAACTGCGCCGGCGCATCCGGCGTGGCGCAGTTGTCGATGATCGTCTCCCCGGTGTTGAAACCGCCCTGGATGGTCGCCCCGTTGTCGAACCGCGCGTTGATCAGCACGTCGAACCCGTTGTAGACCTGGGCTCTGTCCGACAGCGTCACCACGTTGTTGAACTGGCCGAACTTGGCCGGCGAGACGTCATACAGTCCGCAGACCTGGTTGCCGCCTCCGCCCGGCAGGCGCGAGTCGGTCGGCATCGTCACGCAGTACTCCGTGAAGTCGGCCCGCGTCACCGCCAGGTTGTCCGTCGTGAGGATGTTGCCGTACCAGGTCCGGTAGTAGCCGAAGGTCAGGCCCACCATCGACGCCAGCTGGTGCTGGACGGCCGCCGACATCGTCCACGTGTGGTCGCGGTTGCCCCAGCCCCACTTCGCCTCGTCGGCATACACGGTGACCGGCAGCTGCGTCCCGAACGCGAGCCCAGAGAGCTGGCCGCACTCGCCGTTGGGCAGCGGGTTGCGGTAGTCGCAGTCGGGCACGTAGTTGCGGTTGACGTCGTTCCACGTCCGGTTCGCCTGGTCCTGCAGCGCGATCGCCGGGTGCGACGCCAGCGCCCGCGAGAGCCCCTCGTTGGTCATGTTCTGGCCCAGGTTGAACTTCAGCGCCGTGCGCGCGGTGCCGAACAGGTCGTACGCCGCCCCCAGCCGCGGCACGATGTCCTTGAAGTCGCTGAACCGCGACATCGCCGGATAGTCGACCTCGCCCAGGAAGTACCCGCCCGGCCGCGTGAACGCCGGCGAGAACGAGGTCGTCGCGTCGAACCGCATCCCGTAGCTCACCGACAGGCGGTCCATCGTCCACGTGTCCTGCGCGAAGAACCCGTAGTCCACCATCCGCAGGTTGTAGTAGCTCGGCGATGCCATCTGCGCGATCTGGACGGGCACGCGATTGAGATAGATGTGCATGATCGCCGGTGAATACCGCGGCCCGGTCGACGCCTCGTTGTACCGCTGCTGCGTCGACTGGAACCCGAACTTGAACGAGTGCGACCCGGTCACGTACGACACCTTGAACTCCTGCGAGCTGTCGCCCTGGTCGCCCTTGTCGCCCTGCGTGTTCACCCAGCCGGGGTTCGCCGCCAGCGGGTTGGCCGAGAAGAGCTGCCCGTACTGCAGCCCGAGGCCCAGGTCCCACACCGCGATGTCGTTGTCCTCGACCCCCTCCGGCGCCGGGAGGTTGTTGTCCACAATCCACAGCCCCGCCAGCGTCTCGAACAGCAGCCGGTTCGTCGCCGGGTAGGTCCACCGCACGTTGATCATGTGCTGCCCGCCCAGCGGGCCTTCGAAGTAGTGCCCGAAGGTCGCTTCCGGCGCCCGCGCCGCCGACATCCCGAAGTAGCAGCCGCAGTTGCGCTGGTTCACGTACTGGAAGGCGTACTTGTGCTTCTCCCCCGGTTGCCACGTGAACTTCACCTGGTTGTCCCGGTCGTACGCCTGCGAGAACGCCTGCCGGTCCAGATCCGGTTCCCAGAACGCCGGGACCTGGTGCTGCAGCTTGTTGAAGTAGATGCCCGCCAGGTACTCCTGCGATTCCGACAGCCGGTGGCTCGTGTAGAACCACAGCTTGTCCTGCGCGATCGGCCCGCCGAAGGCGGCGCCCACGTCGTAGAGCTTCTTGATCTGGTTCGCTTCCCGCAGGCCGCGCGAGATCGCCTCGGCGTTCAGGTTGTCGCTCTGCATCGCCGGCGGCGCCCAGTCCGCCCGGATCTGCCCGCTGAACGTGTTGCCCCCGTCCTTCGTGATCACGCGCACGCTGGACCCGCCATACTGCGTTTCCGCCGTGTTCCCGCCCGTGTCGATCACGACCTCCTGGATGCTCAGCGGGTTGATGTGGAACAGCGTCATGCGGGTGCCGCGGAAGCTCGTCGTCTTCCCGTCGAGCGTCAGCTTTCCATCGGCCGTCCCGTGCACTTCGAGGGCGCCCGAGTAGCTGTCGCCCCGCGTCCCGCCCACATCGCGGCCCCCCGTCGGGTTGACCAGGTTGCTGATGGCGCCGACCGTCATCGTCTGGATCCCGGAATAGCCCTTCCCGAGCGGCACCGCGTCGAGCACCTCCCGCGCCAGCACCGACTGCGCCCGCGCGTTCTGGACGTCCACCAGCGGGCTCGCCCCGCTGACCGTCACCGTCTCCTCCAGGGCCCCGACCCGCATCTCGGCGTCGATGGTGGCCGTGAAGCCGGCCGACAGCTGGATCCCTTCCCGCACGAACTGCGAAAAGCCGGGAAGGGTAAACGACACCCGATACGTGCCCGGGGTCACGTCCACGATCGTGTAGCGACCCTGTCCGTCCGTGACCGCGACACGCACCTTCTCGATCAACGCCGGGCTGGAGGCCTCCACCGTCACCCCCGGCAGCACCGCTCCCGTCGCATCCCGCGCGGCCCCCGTCAACCCGGACAGCTGGGCCCACGCGGGCGCTGCGCTCGCGACGAGCCACGCAGCGACCATGACGCTTACCCGAATGCTCTGAGATCGACCCATCTCGAACACTCCTTCCAAGAAAGACGCGTCCCACACGCCTGCACACCACAAACACCGGGCACCGAACGGATGCGAAGCGCCGGTGCGCCCAGCTCCCTCCGGACCGTTGCCTGGGTGTCCAAGCAGCGAGCCCGGCCCCCATACTGAGACAGGGCGGACACTACTACGAACGCCGCCAGGCGCGTGTCCCAGATTGTCCTAGATCCGCGCCGAAAACGCACCAGAAACCACCCTCGATCAACGCCGGGCTGGCCTCCACCGTCACCCCCGGCAGCACCGCTCCCGTCGTATCCCGAGCGGCCCCCGTCAACCCGGACAGCTGGTTGGTACAGGACCCGTCGCCCGCGGCGACGGCGGGCCGGAAATCAGGCGTACGCGAGAGCCTGCCGGGGCGCTACCGGAAGACCTCCCACTCCCGGTAGTACCTGGCGGCACCGGGGTGGAGCGGGATCGGCGTGGCTGAAGCCCAGTCGAGATCGATCTCCGCCAGCACCGGGAAGCTCGGCACCAGTGGAGGCAGGACACTGGCCAGCTGCCTGGTGATGTCGTACACCACCCGTTCGCCGAGATCCGCACGGCAAATGAACAGCACGTCGGCGCCGATGGTCCGGACGGGCTGGTTCTGGCCCGGGTAGGTGTCGGCAGGTATGGTGACGGGCCGTGTGAACGGGTTCTCTTCCAGCAACCGGTCGATCTCGGGGCCTTCAATGGACACGAGACGCGCCTCCAGCGCCATATCGCCGATCACGGTGGTGCCGTAGCTCGACGTCACGAACAGCGCGGCATCCAGCGTGCCCGCGCCGAGCCGGGCGCCGACGTCCGACAGCCTCCCCGACGACAGGTTTACGTCTTCACCCGTCCCCGTCACGCCGAAGGCCCGGAGGACGAGCGGCAGCAGCGGATGGTCGTTCTGGTAGACTGCCCGGCCGCGCAGATCGCCTGCGCTCCGGATTCCCGAGCCGGGCCGGGCCAGCAGGTGCACGACCGCCAGGTGCAACGTGGCAATCGCCCGCACGCGACCCGAGGCCGGCGGTGCGTTCCGGACCTCCCGCAAGTAGGTCCTGTCGGACGTGGCGATGGCCACGTCGGCGTGCCCGCGCTGGAGCACTTCCACCTGGTCGAACGTGCCGTCGAGGGGGACGATCTGCACGTCCAGGTCCGGCAGGTGGCGCGCGTACTCGCGCGCGAAGCTGTCGGGAAACGCCCCCCCGCCGATGAAGCGCACGCTCTCACGGGGAGGCGTGTCGGCGGTCGCCCGGCACGCCGTGCCGGCCAGGGCCACCGCCACCGCTCCGCCGAACAGCAGAATCCGCATACGCCCTCCTCCTCGAGACGACCTATTTCGCCTCCCGCGTCGTGTCCACGCCCATGGGTGTCAGGTAGTACCCGTCACCGTGGGCCGTGTGCAGGAACTCGGGACGCCGGGGGTCCGCCTCGATCTTCTTGCGCAGCCTCGCGACGGCCTTGTCGACCGACCGTGTATAAGGTTCGTCGTCATAGCCCCACACCTCGCGGAGCAGCTCCTCACGGTGGACGACGCCGTGCGGCCGCTCGCCGAGATACCGGAGGAGTTCGAACTCCAGGCGGGTCAGCTGAATGGGCGCGTCGCCGCGCCGCGCGGTGAAGTGCACGAGATCGACGGTCACGGGGCCGAGTTCGAGACGCTCGACGCTCGGCCTGGTCCGGCGCAGGACCGCGTGGATCCGAGCCAGCAGCGTCTCCAGATTGAACGGCTTGGTCACGTAGTCGTCCGCGCCGCTCTGGAAGCCGCGCAGCTCGTCCTCCTTGCGGTCTCGGGCGGTGACGATGATGATCGGGAACCGGCGCTCGCGCCGCCACGTGGCGCACAGATCGAAGCCGCTCCGCCCCGGGAGCATGACGTCGAGCAGCGCCAGGTCCGGCGCGAACGTCTTGGCCGCGTCCAGGGCCAGCTTCCCGTCCGCGACGCAGCGCACCTCGAACCCCTCGTGCACGAGGTTGTGGCTCAGGACCTCTGCCAGGACGTGGTCGTCTTCAACCAGGAGAATCCGTTTCTGCATGTCGGTCGCTCTCGACGGGCAACGTGACGCTGACGGTCGTGTGGTCCCCGACGACGCTCTCGAACCCCAGCGATCCTCCGTGATCGGCGACGATGCGATCGACGATCGCGAGACCGAGCCCGCTGCCGCCGCGCTCCTCGGTCCGGCCGCGGAAGAACTTGCGGGTGACGTGCGGCAGGTCCTTCCCGGGGATCCCCATCCCCCGGTCGGCGACCTCGATGACGACGCCCGTCCCCTGCACGCGGGCTCCGAGGCGGAGATACCGCCGATCCCGTGAATAGCGGATCGCGTTGTCCACGAGGTTGCCGAACACCAGGCTCATCGCGCGGCGGTCCGCCCTGACCGCCGGCAGCGTGTTTCCTGCGTCCACGACCACCTCGAAGTCCGCGTGCTCGAGTCGCGACGAGTACTCGCGCAGCACGTCTTCGATGAGGGCCTGAGGGGCGAGCGGCTCGAAGGTGTAGACGTCCGCCACGTCGGTCATGCGGGCGTAGGCGAGCATGTTGTCGATCAGCCGTGAAAGACGCTGCACTTCGTGCAGGGCGTGCATGCCCCACTTCCTCGAAATCTCGGGGGTCATGCCGCGACCCGACACGAAGGTCTCCGCGATCGCCTTCATGGTGGCGATCGGCGTCTTCAGTTCGTGCGTCACCGTCGACACGAAGTCCGACTGCAGGGCGGTCAGGTCGGCCTTGGCCCGGAGGCCCTGGACGCTCAGCAGCAGGCTGACCACGAGCAACAGGGTGGTCGCCGCCCCGAACGTCAGCGCGCGCTGCGTGCCCACGCCCGCGGCGAGCTGCATCGGATCGTCCGACACCGTCGCCTTGGCGGTCCAGACCTCGTGCCGCAGGTCCGCAGGCGCCGTCATCGCGACGAGCGTGGGATCGAAGAAGAGCAGCGGAACGGCCCGGGCCGCCGACGGGGCCGCCCGCCGGTCTCCAACCGCCCCGACCACCGGCTGCCCCTGACCGTCGATGACGGTGTAGACGAGATCGTTCCCGACCGCCGGAAGCCGCTGCACCTGGTCCGCGAGCTCCTGGAAATACCGGCGCCGCACCCACTCCATGTTGACCATGAAGCCGATGCCGCTCACGGGGCGCGTGTAGGCCGCATCGGCGTACCGGAGAGACGCGACAACCTGGTAGGTCGCGTTGCCCTCCTGCACGTCGAACGTGGAGAACCGGCGACCGAGCTTCCCGTCGCGCGCGATGCGCTCCAGGAGCCGCTGCGACATCTCCGGGTCGCTGGCGGTCACGACGGGCAGCTCGTACGGCTCGTGCGAGGGCAGCCAGGACGGCAGTCGCTCGCTGCGGACGTAGAACGCCATTCGCGCGTCAGCCGGCGCTCCGCTCCAGGCGAAGAACGCCTCCGGATACGGATACTTCGCGAAGGCCGCCGCCACGGTCCTGAGAAGGGCGAACGAGGTCCCCGAGATCTCGGACTGCGGCACGGCCGGCAGCACCATCGTCTGGAGGGACCGCATGTCGCGTGTCAGGGCGCGGACGAGCAGGTCGACCGCCGCCTCGGCCCGCCGGGTGGCCGATTCCGTGGCGCTCTGGCGCCACTCCGTGACCGCCCGATACCCGAGCCATACGAGGGAGCCGGCTGACAGGAGGACCCCCAGGGCCACGATTCCGATCAGCCGCTGCATGAGCCGGGACGTCAGCGCACGAAACATCCGTGGTGCCACCGGAGTTTGATCCCTCTCGCGCCCGCGCGGCTGGCCGCGGGACGCTGCCCTTCTGGGGGCGCATTCTGCCATACCCGTGCCCGTTCCGCACTCGGGGGGCGGGACAACTCGGGACAGTCGCGGACGCCAGACATGGTACGATTCGCGCCGAATCGGGCCCCTGCGTCCGCGTCTTGCGGTAGTGTGTGGGGTGTCCGAGGGTGCCTCACGAGGAGCAGATCCGATGGCGAGCCGGTCTGGATCGATCGCGGTGGTGATGGGCGCGGCGGCGGTCGCGTTCCTGGCCGGCAGCCACATGACCCGGAAATCGGTCGAGGCGCAGAGCGCGCAGCGCGTGTTCGAGTTGCGCACCTACACGACGATCGACGGCAGGCTGCAGCAGCTCGTGGACCGGCACAAGAACGGGGCGATTCCGCTGTTCGAAAAACACGGAATGCACGTCGTCGGCTTCTGGGTGGCCGCCGATGCCCCGAAGTCTTCCAATACCCTGACCTACATCCTGGCCCACCCGAGCCGTGAGGCCGCCGAGACGGGGTGGAAACGCTTCCTGGCGGATCCGGGGCGCGACCTGTTCGAGCACGAACCCATCGTGGAGAAGGTGGACAGGGTGTTCCTGCATCCGACGGACTTCTCGCGCATCCGATGAACATCACGGTCGCCACGAACCGGCCCCGACACCGGAGAGTCGCCATGACACGGAGCGGCGCCCTGGGCAGCCTTCTGGCTGGAGCCGCGCTGACGGCATCGCTGGTCCAGATCGGCGTGATCGCGCAGAGCGCGGGAACCCCGCCGGCCGGCGTGGGCGCGGAGGGCTACCCGCTGCTCACCGACGCCGCGTTCGCGGCCATGTTCGAGCAGCACTCGAACTGGGGCCGCTGGGGCAAGGACGACTACCTCGGCACGTACAACCTGCTGACGCCCGAAAAGCGGAAGCAGGCCGTGGCGCTGGTCAAAGAAGGGATCTCGGTCTCGCTCGAGCACACGATCATCGAGACCAAGGCCCCGGACGTCGCCAACCCGCTGCAGAAGTTCAACAAGGGCAACAAGCTCGTCTGGGACTCCGTGCACGGGGGCACCTACCACAGCCACATCGACGCGCTCTGCCACTACGACTACAAGGGCCGCTTGTACAACGGCATGATCCGGGACGAAGTTGAAACGGACGCCGGCTGCGGGAAGGCCGGCATCGACATGTACAAGGACGGGTTCATGACGCGTGGCGTGCTGATCGACATGCCTCGTCTCAAGGGTGTGCCGTGGCTCGAACCCGGAACGCCCGTCACCCTGAAGGACATCGAAGCGTGGGAGAAGCAGACCGGTATCCGGGTCCTGCCGGGCGACGCCGTCTTCCTGCGCACCGGGAAGTGGGCCAAGCGCGCCAAGGACGGTCCCTGGGTGATCACGTGGGGACCGGACGCCGGGTGGCACTGGTCGACGATTCCCTGGCTGAAGGCCCGCGACATCGCGATCCTCGGCACCGACGGTCCGAACGATGTCCGCCCCGGGTTCGTGGACCCGGCCGACCCCCGCTTCCTGCCGATCCATACCTTCGTCATCGCGGGCCTCGGCGCGATCATTCTCGACGGCCAGGACCTCGAGGACCTGTCGGCGATGGCCGCGAAACTCAACCGGTGGGAGTTCCTGATGACGGCGGCCCCGCTCAGAATCGCCGGCGGCGGCGGGGTGTCGATCAACGTCATCGCCACGTTCTAGCGAGGTGAAGGGAGAGCCGGCATGACCACGGCGCGCGGACGGGTACTGGTGACGATCGTCCTGTGGCTTCCCCTGTTGGGGTGGACCGGGCGCGCCGAGCAGGCGCCCCTCGCGAACTTGGGACGCACGCCCGACGGCAAGCCCGACCTGAACGGAATCTGGCAGGCGTTCACGACAGCGTCGTGGGACCTCGAAGACCACAACGCCCGCAAAGGCGAACCGGGGGGCCAGAGTGTCGTGGTGGACGGACCGATTCCCTATCAGCCGTGGGCGGCGGCAAAGAAGGCCGAGAACGCCAGGATGCGCGAGACGGCCGACCCCCTGCGCAAGTGCTACATGCCGGGAGTCCCGCGCGCCACCTACCTGCCCTTCCCCTTCCAGATCGTGCAGACCCCCGCGCTGGTCACCATCACCTACGAGTACAACCACCTCGCGCGATGGATCTGGACCGACGGACGCGGACACCCCGAAGGCTTCAATTTCTGGATGGGCGAGTCGCGCGGCAGGTGGGAGGGAGACACGCTCGTGGTCGAGGTGAAGAACCACAACGATCAGACGTGGTTCGACGCGGCCGGCAACTTCCACAGCGACGAGCTGCGCGTCGTCGAGCGCTACACGCCGATGGGACCCAACCACGTCAACTATGAAGCCACGATCGAGGATCCCAAGGTCTTCACTCGGCCGTGGACGATCAACCTGCCGCTGTACCGGCGCCTGGAGAAGAACGTCCAGCTGCTGGACTACGAGTGCCTCGAATTCGAAACACCGTTCCTGCCGTGGGACGAGCAGCCCGATCCGAGCCTGCCGCCCCCTCCGCGGCGGTAACGGACCGATTGGAGGAGACGGAGATGCAGAACGACGCAGCAACCAGACCTCGGCGGGCCGTCACCTGCCGAGTAGCGGCGTTGACGGCCATCCTGGCGGCCGTGCCGGTTGCCGCCGCACTGTCGGCCAACGGCGCCCCGGAGCCGTCTGCCGAGGCCGCCGCCCAGGCCGCGCCCTCGACGGCAGCCCCGTATGTACCCAAACGGCTCCCGGACGGCCAGCCCGACATGCAGGGCACCTACGTCCCGAACTGGCCGACGTCGGTTCCGATCGAGCGATGGACCGACGAGGAGCGCAAGGCGTACGCCGGCCTCCTCGTGGAGATGCGCGGCGGGCAGACGGGCGCGGGCGGCGGGGGCGGGTTCGGGGGTGAGCGCGAGCTGCAGGGCAACGCCCCGGCCGGCACGATCATGATTGTCGATCCACCGGACGGCCGGATCCCGTACCAGCCATGGGCGGAGGCGAAGCGCCGGTACCTGCGCGAACATCTCTACGACCGGGAAGAGTACATCAGCACGCGGACGCGTTGCTTCCCCGCCGGCACCCGCAGCATGAACATGGGGAGCAACTACAACGGCTGGCTCATCGTCCAGGCGCCCGGCGTCGTCCAGATCATCGAGGAATGGCACCACACCGTCCGCACCATCTACCTGGACGGCCGGCCGCACCCGGGACCGGCCATCCAGCGCTGGATGGGTGATTCACGCGGCCGCTGGGAGGGCAACACCCTCGTGGTCGACGCCAGGAACTTCACCGACAAGACCTGGATCGTCGGCGAAATCGACGGCGAGGGCCCTTCGAACAGCTCGTTCCACAGTCCCGCCCTGCGCGTGCAGGAGCGGTTCACGCTCGTGGACGGCGATCAGATCGACTACGAAGCCACCTACGAAGACCCCAACGTGTTCACGAGGCCCTGGACGCTCAGGCGGAAGATCTGGAAGCGCGCGCCGGCCGACTACGAGCTCTTCGAATACGCCTGCCACGAGGGGAACATCGGCTGGGAGAACATCAAGAAGGGCCTGATGAAGTAACCGCGCGCCGGCGCGTCGAGTTATGAGGTGAATCCGATGCGGAAGATGCACAGGGCACGAAAGGTGTACGGGGTGATGGCGGGTCTGGCGCTGGTGTGCACGCCGTTCGCGGCGTACGCGCATCACGCCTTCGCCGCCGAGTTCGATGCGGACAAGCCGGTCAAGCTGCGCGGCGTCATCAAGAAGATGGACTGGATCAACCCCCACACGTGGATGTACATCGAGGTCAAGGAACCGGACGGCACGGTGACCGAGTGGGCCATCGAGGGAGGAGCGCCGAACGCGATGTTCCGGCGCGGCTGGAACATGAACTCCATCAAGCCCGGCATCGAGGTCGTGGTCGACGGCTATCGCGCCAAGAGCGGCGAAAACAAGGCCAATGGCCGCGACGTGACGCTCCCGGACGGCAAGCAGCTGTTCATGGGGTCGTCCGGCACCGGCGCGCCGAACGATCCCACGAAGAAGTAGGCACACCGCACACGAAGGAGGTCGGCATGCGGCACGCACGGCGGGTACCGGGGCGGCGCGCAATCCTGCTCGCGGCTCTCTCGGCCCTCGCGGTCTTCAGTCCGTCATCGTCGCGGATCGGCGCGGCCCAGCAGCCCGCGTCGGACGGATACAGCCTCCTGCGGGGCGCCATCGACGTCCACCTGCACATCGATCCCGATGTCAGCGAGACACGGGCCGTCGACGCCATCGACATCGCCCGGATGAAGTTCGGGCGCGCGCAGGGGCTCCGGGGATTCGTGATCAAGAACCACTACGAATCGACGGCGGCCGTGGCCTATCTCGTGCAGAAGGAACTTCCCGGCGCGGACGTCTTCGGCGGGATCGTCCTCAACCGGAACCAGGGCGGCATCAACCTCGCGGCGGTCGAGTACATGGCCACGCAGATCAAGGGGAAGCCGTTCCGGATCGTCTGGATGCCGACCTACGATTCCGAGAACGCCGTCCGTCGCTCCGACCGGCCTGACCGCCCCTTCGTCCGTGTCTCGCAGAACGGCCAGCTCGTCCCCGAGGTCAGGGAGATGATCGGCCTCATCGCCAAGCACGACCTGGTGCTCGCGACCGGCCACCTCACCCCTGAGGAGGGGCTGATGGTCGTTCGCGAAGGCCGGAAGCAGGGCGTCAAGCACATGATCGTGACCCATCCGATGGACGCCGGTGTCTTCATGACGGAAGCGCAGATGAAGGAGGCGGCAAGCCTCGGCGCCTTCCTCGAATTCGACTTCCGGAACATCCTGACCGGCAAGATCGCCAACCCCTTCCCGACGGCCCCGATCGCCGGTGGGCGCGTGGAGATGATCCGGAAGCTGGGGCCGGAACACGTCATCATCGACGAGTTCTGGAGCAAGTCCTCCCGGGCGCCACGCGAATACGGCGGGCCGGACGAACTCGCCGCCTGGGTCAAGGCGATGAACGCCCAGGGGTTCTCGAACCGCGAGCTCGACATCATGTGCAAGGAGAACCCCGCCAGACTGCTGGGACTGCCGCTCCTGTCCGGGGAGTAACGCAGCCGGCCGCCACGGCCCCCGTCACCTGGGAGTCACCGGCCACGACGAAGCTGTCCTGGGCGCGGAACGGCCCGACCTGGATGTCGAGCCTCCCCGCTAGGTCCGGCCGGAACCGGCCGGACGCAGCGGGGACAGGTGTGATCGTCGATCGCCAGCCCGAACGCTCGGGCCGGCTCTGCAGCCCTACTCGAACGGGTTTCGGAACCGGTTGCCGGTCTGATCCGGGTCCTCTTCCGCGCCGACTTTCTCGGAGCAGCCGCTGATGCAGATCTCCGCCGGATGGGGCCCCTTGCCCGCCTTCCATTCGGCCTCTTCGATGCGGGCGCCTCGGAGCAGCGCAGGCAGGCCGTAATTCCCCTCGTGGCACCGGTTGTCGGTGTAGAACCGGTTCGGATAGTCGTCCATCCGGCTGTACTCCACCCGCGCCGTCCAGGGAGCCAGCCAGGTCGTCGGGTCTTCCATGGTCACGGTGTACTCGAGCGTCTTGGGCCCGGTCCGCCGGAACCGCTCGACCATGTGCAGGTTCTCCTTCGCCCCGAACACCGAGGTCTTCTCGTTGAAGTTCGTGACATCGATCACCAGCGTGTCCTCTTCCCAGTGTCCGCGCGAGTCGCCCCACCACCCTTTGACGTGGGAAGGAAGATGCGGACTGCCGTTCATCAGGATCGTCGGACGCTGCCAGCTCTGCCCCTGGCCAGTATCGTAGAACATGGAGATGCGGCCCGGAGCCTGCACGATCCGGCGCGTGAACCCGTTCTGGCCGGACGAGAAATTGGTGCCTTCGCCACCCGCCGGCAGATACCCGGCGAGGCAGCGCTCCGAGTTGCCGCGGTCCTCGGGACCGTCCGCACGGTTCACGGCGCCCAGCGGATAGAACGGCGCCGGGTCGAAGTACTCCGGGTGGGGCGGAGCGTACTTCCAGCCCCCGCAGGTACCTTCGTTGTTCTTGCACGCCTCGGACGCCTGGAGGAGCTTCAGCCTCCACTCGTTCCATGCCGCCTGCTTCTCGTTGTAGGCCGTGGTGCGGGCGGGCATCTTGCCATCCGGTGGATCGATGATGAGCGACGTGCGCTTTCCGGTCTCCTTCTGGAGGTGGAACACCGCGTTGTAGGCACCCGACACGTCGTGCGGCGTGCCCCGTTCCGCGCGATAGTCGTGATCGAGCCACCTGCCCCGCTGCGCGTCCAGAGCGGCGATCTCCTCCTCCGTGAAGAACTCGCGATCGCCGACCCAGTCGGGTCGCTCGAGCGGGATCTCGACGTCGTGTACCCACATCCCCTGCAGGTTCGGCTCTCCCCACGGAGTCGTGAGGGCTTCCAGAGCCGGGTCGACCGCAGGATGAGCGGTCTCCTCGGATGTCGCCTGCGCCTCGATCGACGCAGTGGCCGGAGCGAGCTTCAACAACCCAATCACGAGCGCCAGGGCGCCCACGGTCAACACAATGTGCTTCATATGCACCTCGCCGCTAGATAGACCCGGCGGTCGAAGAGGAGGGTACACCAGGCAGGCGAGCCCCTTCAATGACCGGACGACGTGAAAATTGCCCCGAATTGTCCCAATCCAGGGCATGGGCCGCATGGCCGTCGCCGTAGCCACGCGAGCCGCGGCGGCGGGCCGCCCCGGCTCCGTGCGACGCCGCCACCGTACTCGAGGGGCGGTGGCCTGCGACGGGTGCGGCCCGGGAGCCGGCCGCGCCCGTCGTCGCCGCGGTGCCGCTACTTGATCTTGACGAGGCCCTCGGTCATCTCGATGCGCGTGCCCCACGGATCGGTGACGAACCCGACGCCCATGTTCTCCGCCGTCGCGACGCGATTCACCTTCATCGCCGGCAGGCCCATCTCCAGCACCTGCTTCGCGAAGGCCTCGATGTCGCGCGCCTCCATCCCGATGTGATCGAGCACCCGCCCCTGGGTGCCCACCACCGCCTCCGAGGCCTTCGAGAAGTTGAGCTGCACGCCCGGCAGCGTGGCCGTCTCGACGTTCCCCATCCTGCCGGCCTTGGCCCCGAAGACCTTCACGTACCAGTCGCGCATCGCGACGGGATCGGGTCCGTAGAAGTGCAGGTGGCTGAGTGCGACCGGCGTCGTCATCGCCTTGTTCTCGTGCAGCTCCACCTTCACGTTGTCCGGCGTCATGAACACGGCCACGGACGTCTTCTCTTCCGGAACAAACGCGATGCCGCCCTTCTCGCTGTTCCCGAGGGCCGGCGGCAGCTCCTGCCGCGTGACGTTGGGAAAACCGGCCGCCTGCAGTTTCGCGACGGCGGCCCTGAGATCGGGCACCGCGAAGCCGAGGTGGTCCACGGTGCTGCCCTTGGTGCCGGCTCGTGCCGGCGAGCCCGGCTTGTCCTCCGTGAAGAAGATCATCAGGTTCGTGTACTTGATCATCTCGCGGGAGCCGAGCGACACGACCACGCCTCCCAGCGCGTCGACCCAGAATTTCTTCGCCTCGGGAATGCTGGCGACGTAGATGTGGTGATGGCCGTAGACGATCGGACCGTCCTTCGCCGCGATCAGTTGTGCGCGAGACGGGGCAGGCAGGGCGGTCAGGAACAGCGCAGCCAGGCAGATCGTGATGACGTTTCGCATATGGGCTCCGAAGTAGAAACGGGACAGGGACGAGGTGACG